>Ga0209395_1008259_pt1 | contig 10672 bp, 7 predicted proteins | sample GOMGulsemesocosm_3_FD_184635 | JGI IMG/M metagenome (GOLD analysis project Ga0209395, IMG submission 184635) | Methane-oxidizing microbial communities from mesocosms in the Gulf of Mexico - GOM9D Gulf of Mexico (SPAdes) (version 2) | ecosystem: Environmental > Aquatic > Marine > Cold seeps... | reverse complement strand
CTTTGTTACTAACACTAAGTTGCCCACCGTGTTGATGCACAATTTCACGACACAATGCTAACCCTATGCCACTGCCTTGCGCCTTTGTGCTGTAAAAAGGCGTGAGTGCATTATCAAGGTTTGTAAAGCCTGTGCCATTATCAGTGAGCTCGATCGTTTGGCTTGTGTTTTCAACGAAAACCTTGAGCTCTAAGATTAATGGATCATTTACGCAGGCCTGGAGGGCGTTTTTAAATAAATTGGTAAATACCATTGATAACTGACTGCGATCGCCAAAGCATCTCTTTTCGCCTTTAATAATCACTATTGCATCATTAGGTAATACAGTTTTAGCTTCATCAACTAGGGTTGTAACGTCAAACCAGGCAAAATTAGGGGCCGATATTCGGCTAAGGTCGGCATAACGACCGATAAAGTCGAGAAGATGAGAGCTGCGCTGGTGGATACGTGAGAGCACTAATTTCGTTTGATTCGCATCTAAATCTTCCATTGATAATAAGGTATCAGTCATTGACGCCATGGGGGTTAATGAATTGCGAAGTTCATGGCTAAATACACGAATAAGATTTTGCTGAATTACGCTCTCATGAGCTTGTAAGGATTGACGAATATTAGTGGCACTGAAAAGCCACAGACGTTGGCCGTTATCATCAAATGAGAGATGTTGAGTTTGCCATTGTTGATTAAAATATGTGTGGTGTAACCCTTGGTTGTTGTGATTTTTTATAAACCCGCTGCGACTGGCATCTGTACCAATGAGCATTGGAAGTTTGAGTTCAGCTAACATAGCAGCGTTTCGATACACCAACCTATGCTGCTCGTCAAATACTGCGATAGCGAGTTTCCACTCATCCATTAGGGCCGATAGAGTTAAAATTGACGCCGTGTGATTGGTCTGGCCTTTACCGGAGGCCAAGTTATTTATTTCATGTTGTAATTCGCAAATAAGTCCGTCTTGGGTATTTTTTATTGGAGAAACATTGCCAACGCCTTCACCCAACAATTGCGCGTAACTGGTTAAGTTCATCATACTCAACCGCCAGTGCTGATAAATTATTGTACTAATAAAACTGAGGGTCATAAATAATACAAACCCTAGTGTTAATAACGCTAACAACGACCAGTTTAATATATAACCAATTGATAAACTGAGTAATGTAATAACAGCGCCATTGCATATTAACCCAATAGATAAACGGCTCTCATAGGTCATAATTAAGCCCGTACTTTTCTAGGCGGCGATAGAGCGAATTACGTGAAATACCGAGTAGTTTGGCTGCACCAATAACCTGACCGTTTGCTTGATCTAATGCTAGTTTAATAAGCTTAATTTCGTTATCGGCTAATGATAGGTTGTCCTCTAATTGATGATAGTCTTCGCTCACCGCTAAGCTTACTGCTTGATCGAGCAGAATATGCTGCGCATCCACTTCATGGCCTTGTAATAACAAGACAGCGCGCTCAATCACGTGCTGTAATTCTCTAATATTCCCAGGCCATGAATGATTAATCAGCTTGTTGTGTGCATCAGCACTAAATGTGCATGGGGCTTTGTTGTATTTGGTACAAAACTTAGTAGCAAAAACTTGCGCTAATCCAGCTATATCTTCAACACGTTTCCGCAAAGGAGGGAGCTCAATCACAAAGGTATTTAAACGATATAATAAGTCTTGTCTAAATTGCCCCGTTGTTACTAAATCCGATAAATTGGCATTGGTTGCACTGATAATGCGTGCATTACTGTGTGATGTTTTACTCGAGCCTACTACCTCGTATTGACCCGTTTCTAGTACCCGTAATAGTTTAGGTTGGAGTTCTATGGGCAGAGTGCCTATTTCATCTAAAAATAACGTTGAATCAACGCTCAATTCAAAACGGCCTACGCGAGACTCTTTGGCATCGGTAAAGGCACCTTTCTGATGACCAAATAATTCACTTTCAAATAAATTTGCTGCAATTGCCGCCATATTAACTTCGACCAAGGGTTGTTGGCTTTTTTGAGATAGTTGATGGATACGCTGTGCTAATAAAGATTTCCCTGTACCGTTTTCACCTAAGATAAGTATGTTGGCATCTGTTGGCGCTATTTGCTCAATTAACGTATTAATCTGATGCATTGCATCAGACTTTGCTATCCAGTTGGTGGGAATTTGTGGAATTAATAATTGCTTAAGGACTTTATTCTCCTTCGCAAGTTTTCCCAACTTTAATTGCTGTTTAACACTATTGAGCAGTTTGTCTTTTTGCCATGGTTTTTCAATGAAATCACCAGCCCCTAATTGCAGTCCTTTTACGGCTAATTCAATTGACCCCCAAGCTGTCATTAAGATGATAGGAATAGCGAGCGTTTTAAGTTGCTCCACTAATTCTAGCCCTTCAGACCCGCTGGTTGTATCACGAGAGAAATTCATATCAAGGAGTATTAAATCCGGTTGATGACGATCTGCGCTGGTAATGACAGCTTTAGCACAATCGGCTTCAATGATTTGATAGCCTTTACTAGTGAATAATAATGATAACGCCAAACGAATGTCGGCGTCATCATCACAAATTAAAAGAGTTTGACTCATTGCTTATTAATTACTCTTGTCGTAATGCGCTTAATGGATCTTGCTTAATCACGCGCCATGTTGGTATTAGCACTGATAGTAGCACAACTATAACTAATCCAATATCGAGAATGGTTAAAGTTAACCAGTTGAATTCTGGTAAAAGTTTTATGCTTTCTTTAATACTTTCATAACCAAATACCGATAACAGAAAGCCAATAACCAAACCTGCAGTTAACAGTATTCCCATTTCTTTACCGATAAATTTAATCAGTGAGAATTGAGTCGCGCCCGTGGCCATTCTGATAGCTAACTCGTATTTCTTTTGATGAGTAGCCATTAACGTGAGTCCTGATATTCCAATCGCTGCGAGTACTAAGGTTAAAAAGGTTATAGCCACCAGTACCATAAGGTTTAGTCGTTGAGAGGCGGTTGATTCGCGCCAAATTGAATAGAGGGATTCTACTTTGACAAGCTCTAATCGAGGAAATAATTTATCAAATTTAGGTTTTAACTGTTCTAGTGATAGAGTCATTTCTTCTGGTAATGATATAGATAAAATAATTTTATTTCCTACGGGGTGAGCATTGATATACATCGATGGCATTAATCCTGAACTGGAAAAACTGGTGTTTTCAACGATACCATTTACTATGCGCGCATCATTACCAAAGGGCAGTTTCTTGCCGATGATATCTTTATAATCAGTGTCTGGATAAAGAGTTTGAGCAAATGTTTCGTCAATAACTACTAATAATTCATTATCGTCAATTTGTTGCTGAGTTAATGTTTGGCCAGCGCGAAAGTCGATACCGTGGGTCTCAAAAAAGTGCTCACCTAGGGGTAATGCTTTATAAGTTATCTGCTGTTCAGGCTTATCACTATGACTAACCGACATGATTCTAATTATGCTAGTTAATGCCCCACCAGGTGATGTGAGTACCACTTGGCTGTTCGGAATTTCTTTCTCGGCAATCTCCGTAAGACGTTGTAATATTTGTTGATATTCACCACCGTTGAACTTTTCTTTTGATAACTTTTCTTGCCATGCCTGATCTAAAATATCGAATTCTAATTGTTGGTTAAATCGGGGTTCAATACCAATATCCTTATTTACGAAGTCGTAGCTATTTTGCGCTAACATCACAGAACCGGTTACTAATAAGGAGGCAATAGAGAGTTGTAGCACCATTAATGAGCGTGTAAACCAATGGTTTGATTGTGTAATAGTTCCTTTACCACTGCTGGTTAAGTTGGTCATTAACTGGTTTTTATTTATATCAATAAGCGAAAGACAGCCAAATATAACCGCAAGAATAACAATGATAATAAACCCTGCGCCCAAGGTTATTAAATCAATTGATATTTCTGAAAGTAATGGCAGGCTTTTGTTAGTAAATAATGGGAGCGCTTTTATTAGCCAGCCACTAAGTAATACGCCGAAAATACCTGCAAAAACAAAACTTGGTAGGTTTTCTAATATCATTAACCAACGAAGGCGCCACGAACTTGCACCAACACTAAGTTGAATCGAAAACTCTTTATTGCGTTGCTGATAATGTGTTAAAAATAAATTGATTAAATTAAGTGTTGCCATCAATAACAAACCAACGACGGTTACAATCAACGCAATCACTAACTGATAGTTATCACTTAGGAAATTAGCCCTATAATCTTCAGTTTGCACAATTAATGGCATGTTTGAAATGAAGATTTTCATATCAGGAATAGTGATTTCAGTATCAATGTAATTGGTGAACCACTCTTTTATTTCTTTTTCACTTGGTACTTGAGTTTGAGGCGTCATAGGTTTAAAAATGACACTCTCTAAGGAATTTGAACCAAGGCGGCTATCAGTAAAACCTACAGCCTTTTCGTAATTTGAAATAAACCAAACTTGCTGGACTAATAATTCCTGGGAGCTTTTTATTGCTAAAACATCTTCAAGTATTCCGGCGATAATATAGGTTTTTTCTTCTATTGTAATTGATTGACCAATGGCTGAATCTAAGCCTGAAAAGGCGCTTTTCCACAAGGAATTTGAGATCCAAATTTGGCTTTCTTCGGCGTTTTTATCAACGGCTTGTCCTTTAATGAGCTTAGTGCCCAAAACATCGGTGATATTACTACTGGCATTGAGATAGGTAGTTGCATAATCAATCTCGTTAAGTGTAATTTGCTTTTTCGATGCATTAATAGCTGCCCACTGACCTAAGTCTTTAAAGTAACTTCTGGCGTGGTTAACAATATGGGGTGTAAAAACGGGGATAGTCAATGTGCCACCAAACTTTACGTCCATATTTATGATACGTAGTTGGTGTGCATTACTAACACCGGGTAAAGGCTTTATAATAAGCGCAGATGTTATAGCAATCACACACAGTACCGCACCTAAAGTTGAACCCAGGGCAATAATAAGTGAAAGGCTTAATCGCGGAATGGCAAAAATTCGTCTGATACCCCGAGAGAGGGCTTTAGTTTCTAAACTCATGCTACACCTTCCAATTTCTTTTCTGTAATAACTTCACCATCAAGCAATTGAATTTGACGACTAGCACAACGTACATAGCGACTATCATGAGTCACCATCACAATGGTTGCTCCGTTGGTATTAAGTTGTTCTAACAGAGCCATTACTTTATCGCCGTTAATCGTGTCAAGGTTACCTGTTGGTTCATCGACTAAGATTAAATCAGGGTTACCTACTAAGGCTCTTGCGATAGCAATGCGCTGTTGTTGTCCCCCTGAAAGCTGGTTAGGGTGATAATGTTGGCGGGCTAGCATATCGACTTGGGACAGCACTGTTTCAACCCGTGATTTTATTTCACTAGCCGGTGTTTTTCGATGTTCTAGAATAAGGGCAATATTGTCAAAAACAGTCATGTTGTCTATTAAGTTAAAGGATTGAAAAACAAAACCAATATGCTTATTTCTGATCATTGTTCGTTGATCTATTTTGAGCTGTTGGGTATTAATATCAGAGATAGAATAATTTCCAGACGTCGCTGTATCCATTAAGCCCATTATTGATAATAATGTCGACTTACCACAGCCTGATGGCCCTGTAATTGCCACAAACTCTCCCTCATATATTGATAGAGAGACTCCTTTTAATGCTTTCGTTTCAATTTGTTTGTTGCGGTAGCTTTTAGTGATGTTATCGACGCTAACTAATAATTTTGAATTCATGTGTATTTCCATATTGTTGGATTAATTAAGACTGTTTGAGTATTGAACTGGTTACTGAACAAGTTCTAAAGCGGTAAATTGCTGAAAGTCACGCATGTCACTTGCAACGATTGATTCATTGTTTGTTAAGCCGTCATTGACGATAAGCTGGTTGTTTGTCACTTGACCAAAGGTCACTTCACGTTTCTCAAGCATATTGTTATGCATTACAAATATGCTTTGCTTGCTATTAGGTCTTAGGCCGATGGTTTGCTTAACATGAATAACATCGGTTTTATGCTCTAAGAATACTTTTGCACTAATAGGTAGTGATGGTCTGGCATTGCTGGTTAATGGTCCATCTAGAGATACTTCGGCTAATACTGAACCATTGGTTACTAAGCTCTCAATACGCGTTATGTGAGCTGGTATTAATCCTTTTTGTGTATCAATGGTAACAGCTGCTCCTAGTGATATTTGATCCGCCTGACGTTGTGGTAAGCGAATCTTTGCCACCAATTTGTCGATGCTACCCACCTTAGCAATGGACTGGCCAAGACTGACACTCTGGCCTAAGGTAATTTCTAATGTTTGCAAGGTGCCTTTGAGGCCAGCACGTACTGACATTTGTGATAATTGTTGATTGAGCAGATTGAGTTTTTGATGTTGTTGTTCAACTTCGATATTTTTTTGAGTTAGCTGATGGGTTTGCATTTCGATAAATTGCTTAAACTTCTTTTTCTCAAAGTTTAAGCTACTTGTACTTTGTTTGACGGCAAGCTCTGCACGTTGCAATTTAATTTTTGATACGGTGCCAAAAGCTAATAACTGCTTATTAACCGCTAGTTCTAATTGAGCTTGTTCTAAAGAGGCTTTGAACTCTTCGATACGCCCTAGATAATCTAAACGAGCTTTCTCTTGCTCAAATACAAAAGCGGCTTGTTGAGCCTTAACTTGATTAAGCACACCAGTGGCTTGACTGACTTGTTGCTCAAGTTGTGGATTAATGAGCTTGATAATCACAGTGTCTGGTTTCACTAATGCACCTGGACGCACTAAGATCTCAGACACTTTGCCGCGTGCTGGCGCTGTTAATAAACGTTCTTCTTGTGATGCAAATTCGCCAAAACTGTTGACGTATATATCTAATGGTCCTTGGTTAACGTTAGTAAATGTAAGATCTTCTTTGTTAATTGACGGCACTGCTGGACTAAATACTCTATACATCGCCAATAACACTACGGTCACAGATATCAGGGTAATGATTAATGTCTTTTTGTTTGACGTTGTTGGTAAGTCTATATTCATTGTTAGTTATCATCACGTTAGTTAAATACTAATGCTGTAATGAAAACATCGTGCCAATAATTAATAGTTATTTAAAACAGTAGGTTACAACTTCTATGGCAAAGGGGATTTAGTGGGATGTTCGCTTTTGATACAAAAGCTGTTCGGTTTTGAAAACCGAACAGCTATAAAAGTGATTAATCTTCGTCTTCCTCATCAACTTCTTGTGATGTGTAAAGTTCTGGGATAATACGGATAGATTGCACCATGTTATTATCAACATGAATAATCTCAACAGGGTAACCTGCTAATCGAATGCTTAAGCCTTCACTAGGGATATCTTGAAAATATTCCAGTAGCAATCCGTTAATGGTTTTTGGGCCATCAATGGGAAAGTTCCAATTCATTTCGCGGTTCATTTCTCGAATATTCATCGACCCATCTACAATATAGCTACCATCATCTTGCAGCTGTACTTCTTCGCTAACTGTTGGAGATACATTGGTGGTAAATTCGCCTACAATCTCTTCTAAAATATCTTCAAGGGTTACTAATCCTTGAATATCACCGTATTCGTCAACAACTAAGCCAATACGTTCTTTGTTTTCTTGAAACTTTAACAATTGCACATTAAGTGTTGTTGCTTCATGAATGAAGTAAAGTTCACGCACTGCGCGGATCAAGTTTGATTTATCAAACTGCTCTCTTGATTGTAGATGCATTAAATCACGTGCGTGAATAAAGCCTACAGCGTCATCAATTTTGTCCCGGTAGAGTAGAATTCTGGTGTGTTGAAGATGACCTAACTGCTTTTGGATATTCTTCCATTCATCGTTAATGTCTATGCTACCAATTTCACTGCGGGGGATCATAATATCCTCCACGGTGACCTTTTCAAGGTCTAAAATACTGGTAAGCATTTGCTGATGCTTTTTAGGGATCATGCCCGAAGTTTCACTCACAATAGAGCGTAGTTCATCACTATTGAGTTGATCTGAGTGCTGATCATTTGTGTTGACACCTAGTAGTCTCAGTAATCCATTGGTAATAATATTAACGAACCATACAAAGGGATAAAGTACTTTGAGCAGTGGTAATAATATTAAAGAACTAGGAAAAGCAATGCGCTCAGGATATAGAGCTGCAATTGTTTTGGGTGTTACTTCTGCAAAAATCAGAATTACTAAGGTTAAAGCCCCTGTCGCAATTGCTATGCCTACATCGCCAAATAAGCGAATACCAATGACGGTAGCAATAGATGAAGCCAGGATATTAACTAAGTTATTGCCAATCAAAATCAAACCAATAAGGCGATCTGGACGCTGCAATAATTTATCAACACGCTTAGCTGCTTTGTTTTTGTTTTTGACCTGATGACGTAATCGATAGCGATTGATAGACATCATGCTTGTCTCTGAGCTTGAAAAATAAGCCGATAGCAAGACAAGTCCGAACAGGACCCCAAATAAAGTTAGGGTAGATATGCTGTCCAAGTAGGGTGTTCCTTTAAGTAATTAATAGCTCGTTATACGGTGATAACAGATGAGCGTCAAGGGTGCTTAAGTTACAACATATTTATTTTATAAGTATTTCACTAATAAAACGACTGCCAAAGTAAGCAAGTGTGAGTAAGGTCGCCCCTACAATAGTGATTTTTACTGATGTTTTAATACGAACGCCTTGCTGATAATGACGCCCTAATAAATACACATAACAGCACCAAGCTATCACAGATAACACGGTTTTATGTGCTTGACCCTGGGCCAACATATCTTCTAAAAAGAAGAAACCACTACCTAATGATAGGGTTAATAATAACGTTCCCGTGAGGACTAATTGGTAGAGCTGCTTTTCTACAGTAAGTAATGGTGGCAGCGGCGTGCTGGCTAGGCTCAGTTTCTTGTTTTTTAAACGCGCATCAATCATATGCAATTGAATAGCATAAAAAGCGGCAATAACGAGGGTGCTATAAGCGTTAAGGGCAATAGTAATATGCAGTAAGAGACCCGGGCGTGTTTCAAAGTGTGTGATATAACTAGAGGGAACCAGCCAAACACCTAGTACGGCTAGGAGCGCAAACCCATAAACAACGGGCAATAGTGTCAATATGGCAAACTTAGGAATCGCTATGGTTAATAAGGTGGCTATTAACCAACTAACAATAGAAGCTACGACTAAGATGCTTAGATTCTGGCCATCGCTACTTAATATGACATTACCTAAAGAAATTGCATGAAAGCCAATGCCTACAATGGCACAGCCAAATGCTAAACTTTGGTTAAGTGTGGCATGTGCAAACAAACTTCTAAGTACGAGTGTTAAGCAAACACCGTAACTAAGCACAGCGCCTAATGATGATAGTTCAGTCCACATAGTTATTCACATTGAGTCTTTGGTAAGCCTATTATTGGCGTTAATAATAATTTAAATCGCAGTATATAGCACAACGAACAAAGTAGAGTGCTTAATATTAAGTATTTGGTGCATTTATACGTAAAAATTGAAATAAAACAACGCAACAATGATGGCCCAAAGGATAATTGCACGAATTTTTCGACATTTAGGGCATTGAGTCCAATGAACTTTGTCTTTAGAAGCCGTTTTTGTATCAAATCTAGGTGATCGTTTTTGCATGATGTCTAGTGTTGTTTTGTTGTTGTCGGTAGACTAGCAATATTTTCAGCAATTCACATTAAATAGTTATGATAAACGGCGTATTACTTGATCAAGCAACCCTCGGATGTGATATTAATTTATCCTGTATATCTCAACTATTTGAGCATTGGAAAACCTATTCATTAACGTGTGAAGATGACGTCATATCACGTGCCTACAACGCTCAAGTTATTATTACTAATAAGGTACAAATTACACGCGAACACCTGATGGCATTACCCGCACTTAAAGTGATTGGCGTCGCAGCAACTGGCACCAACAATATTGATATGGCGTGTGCTCAAGAGCTTGGGATAAGTGTTGTTAACGTTAAGGGCTATGGAAATAATGCCGTTGCGCAGCATACCTTTAATTTGATATTACAGTTAGCTGGGCGTAGCGCAGCCTATCATCAGTTTATTGCACAAGGGCAGTGGCAAAAAAGTCCATTTTTTAGCAATCTTGATTTCCCTACTATGGAATTAGCTGGTAAAACTCTGGGCATTATTGGTTATGGTGGTTTAGGTCAAGCAACGGCTAAAATTGCTGAGGCATTTGGCATGTCGGTGCTAGTTGCTGAGCGCAAAGGGGTTAAACAATTAAGAGCTGGTCGCACAACTTTTGAAACCGTGTTATCCCGCAGTGATGTCATTAGCTTACATTGTCCTTTAACAGTCAAAAATCATCATTTAATTGATAAGCCAGCGCTCGCTACAATGAAACCAACCGCCTTATTAATCAATACTGCGCGAGGCCCTTTAGTTGATGAACAAGCTTTATTAGATGCGTTAACTACTTATCGAATAGGCGGAGCGGCGTTAGATGTTTTGTCACAAGAACCCCCAGTTGATGGTAATGTTTTATTAGACTATCAAGGGGGGAATTTAATTATTACGCCTCATATTGCATGGGCGGCCTTGGAGGCAAGGCAACGTTTAGTCACTATGCTTGCAAGTAATATTAAACAAACATTGCTTAAATAAACTCTCCCACTCAAAAAAAAATAAAATAGA
>Ga0209395_1008257_pt1 | contig 10673 bp, 6 predicted proteins | sample GOMGulsemesocosm_3_FD_184635 | JGI IMG/M metagenome (GOLD analysis project Ga0209395, IMG submission 184635) | Methane-oxidizing microbial communities from mesocosms in the Gulf of Mexico - GOM9D Gulf of Mexico (SPAdes) (version 2) | ecosystem: Environmental > Aquatic > Marine > Cold seeps... | reverse complement strand
CCGGCAGCTACTTAAGATACGCCACCGGCCACAAGAGCGATGCCTATAACAAGGAGGAGCTTAGTGGGTTGCAGGCCAAATTTAATCAAGATGATAATGTGAAGGCCATGATTAGGTGGGTGTCTCAATCGGCCATGATGCGTTATCGCGTAGAGCGTTAATTTAGCCAAAACCAACGCCCAAGGATGGGCCTATATTTTCCTACCTGTAATAATAATCTCTACAGTGGCTGCTATACTCAATAACAGCCTTGGCTTCCTGCCAGTTCAATCCGTAATTGATGGTGTGCACATGAATCAAATCACGGCTGCCGTTATGGTTTTGATGTTGTCGTTTTTCGCCACTTGTGTACAGGCCGTGGAATTACGCCTGGGTGTGGACCCGGTCAATGCCCCTGGCATTATGGAAAAAGAGTTAAGACCCATGCTTGACTCCATGAGAAGGGAGTATGCCCTTCAATATGTGCCTTCTCGTGCCACTAAAGAGATAATACAGCAAGCCAGAAGCGGGCAGATAAATTGTGCCTATGTAAGCTTGGGGTATGCGTATTTGCTGCAGCAATTGGGTTTTGTGCCTGTGTTAGTGAGTGAAGAGGTAGTGACGCTTGCGCTGGTTGGTAAACCAAATCTTGATCTGGCCGTTGCCAAGCAAAACAGTGATCAAAGCCTCTATTATGTTAAAAATGATTTGTTTGCCATGTTTAAGTTTTACCAAGGAAAAAAGCAGGTCAAGTGGGCGGCGCAGGCTGTTCCTAGTATGACCTCGGAAAATATAATGTTTAAATTACTTAAAGAGCCGGCAAGCCTTGGTTTTATTATGGGGGATGAGCTGGGTCTATTACACAAAGTTATGCGTGATAATTTGATGGTCTATCAGACTGAGGATATTGGTCCAGTCTATTTTTTAGTACACAAAGAATTGGTAGGCAAATCTCCAGAAATTAGAGAAAACTTTTTGAAATTCCATGAAGAATTTAAAGATACTAATCATAAGTATAATTATTTAAGGATTTATCACTTTAAAGCACATGCTGGACATGTAATTGAAATAGACAAGGACTATAAAACCTTCCTAAATAATACCCTTTACTCCAATTGAGCTGTGTAAATTGTGGTCTGAAGGAGTGGTTTAGCAGGGATATTAATCTTGTTCTAAAGTAGTTAGGTAGCGGGTTTTTACCTTCTGGTAAATGTGCTGCAGCGTGACAATTTTAACTTGGCTCTGACTAGCCAGTTTTTCAATGGACTGTGAGACTTGGGTGGCATTGTTTTTGGTGATGTAGTAGGAGATTTCATCGGCACATCGTAGTAAATTCACAATATCGTGAGTGCCTGTGTTGGCTGTTTTATGGGAAAGATCCATGGCCACCTTCACAAATTTTTGCGGAAACCCCCAATGGGTCATGATTAGCGCCGTCACCATAAAGGCCGACACTGTGCAGTGGCGTTCAATGGCTTGTGAGAACGTAAGGCTTTGAAAATCGTCCATGTTGTAACTCTCAAATACTTTTGTCATATTTTCTTTTTCGCTCTTTAACAGAAAAATAAAACCGATATAACAGGTGTTGGCAAGTAGATATATTTCTGACTGACTCCATTCACTTGCTAACTCTCCGCTGGCGACTACCAGGCGAGAGAAATCCGCCATTAAAAAAGCGTCATGCCAGTGCTCTTCTAACTTAATACCCGGGAAGTGATAACGGGTAACAAAACTATTGTTAATGATCCCGTGACACATACCCTTGGTAATATGAGAGTGATAAAGGTATTCAAGAGCCTTGTTAATGGATGACGTTTCATAGGCTGAAAAATACACTAGCTGGCTTAAGCCATATACTTTGGCGGTAAGCACAGGGTCTTGTTCTATGGTGTTTGCCAAATTATTTACACCCGTGTCAGATGAACTAAATATAATATTGTCAATGTTGGGCTGGATGTGGGATATAGCGGCCAAGCTACCGGCGTGGGCCAATCTATTTTGCTGTGCCAGTAGCGGTATGGTTTGATTAAACTCCCTAAACTTGGCGGGGGAAAAACCCGTCCAGGTTTTGAAGGCTCGCTCAAAACTGGATCGGTCAGACAGTCCTAAGCTGGTGGCCACTTGTGAAATGTCCTTGCCTATGGTGAGCTGGCGAATGGCATAATGTTTTTTGGCATGGGTTAAAATGTCTTTTAATTGTACCCCTTGCGCCTTTAATTTCCGGCTTAGGGTTCGTTCACTCATGGCTAGCAGTTCAGCCATCCTGCCAAGACTTATGTGAGCCAAATATTCACTTTTAGTAACGTGGTAAATAATGGAGGAGACAATGTCCTGGGAGCGTCTAGATTCATTAACCAGCTTATCAATTTCCAATTTAAGGAGATTGTTTAAGGGAAGGTTACGCCCTGGTAAGCGTCTACCAAGCACACTATTTGAGTAATGCAACGTAATAGTAGTTAGGGGTGTATGAGCCACTTTAATGGCGCAAGGGAATTTAATGTGACCGTGAGTATTGTTGGCACTAATGTAGGTGGGCACCACATCGGGTGCGCAAAAATGCTGTATGGCCTTAATGATGCGATTGGCTCTTATGACGCAGTAAATATCTTGCACCGCCAGTAACTCTTTGGGTGGCGTGAGTTTAATTGAGAAGTCTGATTTATTCATGGTGAGTTGCAGGGGCATTTCAAACTCGGCGTCCAGATATGAGTATTCTAAATAGTGATGGATGGCGTCATTAAGGGTGTTACACGTTTGTAAATATATGCCTAAAACCCCCATTTGGGCGGGTGTGTAGTGTTGCCCCAAACGATAACCAATATCCGTTATGCCGTAATCTTGTTGTATGACTTGCAATAGGTGAATGAATTTCACCACCTCCATTCTGTCTTGGCTTTGTACGTCCTGGGGCAGTTGAAATGACGCCTGAAGTTTCTTAAAGATATCTGGGTGATCCACCAGGGCAGACTCCAGGTTACTGATGAATTTTAAAGAGATGCTTTTATCCAACATGATGGATTGCATGATTTATATGTTGCTCAACGTGGCTAGCAAAACGCCACTTTTAGTGGATATGATGATAAGTGTAGTCCTTAGATATTACCCTTGTTTTAGTTAGTCATTAAATAAATCGATAGTGGTGTTAACATCCAATCCAAACGGTAGAGTATTACTGTGCCCATCTATGCCTAGCAGTTGCCTGGCACTATGCATAACATGTTTGGGGGTAAGCTCAATGCCGGATTCTTGATCTGGCTTTAGGGTGTTCGGGTTAATCTTTAGGATGTTATGTTTGGCATCGGTTTTGCCAACCACCTTATTTGCCCAAGGGGCATTTTTTTGCATGAATAGGGTACTGCCAATGGGCCAGTGATCCTTACCGTTTTTACCGTTGTATTGTGGTGTGCGTGAAAAATCGGAAGCCACCATTACGGTTAGGCGGTCGGCTATGCCCAGTTGTTCGGCTACAAACCATAAACACTCAATGCCTTCGGTAAGTCCCCCAAGAGATTCCGCATGGTCTATATCGTGGTTGCTGTGGGTATCAAAGCCTCCTTTGTTAAGGTCTGCGGCGATACTTAACCCCGATTTAAAACCCAAAATGGCATAGAGCGCTTGTTTGTTAAAGTCATTGTCTAAATCAAACGGACCTGGCTCAATAGATTGCAGTAATTCGCCAAAGCTTTCAAAGCCGCCACTGTTGCTTACAGCTGCCAGGAATTCTTGCTGACTTTTAGCTTGCTTGGATAAAAGCGTGTCATCACTGGCCTTGGCTTGCGCGCGCCTTAATTGAAATTGTTTGACGAGATTGTAATCGTCTTCAGGCAAAGACAGGGATGAGTGGTTGTAGCGCCTGGCATTGGGGTTAATGAGCGAGGTAAGGGTGTCATCGTTGCGGCCAATAATAGTGGGCGTGACCACACCTTCAGAGCGGAAGTGCCCACCATTAACAATGCAAGGCATGGCAAAACCATCACTGTGTACCGACGCGTACAATGCCGACAAACTTGGGTACCCCTTGGCGATGTTGCCACTAAAATTATAGTCCCGACCCGCTGTATGAGAATTGGTTGAGCTGTTAATGCCGTTCACCACTAACATGCGGTCATGAAGGTTTTCAAAAAAGGAAGTGTTTTTGGCAAACGGCGCATAGGCAATGTTGCCTGCCTGTTTAATGTTGCTGGTATCGGCCCAGTTATTTATTTTTTTCTCACCTTCTATGTTCAGCTTCGGGTCACAAAAGCTGGTGACGTCCCAGCCGGCATTGGCTTGAATAAATACAAAAAACTGGCCACTGAAATCCTGTGGGGCGGCCCATAATTTTAAGCCGGGCAGTGTGGAGGCTAAACTGGCTGCTCCAAAATATTTTAAAAAGTCTCTGCGTTGCATAGTAAGGCCCTGTCAATAAGTTCAAGTTGTCTTTTAGCTGCTAATCATTATTCGTAAATAAAGGCCGGATCCATCATTAGCGCCGCCAATACCCCGCGCCAGGCGGTGAGGGTATGCAGTGTATCTTTTGCCCATTCAGATTCAGGTACGCCCTGGGCGTCGTAATACAAACAATCAATGTCACTTTCCTTCATGTCTGCATGGCTACCTCGCGCTATTTTTGCCGTTCTTAGTTGGGTGAATAGGCCAAACGCCAATTCAATTTCAGGGGCATAAATAGTGTGTTTTTCATTTAACAGGCGTTCAAACAACACCACTAGCTGTTGTTTAACTAACTGAGAACTGTCGTCTTTAAGTATGGTGTTTGCTTCACTTTGTTCAATGGTAACGTCAATGCTAGTGTCATCTGCCTGTGCCCACATCTGCATTTCAATGGAAAGCTGGCCAGCGTGTTCAATAGGGATCTCTATTTCAAGGTAACGACTTGAACAACATAGGGAGTAGGCCGTTTTCTCATCTGTGGTTAATGACCACGCTGGTCCGCCGCTGCCTTTAATCCAGTCTGTTTGAGCAATTAGTTCGGCCATATCCCCCTCTATGACGATGTTCTGCTTGGCATCGGTAATTCGTAATGATTGCCAAAACACTTGCTTAGTGGGTTTTTCCATTCGAACTTTCACATTACCGGGCGCCACTTCCATACTGTAGCGAACACTTTGCATGCCCGAGCTGTCTTCAGCAGGCAGCTGTAATTTGGCGGAATGATAATTACCTGGCGCTTGATCTCGCTCTACTTCAGTGAATAACTGACGATCACTTTTAGCTTTATTAAACTCAGTGGCAACGATGGCGCACGATGAACTTAAAGCGCTTTTTTCTGCTACTCGGGCCATGACATTGCTAATGGATCGAGAGCGTTTCTCAACCTCATTTGAATCAATGCCCCCATAATAGATGTTGTAATCGTTGGTTAAATGAGGGCGCTCTTCTTTCCAAACAAAACCGCTTAACGAATTGATTTTTGCTTGAAGTTGTTCGGGGGTTAATAAACGTTTTCCACCTCCGTGTATATTCAAGCCGTTGGCATCAACCTCTCCAGTTGTTTTCTTATGGGCACGAAAATAATCAGATGAAAGCATATCAACCAGTAACGTCTTTAGATTTAGATGCTCCCTAAAATCAGTCGCCAGAGACTCAATTAAGGTGGCTTGTGCATCTAACTGATGGCGTTCGCTTGACGCTGACAAAAGCTCTTCTCCAAAAATAGCGGGCCACCAAAATTTAACGGTGCCCGTAGCAAAACGATCATCCAATACCAATTGATGGGCTAACCAATTCAGGCTGTTGCTATTGTCTTGGCTCACATTGTTATAAAAACCCGGTTCACGCATGTCTCGGTACCAGGTATCACCGGTTTGATAGGGTGAGTTTTTATCTGTTTCAGCGTATTCAGCATCCAGTGAGTCTAAGCCATAACGACGATCTTTAAATATGCCCTGGCCACCAAAATTTTGAAAAGCACCGGCTATAGGGTCCAGCGTTGAGTGACAGACAGTGCAGGCCGGGTTGTTCATGGTGGGGTTTTCATCGTCGCTCAATGCGTCATTGCTAATCTCGCGGGCGCTGGAGTCTTCAACATCAAAGCCCAAAAAATGTTTCAAGGTAGCGCTGGCGCGCGCCCTGTTGCGGTTGGTGGCGGTGGTGGGGTACTTATTTAAATAGGCATAGCTGGTTAATAGTCCTGCATGGGGAATTTGGGTGCTTGAATCTACATCAAAGTCGGTAAAGCGGCCCGAGATTAAGCTCTGTCCTGAATTTTTAACGGGCTTAAATGCAGAGTCGGATTGTGTGTCGGCTTTAAACAAACGTGCGCTTTTTATACTGGCAAGTGTGTAATCTGCGGTTAAAATTTCACTGTAGGGGCGATCGTTTTCAATCACGTATGCCATGAGCTCTAAGGGCTCTTCTTCTAGCTCTTGTGCCAGTTCATCCCGCTCACTTGTACTGGTGGCGATACTTTTGTATTCAGAGTAGTGTTTTTCTAGGCCCTGGCCAATTTCACGATAGGCATTAGCCACTAGTCGGCGAACAAGTAACTGGTCGTTGGCTGAGGTTTTAATAAACTCATGAAAACCATCGCCTTGTAACAGGTTTTTTAACGCCTCATTAAAGTCACTGTTATTGAATTGATCGACTTCTATTAACTTTGACGCTACCGGTATATGGCCGGTTAATATAAGGCTTGCTCGGCGATAAGTGGTGGCTTGGGACTCTATGGTATAGCTATTGCCCTGCTCCAGATTCGCTTGTTCTAGGCCGGTTTGATCTTGATTATTGTCTGTTTCACTGTCTGTATTGGGCTGGTTGCTCTGAGTAATACTGTCGATGTAAGCGGCCCATAAAATGTATTCGCTGGAGGAAACAGCCAATACCGAACCACCACCGTGTTGGCTTAATCCCCGTGCTTTATCTTTGATAGTTTGCGCATTGTCTTCGTTTAATAATAAGTAACCCTCCAATGCATCCTTGTTGTTGAACTCAACATCACTTTTCCCTGGGGAGAAAATTAAATTGGTTTGGCCGGCAATGCTAGATGATGTGTGGCAAGCAACACATTTACTTTGAATAACTTGGTTATGTACCTCGCTAAAAGAGGTGTCATCAGAGGTATCCGAATTACTCGAAGTATCCGAAGTATCCGAATTACTCGAAGTATCCGAAGTATCCGAATTACTCGAAGTATCCGAAGTATCCGAAGTATCCGAATTACTCGAAGTATCCGAAGTATCCGAAGTACTCGTTTCATTCATATTGCCAGGAATTTGTGACCCTGCGCTGTCTTGTACGCCCTCAGAGGGGATATTAATTTCTTGCTCTAGAGTATTTTTATCCTCCTGCTGGTCTGTAGAAGTAGTCTCGGTGGTTTCTTGGTTTGTATCCTGCTGGTCGGCCATTTCAATGGCATCAAAATCTCGCTCCATGCTACAGGCGCTAATGAATACGCAAAATGTAAATGCCATAAAAATAGATATTGAATGAGTCATGGATTCAGCCTGTGGGTTTTATTGCGATAAGTGTACGAAGTAAAACCCCCAGGGGTTATTACATGTACCGCCTAATATGCAGTAATTTCAGACAAGGTTTTTAGGAAGTAAAACTTAAGTAATAGGTCGGTATTGCTTTTGATGGATGAGCTATTTGCGCTGGAATGGGAGCATGTTGAGCCAACCTTTTAGGGCACGATTAGCTGTACTTGAAGTTGAAAGAGTAATTGCTTGAAACCCTAGCAACCGGTATCAATAACATCAATCAGCGGAGGGGTGCTTACTTCATGGGAAAACCAATAATAAGCAAAACACTTGTCAAAACGGCTATATCCTTGAGGGTAAAAAATAACAATGCGACCGTTGGTTGAAGGCAGGATAAGGTCTGGGTAGCCAGAGCTGGCGGTGCGGCTATTTACGCACAAACTGTTCTCGGTGCAGTCGCCACTGTAAGGGACGCCCTTAATACTGGCGTCCATGTCTAACAAGGCCAGGGTGTCACCAGCAGAGCCATTGGGGAACCCAAAACTGGTTTGAACCCAGGTGCCGTAAAGGCTGATGCCGGCAGAGGTTTCGTCACTCATGTCCTGGGCCATGATTTGCTGCAAGTGTACTTGTGCAGTGGCGGTTTTTACAGCACCAGCCACCCCTTGTAGTACCGCCACCGTGGCAGACTTGCCAAAATTGGCGAAGGCGGGCATAACGAAGGCAGGCAGTATGCCCAGTATAACAATGACCATGAGTAGCTCTATGAGTGTGAAACCTTGTACCCGTTTGAAGCGATTTGGGGTATTGCTACTCATTATCTCTCCTATTGCCAGGCTATACCCTGGCTGCTTAGTGGGAGTTATTGGCTAAACGTGTGGTAGGTGGGGCTAGCTAGACAAGTTACACGGCAGAATGGCGTATTAGTACCACATTGATTGCCATCTCTATGTCATAACCGGTCAATATTAAAGACTGGAAACTTAGGCCCTGATAGGCCCAGCCAGTCAAAAGGGGCGCTAGGGTTTTGCAGGGTCTTCAAGGACCCCAATGCCCTTGGCATATTGTTTTGGGGTGAGTCCAGTCCAGCGCTTAAACGCCCTTAAAAAACTGGCAGGTTCGGTATAGCCCAGGGCCTGGGTTAGGGCGTTAACGCTCATATCCTTTAATGCCAGCATATCCAAAGCCCGTTTCTTTTTATGCTGCTCTAAAATTTCGCGGAAACTAACCCCTTCGTCGTTCAGCTTTCGCCTTAGGGTACGCTCGCTTATGCCAAGGGTCTTGGCAATGTCTGGCAGGCCAGGGAAGTGGCTGTCGTAGCCACTAATAATTCGCTTAACCTGGGTGGCGGTATCCTCCTGGTCAGGTGCTAAATTGCGCAATAATTCATAAGCTTGCACTAGATAAATTTTGTGGACCAGAGGGTTGGCATGGGGAAGGGTATGTCTGACGATGGAATAGGGTATGCGAAACCAATTATAGGGCTGATCAAATAGGGGGTTAAAATCAATATAGGTTTGGTAGGTTTTTAGTTGTGGCCCAGTAGGTTTGGGGCGACAGGTACCACAGCTTAATAAACGCTTTTCTGAGTCGGTTAAAATCTCGCTTATAAAAACAAAAGAGCCCATTAAATCGCGGTCGGCAATGAAGTTTTTTAGCTCCGTTTTGCAATTGGGCAGGGCGAATCGTATTTCAATACCGTCCTGTTCCATATGTAAGGTGGTTTGAGAATACAGTAATGAAAGGGCCTGAAACTGAACGCTTAATCGGCAAGACTCAAGTAAGGTAGCAGACGTCATAAGCAACAAGGCAAGGGGGCCATAAGAAGTAAAGTTAATTTGGCTGCCCACCTCAACACCCAGCAAGGGTTTGTTGAGTCGCCCTAATACATCCTCGATAAATTTAAGTTCTACCTCCTCTTCAATGACGGCGTTACCCATCATGTTATCCAGGGCGATATTATGTTTCAGAAGTAACGGAACTGGGTCCTGTCCATGGCTTTCCATTAAGTTAATTAACGGGATTAAGCCCAATATGGAGCGTTTTCTGGCCATTTATAACCCCCAGTCTGCGATCATTTAGGCCATTATGGCCGTAAAAGCTAATTATTGACAGGAAGTGATCTATTTCTTTCCCTGCTGCTTAAGTACTTTTAACTCATCACCAAAAAGTCAGGCAGGGTAAGTATGAGTAAATCAATCGAAAAACTAGATGTGCTAATTGTTGGTGCCGGTATTTCTGGCATTGGCATGGCATACAATATGTTGAAAAACCGGAAACAGGATTCGTTTGCGGTTATTGAAAGCCGCGACAATATTGGCGGCACCTGGGACTTTTTTAAATACCCGGGTCTTAGGTCAGACTCCGACATGTATACCTTTGCCTATTCCTTTAAGCCTTGGCGTCATCGTGAATATATTGGCTCGGCACAGCGCATCAAAAATTACCTTAAAGAACTGGTAGATGAGAACAATATAGAGGAAAAAATCCGCTTCCAAACTCGAATAACATCAGCCAATTGGGATTCTAATTTAAATGTATGGAAGTTGGTGGCAAGTAAACGGGATGGATCCACTTATCAAATACATGCCAAGTTTTTTGTATCATGCACCGGTTATTACAATTACGATAAAGGCTATTTACCCGAGTTCAAAGGATTTAATGACTTTAAAGGGGATATCATTCACCCGCAGAAATGGCCGGAGAATTATGACTATTCAGGTAAAAAAGTCATTGTTATTGGCAGTGGTGCCACCGCGTTTACGGTGGTACCTACTATGGCCAAAAAAACCTCTCACATAACCATGTTACAGCGCAGCCCCGGTTATGTTTATAACCGTCCCGCCTCCGATGTGTTGTTTAGGGTGTTATCAAAAGTGCTGCCTAAAAATTTAACCAACAAAATTATGCGTTATAAGTATTTATGCTTACAGCAGTTTGGGTATGGTTTGTCCAAGCTCTTCCCAAATTTTGCCAAAAAGTCCCTAATAAATGGTGTGCGCAAAGCGGCCGACAATAAAATTGATGTAGGTAAACACTTTACCCCTAATTACAAACCCTGGGATCAGCGCGTTTGCATGGTGCCCGATAACGATATGTTTGAAGCAGTTAAGCGTGGTGATGTAAGCATCAAAACTGAAAATATAAAACGTTTTACCAAAAAAGGCATTGTACTCACAACCGGGGAGGAGCTAGAGGCCGACCTTATTGTAACGGCCACTGGCCTTGACCTACAGATGATGGGAGGCATGGAGTTGGCAGTGGATGATGCTCCTG
>Ga0209395_1008255_pt1 | contig 10673 bp, 6 predicted proteins | sample GOMGulsemesocosm_3_FD_184635 | JGI IMG/M metagenome (GOLD analysis project Ga0209395, IMG submission 184635) | Methane-oxidizing microbial communities from mesocosms in the Gulf of Mexico - GOM9D Gulf of Mexico (SPAdes) (version 2) | ecosystem: Environmental > Aquatic > Marine > Cold seeps... | reverse complement strand
CTCTCTCAAACATACTTCGCATACTAGTTACACTCGATGTATCCCACTTGAGTTCTTGGTTGAACTCTTTAGCTTCATGAAACATATATGCCATATCAATCACTCTTGACGTATCCCAGACAAGAGGTTCGTTGAATTTGCCAGCATCATAAAACATACTTCGCATACTAGTTACACTCGATGTATCCCACTTGAGTTCTTGGTTGAACTCTTTAGCTCCATGAAACATACCTTCCATATTGGTTATTTTGGATGTATCCCAGCCTCTTATATCACCATTCAGACTAGAGCGTTTTTTAAATAAGAAAGCGAGAGATGTTACCTCGTTATTATTCAAATCATCTGGACCTATTAAGCCTTCTTTAAGCTCTGCTACCTTTCTATATAGCTGAGCATGCGGCGTAGCAGGAAGGTAATCCTCATCTCTTATTCCAGAACCAAACATGTATGCATCATCAATTGGCCTGCCAAGGAACATACTTGAAATATTTTGATTAAATTCTGATGCCCCCTGAAACATAAAAGAAATATCGTCGACGTTTGTCGTGTTCCACATTCCCTCATTTAATTTCTCTGCTAGGTTTTGGTTAAAAGAGGTTGCGTTGTAAAACATACTTCTCATATTTTTAACACTATCTGTATCCCAACTTGAGATATCTTGATTAAAAGACGCGGAATTACAAAACATGCCTTCCATATTAGTTATTCCACTTGTATCCCAACCAGATACATCTGGAATTAGAGTCTTATCTCTAAATAAGAAGGCTAGAGATGTTACTCTTTCTTCAAGCATACTATTGTCAGCAATTTGACCCCATCTCTCCTCAACTACATTTTTGTATAGCGCTACATTCCGCGTATCAGGAAGGTAGTTCTCATCTTTTATTCCAGAACCAAAAATGTATGCATCATCAGTACTAACGTTATAGAACATACTTGAAATATTCTGATTAAATGCTGATGCGCCCTGAAACATGAAAGATATGTCACGAACATTTAATGTATCCCACTTCTGAGTAATATTTTGGTTAAAAGAGATTGCGTTATAAAACATACCTCTCATATTGTTAACGCTAGACGTATCCCATCCTGTAATGTCTGACTCTATATCTAATACATCCTTGAACATATAAGACATGTTTGTTACATGAGATACATCCCACTGCGAGATATCAGCTTTAACTACCGACTGCCCAGCAAAAAGGTAAGACAAATCCGTTATATGTGATATATCAGCTGACTTAATAGCATCTAAATCACCACTGGAAATAATTTGATTTAACCCCTCTCTTGTTAAGTTGACACAAGTCACATAATAAGGTCCTGGGTTATTTGATACCTTATTCGCATTTAAATCATAAGCAGTAAATGCCCCCAGCTTATCTTTAATTAAATAGCCCACCTCTTTAGGCCATTCTTCAGTCTGATTTAGTTTGCTCTCGACTTGATGCAGTGATTCCATCTCCTTCAAAGTCGGTAATCGAAGGCCCACCGTCGAACAATAGTGCTGACCAGATAACGTAGTGAAAGCAGCGATACTATTCTGTACTCCGCTATCAAGATGAGGGGACACATTGAAAACGTCGTACACGCTGTCCACGTAACGTTCCGGTGCTTTATATACTCGATAGTTATCGGTTAGGCTACCCCAGCTTTGGTCTTTTAACGTCGCCTGAACTGTCACCTTAATTAATCCCATGCTGTAGCCGCCATAATGGTCGGCTACAATATAGCTAACAAAGTGTTCTCCGGCCCTCGGTGATTCAAAAGTAAATTGCGTGTTGGTGACTGAATCTCGATTAGCCGGCGTAACAATGGCCGTTGGACTTTGTACCGCTAATAGTTGATAGTCTTGCCCATCAGGGCTTTGAATGTCGCACCCAGCTGTCTCTAGGTCAATAGTTATCAATTCCCCTGTACGCACCTTACCTAGGTACTCCAAGTTTGGATTACGAATATGAGGTGGCTGATTCACTTCATCTGAAATGGTAATATAAATGGATCCGACTTTACTTTGTCCTGTTTTATCATCCAAGATGTATATGATTCGGTTCCACCCAAATAAAGGAGGTGGTGTATATGTCACTATATTATCTGATTTTTTGCTCACCCTCCCTTTATTTTCACCTTGTAATATCAAACTAGACGAGTTAGAAAGCTGATAGCCATTGGGAAAATCTTTACCTAGTAACGCCTTAATATTAATATCTAACGCAGCCCCTTTCGCACTCATGGCTTTCGAGATTGGGGGTAAACTCGGCTGAATTGCACTAGTCCTGAAGATGCTCACTGTAGCGGAAGCACGCTCGCCCTCAGATGAAGCCAGATAGGCATAATGACACATGGTCTCATTTGATGCCGTAATATCAAAACCGCGCCCTTGAATAGTTGGCACAGGACAGTCCTGTTCATCGCTAGAGACGGAGTCAACCTTCACTGAAGATACCTTGGAGAGGTATGGTGACAAATCTACGTGGTGACTCTGCTGAGGCTGGACGGTCACAAAACCATCAATGGCTTGGAAGCCTGTACTAGGGCTTGATAAGGAATAGCTTTCTCCTTGGCCGCTGGTTTCCTCGCCCCCTTGATTACAAGCACTCACAAGAGTAGCCAAAAGTAAAGCTGATATGATGTTACACTTAGGTTGACGCATAAAGCTCATCACTCTGATTATAGAATCTGTTTTCATTAAAGTTATACTCTCGGCTCAACAATGAACATAAAATCATCCCGATACTTTCCCGTTTTTAATTGTGATAGATCTTTATCATCAAAGTGTATCCGAAGTGAGAAAGGTATTGAGGAGGCTTTGTTATCGTTATTAATTTGGGTTTTTGCTTTCTTTACCGTATTATTGTCCACCAAAATGTTATCGGTACACTCATGGCAGGAAACGCTATAAGGAATGGTTTTCCCGTTAGGGCCAGTCAATAGGTAATCGTCTCTATCTTTTAGAGAGAGTGTAATACCATAAGGCAACACGCCAGATGCTCTAAATTGACATACGATGTATCCCGAGACACTGTCTCGCCGGTCATAATTGGTTTTCATCTTCGCTGATGTCAAGCAGGGAGATAACACCGTATTTAGGACGCTAGGGGTATAATTTATCGTTATATTTAATGGCAGAAACATATGGTATCGAGCACGAACCTTTGAAACTGAAGAGATATAGTCATACGCCAATTTAATCACAACCTGTCCGGAATAATGACCTTTGTGAGCATTACTTTTGGTGAACGCGTTAATCACGTAATCCGAGTCTATCGGGCCCAATACGGGCCTCAAGTGCGTTATCGGTGTCCCATTACCAGACAAACGAACTATCTTATCTCCTTTTCCTACACCGCTCACCTCGATTCGACTTGCATTCCGCGTCACCAGTTCACTCCCTCCATATGAATAAGTCTCAAGACCTTGAGCTTTAGGGCTCATGTACTGAAAACCAACAACGCTGAGAGGAAGATTGACGGATACCCCGCCCTTCTTTAATACGACGCTGCTCGGCATGCTAACAGAGTATTGCGTGAAAGCGGATGCGGAAGGGAGATCGTGGCTTAAAAACCAATTACTAGGAGATAGTCCATTCGATTGAATATCAGCATCACGCCACTTTACTGTGGTACCTTGAATATCCACATTTAATGTAACCGCCTGTACGTGATTGATACATAAAGTACCACAAAAAATTAGAAATGATTTCCACATTCATCATGCCTTATCGTTTTTGTAATGGTAAATTGTTTTCACATTGAATTTATTACCGTAGGACACCAGCGAAACCCGTAGTTCTTTTTGGTTTACCATACCTTCAGGTAAGTCGATAAGTAATCGACGCCCCGCAAGTACCAGCACAGTTATTGCGCAAGCTTCCTTCTCCTCTTCTAAAGTCTCATCATCGCAAGTATCGAACGAGGCATGAAAAAATCCCTTTCCGCGATTGAATATTTCCAGCTTATCGCCAAGATAAGCCAGCTCATACTGAATTGATGGTGTCTCTTTGGCTGGCACAATTATCAAAGGCGCAAAACCAAAGGTTATTTGTACCGGATTGTTCGATTTTTTTTCTGATTCATCAATGTAAGGTGTTGGGATAATAGCCAACTGAAACATACGATCTTCGTCTTCCGCCCTAGGTTTTAACGGTAATAGGTTTCTTACTCCTATCGTTTTACGAAAAGCTGGGTCAATAATTGTTCGTGCAGGCCAGACTTCAATCTCCCAGTCCTGAATATTATCTCGTGTATAAGGCTCTATAATAAGCTCCCCTTTTTCTGCCTTAACTGAGCTAACTCCCACATTGATAAACTGACGATAAGTCGCGGTATTGGTTATCGTGAGGTTAGCTTCTCCCTTCGAATTGCTAAAAGCCACCATTTTATCGATTGCAATGGCGTTAGCGATTGGGCTTACAAAAGAAGCCGCTAATACAACAGAAAAAAACAAGCTATTTTTCATTTTAAAAAGTGATTTCATTACAATTTTATCCATTAATTGATGTAATATGTACCTCTTAAAGAGGCGACTTTAGGGCTGAATCTGCCTCATGAGCCTTTCGTGATGTCTTCGCTGATAAACAGCTCCCTTTAATAACACGAGGAGTGCTAGACTCGTTGACAAAAGTGCAGGGGCCCTCAGAGGAAACTAACCGGTAAGAGCCTTCTTCTACATAGTTGACCCTAAAAACACCATCATGAGACAAAGGCTCAACACTTCGGCAGGCTTCTCCCATACACTGTAGGTTTGTTATCGGCTCATCTCTCTCGCCACTGAGAATATATATTTGACTAGTAAGTTGCGAGATACGACTATCGATCGTCAACGTCGTCGCGGGATAAATAACTTGGGTTCGAGACGGGTTATCAATTTCTATGTTTTTAGCTCCAGGATCAAGCAAGAACGTCACCTCATCGTAAGGCGCCAGCTTAATGGCGAAGTCCTTCATACCATCAAACTCGCCATAGTACGCCCGCCCAGAGTCGGTACTCACCCCGTAATTAAGAGTACCGACTTTAACACCATCAATTTGTGGTGATAGAAGCGCAAAAGCGACTCCTGACGCCGAGGAAAAGGTCACACTGTCACTCGTGAGGATTTGAGTACCTGACAGCGTACCACTTAACATTCTGATGTTGTCATCTTCCGCATAGCCATAAGCACTCAGTTGACCATAATGTTGTCTCCCTGAGAGCACTCCAGAAATAGACATATCGGAGCCTGTTGGGTGGACACTGCCAGTCAATGTACCAGAGTAATCCAGTGCATCTGATGCTCGTGACATGGTCAACGATACCTCACTATGCTCTCTTCCATTTCGGTCGAAATGCGGGGAAAACTCGCCATAAAGGTCACCTCCAAATTCATAAGTAAGATAAAGGCTGGCTGATAAACTGTCATCTTCCTGGGTATCAACTTTCTTATGATTAATATTCCCTCCCCAACTTCCCCAAGACGTTGGCATCGACCACCCGACAGTCAAGCTAGAGCTTGTACTTTGAATCGCCTGTTCACCTTGATGCGACGTTATATTTTCACTCTTATAATACGAGTAATTTAGGTACCCCGCCCCCTGAAAAAAATCACCAGTAAGCCAGGCATCATAGCCTAGGAATGAATTAGGACTGTAAAGCTGGCTAGAGAGTGAATAGTCCAGAGTGTTACTGCTTTTATCTAAGCTATTAACACTCACAGTGAGACAATCTACGTTAATTTTACCCGATTTATAAATATCGCCAGACGAAAAATAACCGGCAACATACTCTAGTGAAATAAAATCATTAAAGAATTTCTTCATCCCTATATTGCTGTAAATTTCATCATCATTTGCGGTCAATCCTGTAGCAAGTAGGAGATCCTCAGTTCCTTTAAATGCCGCTTTTATCTGACCAAAGTTAGAAGTAAAATCTTTGTTCAGTTCGGTGCTATCAACAGCAAACTCGCCGACACTTACAACATAGTCGAGTTGATTAACTAGGCCCGGTAGGTCAGAGGTATTCACGACACGCCTTTTTTCATCCATTAGAATTTTTCCTCCAGATTTAAAAATCATTCTCACGTCGTAACTCCCCATAGGCAGATCTGCATAGCTGACATACTGCCTGCCTGATGAAAAGGTACGAGAAAGAAGCAGACGATCATTACGATACACTTCCAACTGCCCCTCTTTAAGAGCCATGAAGTAAAGACGTAAGCGGCTGGTTCCCCCCCCTCTAACGAGATTATGGCTTGTCCCAAAATTGAGGCTGGTCGATGCGTAATTTGCCCCCTCATTTAGAAAGTCTGTCGTATTAAAAGGTTCATTGACGCTGACATAACCGGCAAAAAAACGATGCCCGTCAAATTCAAAGTCGTACCCAGCCGTGTACAAGTCACCACCTAAGTCAGTGCTAAACTGTAAGTCAAAACGAAGAAGTCCGACAGGAAGTCCCAAAAGGGCTGTGTTGGATAGGTTTAACGAGCTATTCGAATTGCTGCCTTGAAGGTACAACATCGCCCTGTTAATCAAAGCATTATGAGTACGAAAAGTGGGGTAATATTCCGCCTTCTCGTTTTGAGACGAAAAAACACTGGAACCTACAAAGATTTTAAGTAAGGCATTATCGTAATCAAAAATATACTTAACCGGGCTATTCATCATCGAAGGCACACAACTGGTGATGCTGCCCGTACAATCAGGTTCAGAACTTACCCCTTTAATTAAATCACCGACTATCTTATCGATAACCCCACTAGAGAGATCAAAGGATTGCAAATAGTTTTTTAATACTAGACTCTCCCCGACTTGAAGACGAAAGACATCGTAAGTGATCATCCCTATGACTTTAACACTCTGACTTTCAGTAAAAATTAGAACCTCGACATCTCTTTCTTGCTCAATGAAGAAATCATCAAAATCAGGCGGGTAATTTGCAGCTGAGCTGATAGACAAAAAAGTAATATTGAGTAACAAAAAAATAAAAAAATGCATAATATTATATAATCACTATATCGAGATACTTGCCATTATGGTAACTCGACCTTGACAATCCTGAGATGTCGCACCTTGTGCTATTTTGGGGAACTTAAGCTTAAGGTTGTGAAGGCCACCTGTGGTTCCATAATGAAAAGTAAGATAAGTAGCGGTAGTGACCACTTTATCATCAATATCAAAAACCATCCTATTGCCAAATGAGGAACTACTTCCGGGTTGATGACAACGGCCTTCTAGATAAGCTAATTTTAGACTGTAGTTTTTTAGCTTCCGTCCCGCCAGAGGTCTGACTTCAAAAGCGATAATTAACGGTTTAAAGCGTTGTTCACTTACTTGATAAGCGAGCCAAAAGTCATGCTGGACAGCATAAATGTCTAAACCGTTAGCTCTTGACTCAGCAAAGATATCTACAGAGACTGGAACGGTGGCAGTGGCAGCTGCCGCCATCACCTGTACACAACACATTGTAAGAGACAATATTAATAATCTAGACATTATTTACTAATTATATTGTGTCGCTAATGAATGTTGGTAATGAGAATAGTCGCGTGCAACGAGACATACTGGCCAGGAGCTGGTCGGTTGGTGGTACCAGAACCTGCATGAATCGAAAGCCTCGTCACGCCATCAGTGTCACTAGACTTAGTAGCTTTATTTAGCTTTGAAGCATTGGCGTAAACGTCATAGTAGCCAGTACTTAATTGCTCATTCAGTATACCGTCTTCATTTGAAATCTTGAATGACGTCAATTCATAGCTGTAAGTGGCAGGGTCGTCTATATCGGTAGTTGTACCGTTAAATGGAAACACATTAAAATCAATAGTGGATGAGGAAAGCAAGATGCCCTCATCACCAGCACCATTGAGCGAAAAAGCAAGCTCCCCTTGAGTGATTGGAGAGCCACCAGGTCCCGTAATGATAAAACCATTCGTCATCACTGCGACAGGTACCTGACCGTGCCAAACAAAGCTATTGCTAGCCACGTTAACGGCTGCGGCTGCGGTTGCGTTCTGCATACTTATTATAGCGAGGGTAGTTGCTAGTATTTTTATTTTTTTCATATTTTTAACTTTCCTTATCTTAAATCCATTTTCTTATATTAAGCATAAACTTAAAAATCAAACTAAACAACAAACAAACCAAACCTGACCCAAGAGTCAATTAATTAAATTTGAACTACTTCACAAAAACCGAAAGCAATAACGGCTAATGGTAAGTACTTATTTAAATTATATTTCCTCTGAATCAGTGTACTTAAGTTCTTTTATTAAAATGCCTATCTTGCCATTAGTAGTTATGATGATGACAAGGTATCACAACTTATTAACAACTCGTTTATCATTTTGCGCCCACTTACTCAGGCACTTATATTTCCATGTTTAATACGTTCCATAGCGCTATTTATTCCTAGATTCTCAAAGTAACGTCATAGACAGAAGAGCCAGCAGCTTATAGGCTGTCGTTCTTACAAAACCAGGTGCACTCATGGGAATACGATACAAACAACTGACTCTTTCTGAACGATATCAAATACAGGTAATGTTTCAGTTAGGATCTTCCGCTCGAAAAATATCGGTCAAACTTAATCGGTCAAATAAATCGATATCGGCAGAGCTTAATCGATTTTAACCCTGAACAAATCGCTGGGCGAATGAAGCTTGAAAACTTTAAAAAACGTGTAAGTATGCATACGATATACCGCTTCATTATGAAGAAAGAGGGGGATACTGTACATGGAACTGATGGCTACTTTGTCACACTAGCTGAACGTAAGTCCAAACTTTTTCTATCCGCACGCGTTAAACGTAAAACGAAATCCGCAGTATCGAGAGCTATTATCAAGCTACTAAAACCTTATAAGAAGCAATGTAAAAGCATCACTTTTGATAATGGTGGTGAGTTTGCAGCACATGAGAAGATGGCCAAAGCCTTAAAATGTCATATTTATTTTGCTAAGCCGTATCATTCGTGGCAACGTGGCTTAAATTAAAATAGTATGGGCTGCTCAGGCGTTATTTTCCTAAGAAAACAGGGATAACCCATATCAGTAATGAAAAGCTCAGAGAGGTAAGCTTCTTGATAAACATGAGGCCTAGGAAAACACTCGATTATTATCGTGGTAGAGCGGCCTGTTACCAAACCGCCCCCACACAGAACCGGACGTGCGGAACTACCGCATCCGGCTCTTCAGTTATATATTCGCTCGTGTAAAACACGACCCTAGTACCAATCTACCAGCACAAAACGCTTGCTGACTTTTGGATTCTAAATCTGAAAATACTGTAACATCCTCTTGAAATTACTCCAGTTATAACTTTCCCGACCGCTGCGCCTGTTTAACCATTTATATAAACTATGTAACACATAATCGTATAAACTCGATAAACTTCGGCTGTGATCAGGAAGCCCAAAGTAATTTCTAAATCCCAAGAGTTTTCGTCTTAATTGCGGTAGCCAGCTTCTCAGTTTTAATGAGCGCTTAGCTTTGAACCATTGGTAATACTCACTCAGCGTTGCCTTCTGCTTCTTAGCACCGGTTCGCCGCCTGAGTCGTGCCTTGCCATTTAAATCTGTTCCCCAGTAGAATTCAAACCCTAGAAATACAAAATGACGTTTTCGGCCAACATAAAATCGGCTGAACCGCATTAGTGATGTTTTGTCTTCTGCGACGTCTAAGTTGAACTTCTTTAATCGTTTCGGTAGTTCTTTATAAAAGCGCTAGGCATCATTCGCAAATTGAAACGCACAGACGAAATCATCTGCGTAGCAGATCATCATCGCTCTGCCTCGCATCTTGGGCTTTACCTTCTTTTCAAACCAAAGGTCTAACGCATAATGCAGATAAATATTAGCCAGCACAGGGCTGATGATGCCACCTTGTGGGCTACCACTTGATGGTCAAGATTGTCAAAGAAACCTTTAATGTCGGCTTCAACAATGTAACCGTAACCTTTGAATTGAAGATTTAGCGTCAAACTATACACCGCTTGATGCGCACTTTTATTCGGTCGGTAACCATAGCTATTACGCAGGAAATCTTGTTCCCAGATACTTTGTAAGATCTGGCTAACACTTTGTTGCACTAACTTGTCATCAACCGTTGGTAGACCTAAGGTCTTAATTTACCATTCGACTTGGGGATAAAGATGCGCTTAATATCATTAACTCGGTAACATTTCTGTTTGAGTTTCTGACCTACGTGTTCTATATTTTCCGACAGGTTAGCTTTGTATGTTGGCATGGTTATGCCATCAATACCGGGCTTAGCCTGCTTATTGAGTTAAGTGTTGTTGTCATAGTGATCCCAACCCTACTTTGTCCGGACTATGTGTCTGCTCAATATTGAATATAACTGTCAGCTCCTTCGCCATGTACAAGGCTTCCCCCTGCTCAGACTACTATGGGCTGATCTGACTTCCAAAGGGTCATCGTTGGCTTCGCTTTTGGCTAAACTTCCCTACCACCTTCCTTGTGGAACACCTTTGGATCTCTCAAGTTCTCAATACAGCACTTCAGGATCACGACAATCCCTATGGCCTATATGATTCTCTGTGTACGCTTCACCAATTTTGTTCGTTTGATGTGGTTTAATTCTATCGGACACTTCTAAAAGCATTTAAGTATAATGTTAATTAGAGGTGATTATGAATACTAAATTTAAACGTCCGAAATTTACAACTGAATTCAAGCAAGGCGCAGTAAA
>Ga0209395_1008254_pt1 | contig 10673 bp, 10 predicted proteins | sample GOMGulsemesocosm_3_FD_184635 | JGI IMG/M metagenome (GOLD analysis project Ga0209395, IMG submission 184635) | Methane-oxidizing microbial communities from mesocosms in the Gulf of Mexico - GOM9D Gulf of Mexico (SPAdes) (version 2) | ecosystem: Environmental > Aquatic > Marine > Cold seeps... | reverse complement strand
GAGCGTAAGCACTGAGATAATTATCGTTGTGCTTAATGATCAGCAATTTGCCATATCCGCGAAGTCCGCTACCGGCATAAACAACCGTTCCTGAACCCGCTGAGTTAACAGGCTGTGCCAATTTCCCAGCAATATCAATCCCTTTGTTTAAGCTGTTGCTACTGGAGAACCTAGTGAGCAGTGCCCCTTTGACAGGCCACTGCCAGCTCAATGGACCCCGTGTTTTGACCCTTGGCGCTGGTGATAAAGTAGGCGTCGCTTTAATTAATGGACGTGCCGTCTTGATTGTGGAATGAGTTGCATTTCTCTTAGGGCTTTTAGCGACTTTATTGACCGCGAGGTCAACATCTAAACGGAGACGCTGAGCAGGGTAAATGGTGTCTCTCAATGCCAGGCCGTTGTGTTTGGCTAGGTCTTTATAATCAAGGCCGTAGCGCCAAGCGATCGAAAACAAGGTTTCACCCGCACTGACAACATGCAGCCTTACTTTATTACTGGGAGGTTGATGACGATCACTCACGGGTGCCTGTTGATGAGATGTACTACACGACAGCAATAGAAACGAGGTGATGAATATATTCAACACACCCCATTTCACTTGCCGTATAGGCCTACCCACTAAGCGTGTCACCCAGCTTGCACCTCCGTCTATTTTTTGAGCGTTTTTTATCGTGATTTGTACTCAATAGTTAAAACTTATTATAAAACTATCTAAGACAAAGCAACCTTTATGAGGATTTTGCCGCCTCAAAGAGGATTTTTCTGACATTTTAATGCTTTAAACTTATTACAGCGCCGGCAGTCTTTACGTTTTGAGAGAGTTTGACCCTATCCGCTCCAAACCAAAAACCAGCGCAAAGCCCAAAATGGCTAATAATACAGGTCCTAAGAACGTGGTTTCCAAGCCCAAAGCCTGATAGTCCCAAGGCACAACATTACGCGTCAGCAGGGCCATCGGCTTACCGTGCCGGTCCAAACCTGACTCCAGCACCTCTTTCCAAGGCCAAATAATGCTTAATGAACCCAGCAAGAAGCCCGTTAATACCGCGAGAGTTTGTGAATGAAAGCGGCGAAGAAACCAGGTTAAGAGGTGCGAAAAACCCAATAAGCCAAATACACACCCGCCCACAAAAACCGACAACATGCTGACATTGAAATCTTTCAAGGCATTCAATATTACAGGGTACATGCCCAGCATCAGCAAGATGAAACTGCCGGATACCCCGGGTAATATCATGGCACAAATTGCCAGGGCGCCAGCAGCAAACACCCAGAGTAAGTTGGGTTCAAACATCATAGGCTTGGCGGGCATTAACAACACACAAGCCGTTCCCAGTGCCAACGCTACACCTTCTTGCCAGGACCACCGCGTCTGTTGAGACAACATATACACTACCGAAGCAGCTATTAGACCAAAGAAGAATCCGCCCAACAAAACCGGGCTGTGCTCAAGATGGTAGGCAATTACCCGGCCCAGCAACAAAACGCTAACCGCAATTCCAAGCACTAGGGTCAATAAGAAGTTGCCATTTACCTGGCGCCAACAGGCCGCAAAACCTTGTGAAAATAGAAGAGGGACCAGCGAGGGCCTAAACTGGCGAATAGAGTCTAGTAACTCGTCATATATATGGGTAATAAAGGCGACTGTACCACCAGACACACCAGGCACTATATCGGCCGCGCCCATTGCCATACCTTTGGCAAACAGAATTAGGTAATCGGGGAGTTGTCGTGCATTAAGCTGAGGTTTATCCATGTCTAACGAATAGTGCCTGATAGCAGTGGGACAAATTTCACGGGCTCAAGCACCTGCGTCATAAACTCATCGCTGTCGCCTTTGCGTATCACCAGCTGTAATTCTTGAGTATCGCCTCCCACTGGAATAACCAAGACACCATTGGGTGCCAGCTGGTTCATCAATTCCTGAGGTACTGTACGCGGTGCCGCCGTACTGAGAATGCCGTCAAATAGGCAGGGCTCTGGCCAGCCAAAACCGCCATCACTGTGTCGCAACTTGACGTTGTGCAAACCTAACTGCCGCAAGCGTTGACGAGCTTTGTCTTGAAGAGGTTTGATACGCTCCACACTGTAGACTTCAGGCACTAGCTGGGCTAAAACCGTAGTTTGATAACCTGAACCCGTGCCCACTTCTAATACACGTTCTAGCTTACCCGCCGCCCCTAATAATACTTCTGTCATACGCGCAACAATGTAGGGCTGCGACAATGTTTGACCGTGACCAATAGGCAGCGCGGTGTCTTCATAGGCTCGATGAGAAAGGGCCTCATCAAGAAAGATATGTCGCGGGGTATTGCGAATTACATCCAAGACTTGCTGGTCTGAAACACCTTGGTCTAATAGGCGCTGCACCAAACGTTCTCGGGTGCGCATCGAGGTCATACCAACCCCTTCTAATAACAAGCTACTCACTGATTCCCCACTGATTTTTATTTTGGACTGCACTATAACATTGGCACCATCGCACGCCTACTCTCACTCGGCAGGCTCTGGAGCATTGGCCCTGACGCTCAAGTTGTTCAATATTGCCACTTCACGCAACACCGCTGTGGCGTAGGTTCCGGGCGGCAGTTCAAAGGTCAAGCGCAAACTCGGGCCTGTGTCGCTTTCACCGGGCGGCAACTGCGCCCAATCGGCCCGCAAGGGCAGCAAGCGCAAAGCTCTTCGCTCTTGTTTCAATCCCACGTGCTCAAGTGCTTCGCACCAAGCCTGCCAAGGAGCCATGGCTTCGGTTTCCAGCTGCAGTGCCTCGTCTCGAGAAAGCGCCCGACCACGCCCCCAAAGTGGCCCGCTGCCAAAGGTTTCTGGCTCACCTGGTAATGGAGAAGACCAACCTTCATCCCCCACGCCAAGACGGGCTACCAGAACTTGGTTAAACAGCCAGGAGCGCGCGGCCGACATGTACATTCCACGCCTAGGGCGGTTTTTGATTTTTCGCTCGCCGCGAAGAAATGCATCGGCTTCCACCAAGTTGTTACCACCGTGACCAAAGCGCTGTTCACCAAAATAATTGGGCACTCCGTCGGTCAAAATCTTACTGAGCTTTGGCTCTGAAATGTCGCCAACAAAATTACGTAGAGTGATCACGAAACGATTACTTTGATGCTGTCCTCGCCGTAATTTTTTATTGTGCCGGCTGTTACTGAGTAGAGAAACCGTTTCCGAATTTAACGCGTTCCAATCAGGCTCTTCGCCTTTCGGCAGATAAACACTGAACCACTGGGTGGTTAGGGCGTGACGATCCTTCAGCCCGCAATATCCCACATCCATTGGCATCACCTCAGCCAAACGCGCTATTTGCCGCGCCAACCACTCGGTATTATCACCACGCTTTTGCAGATGTAAAAATACATGTTCGCCTTCTCCACAAGGCTGAAAACCTAGCTGTTCATCTACTATGAAATCTTCGGGGATCGAACGAAAATCAGCAGTGAGGTCTGGACCACCATAGGCAAAAGGGAAATTGAGATCGTAGTCAGACATACTAGTTAGACTCTCTCGACTCAAGTAACACGACGGCGTGAGCGGCAATACCTTCTTCACGACCGGTAAAGCCAAGCTTCTCTGTCGTGGTGGCTTTCACATTCACTTGATTTATTGCGACTTCCAAATCTTCAGCAATGTTCGCTACCATATTTTCAATGTACGGTGCCATTTTTGGCGCTTGCGCGACAATGGTCATATCGGCATTGGCTAACTGCCAGCCTTGATGCTTTATTTTGGCAAAAACTAAACGCAATAAAGTACGGCTATTGGCATTTTTATATTGAGGGTCGGTGTCAGGAAAATGCTGACCTATGTCACCCAAGGCACAAGCACCCAGTAGCGCATCACATAGGGCATGCAGCAATACATCACCGTCAGAGTGAGCCAGTAAACCGCGATGATAATTGATCACCGTTCCACCCAAGACAATTTTGTCTCCACCACCTTGAGCAACACCTTGGTCAAATGCGTGTACGTCGTAACCGTGCCCTATTCTCACTCGCCGGGTTTCCTATTTATTAATTCGGATTGATAGGCCAATATAGCTTCTGCCATGGCCAAGTCTTCTGGTCGCGTGACCTTAATGTTGTCTCGGCGATCTTCCACCAATAAAGCTTGATAGCCTGAAAATTCCAAAGCTGAAGCCTCATCGGTGACAGCAAAATTGTTCGCCAAAGCGCGTTCCAAACTCTCTTTAAGTAAACCGTATCGAAACATTTGTGGCGTGTGGGCTTGCCACAAAGAACGGCGGTCAACCGTGGTGGAAATCACCTCGCCTTCGGCACGCTTTAGGGTGTCACTCACCGGCACGCCTAAAATTCCCCCCACCTCATGGCCGCCAACAGAAGTGATTAATGTTTGAATTGCTTCTGCCGTGACGCACGGGCGCGCTGCGTCATGCACCAGCACCCAGTCGCTTTCTAGCGCCCAAGGCGATAGAGCCTGCAGGCCATTCAGAACAGAGTCGCAGCGTTCGCGCCCCCCCTCTGCGGTCATTAATCTAGAGTGTGATGCTAGAGGCAGATGAGCCCATTGTGTGTCGTCAGCGTGTAAACTAACAGCCACTTTTTCTAGGCATTCAATCTGCAGTAATTTGGAGATGCTGTGCTCGATAATGGTTTTATCGGCCAGCGGCAAATATTGCTTGGGTCGATTGCCATAAGTTTTAGATTGCATACGCGCACCGATACCGGCCGCGGGCACCACAGCCCAATAACGGCTTACACTCACGGTTTTTCACCCTTGGGCTTATCTTTATCTTCCACGACCATAAAAAATGTTTCGCCTTTACGAATCATGCCCATCTCAACTCGAGCACGCTCTTCAATGCTGTCGGTGCCAACTTTTAGCGCGGCCACCTCGGTAGCCAATACGCGATTGCGCTCGGCTAGTTGTTCATTTTCAAGTTTTTGTTTTTCAATATCAGCTTCCAAGCGCGCGATTTGCGCAAGGCTACCTTCACCCACCCACAAACGATATTGCAGCGCGGCAAAAATACACAACAAGATTGCAGTGAGCCATTTCATAGGACGTTAGTTACGAACCTCGCTTGCGAAAACACAAAGGGCCAGCAATGCCGACCCTTCGATTAAACAGTGTAAAAACGCAAACCTACTACGCGTTAAATTCTGCACGGCCACGATAGTTAGCTGCACCTGCCAACTCCGCTTCAATACGCAGCAAACGGTTGTATTTTGAAACGCGATCGGAGCGACACAAAGAACCGGTTTTGATCTGGCCGGCCGATGTGGCCACAGCCAAATCGGCAATCGTGGTATCTTCAGTCTCACCAGAACGATGCGAAATAACCGCGGTATATCCGGCTTTTTTCGCCATACTGATTGCGTCCAGTGTTTCAGACAAAGAACCAATTTGGTTGAATTTTATCAAAATAGAGTTGGCGATGTTTTTATCAATGCCTTCTTGCAATATTTTGGTATTAGTTACAAACAAATCGTCGCCGACCAATTGAATTTTGTCGCCCAGCTTTTCAGTCTGGTCTTTCCAGCCAGCCCAGTCTGATTCGTCCAGACCATCTTCAATGGAAATAATCGGATATTGATCACACAGTTCAACCAAGAAATCATTAAAGCCTTCAGCGGTGTAAATTTTACCTTCGCCAGACAAATTATACTGACCGTCTTTATAAAACTCTGATGCTGCGCAATCAAGCGCCAAGGTCACGTCAGTGCCCAAAGCGTAACCCGCTTTCTCTACTGCAATTTTAATAACGGCCAAGGCATCAGCGTTAGACGCCAAATCAGGTGCAAACCCGCCTTCATCACCCACGGCTGTATTCAAGCCCTTTTCTTGCAACACTTTTTTCAGCGTGTGGAAAATTTCCGCACCCACTTGCAAAGCTTCTGCAAAAGTCTTGGCGCCAACCGGCTGAACCATAAACTCTTGAATGTCGACGTTATTATCTGCGTGCTCACCACCGTTTATAATATTCATCATTGGCACAGGCATTGAATACTGACCTGGGGTGCCATTGATGTCAGCGATGTGCTGATACAAAGGAATGTTCTTAGCCACTGCAACAGCTTTGGCCGCGGCCAATGACACAGCCAAAATCGCGTTGGCGCCAAATTTAGCTTTGTTCTCAGTGCCGTCTGCTTCAATCATGGCATTATCAATAGCGCGCTGATCAGCGGCGTCCATACCGACCAATAGTGGCTTGATTATGTCATTGATATTAGCCACGGCTTTTAATACGCCCTTGCCCAAATAGCGAGATTTGTCGCCGTCGCGCAACTCTAAGGCTTCGCGCGAACCAGTGGATGCGCCAGATGGTGCACAGGCCGAGCCCACAGCACCGGAGGCCAAAATCACATCGGCCTCAACGGTGGGGTTACCGCGACTGTCTAACACCTCAAAGGCTTTGACATCTACAATTTTTGTCATTCCTGTTTAACTCCGAAACTTAATAGTCTGTTTGGCTTGCTTTAATCACAATAATTAAAGCAACGTGAGATAAAACTTGGATACGCTTAAAGAATATCCAGGGGCGGTAGACTTTTTATAAGATCATCTACTTCTTTCATTTGGGCCAAAAATGGCTCCAGTTTTTCCAGCGGTAAAGCACTGGGTCCGTCACATAAAGCTTTGTCGGGGTTGGGGTGCGCTTCCAAAAATAAACCACCCAAACCCAATGCCATGCCAGCGCGACCTAACTCGGCCACTTGATGGCGGCGGCCACCCGAAGCGGCGCCCATTGGGTCACGACATTGCAGTGCATGAGTTACGTCGAAAATAACGGGAGCGCCGCCACTGACGTCTTTCATAACACTGAAACCCAGCATGTCGACAACTAAGTTGTCGTAGCCGAAGCTGCTGCCTCGGTCACATAAAATAATCTGATCGTTACCACACTCGCCGAACTTATCAACAATGTTTTTCATTTGAGCGGGGCTCAAAAACTGCGGCTTCTTAACGTTGATAACCGCACCGGTTGCTGCCATCGCGGCCACTAAATCGGTTTGCCGCGCCAGAAAGGCTGGCAACTGAATTACGTCAACCACATCGGCCACTGGCTGACACTGTGATATTTCATGAACGTCGGTAATGATAGGCACATTGAAGGTCTGTTTAATTTCTTCAAAAATCTTCAGCCCCTCTTCCATACCCGGGCCGCGATAGGAGTGTACGGACGAGCGGTTAGCCTTATCAAACGAGGCCTTGAACACATAAGGAATGCCAAGCTTTTGTGTCACTTCAACATAGTGTTCCGCAGTTTTCATAGCCATGTCGCGCGATTCAAGCACATTCATACCGCCAAACAAGACGAAGGGTAGGTCATTGCCAACCTTAAGATCGGCAATTTCAATAATTTTGTTCGTGGTGTTACTGGCGGTCATAGTGTTCTCAGCTGAATTTATTAAGTATTGCTTTTTTCGCGAGCGGCTTTGACGAAGCTCGTAAATAAGGGATGCCCATCTCTTGGTGTTGAGGTGAACTCCGGATGGAATTGGCAAGCCACAAACCAGGGGTGATCTGGCAACTCAACGACTTCAACTAGGGTGTCATCAGAGGACCAACCACCAATACGCAAACCCGCTTTTTGCAGTTGATCAACATAATTGTTGTTCACTTCAAAGCGGTGACGATGGCGTTCAACAATCATGTCAGAACCGTAAATATCAGAAGCCTTACTGCCCTTCACCAATCGACATTCCTGAGCGCCCAAACGCATCGTGCCACCGAGGTCAGAAGACTCATCACGCTTTTCGATGCTACCGTCGGCCTCAATCCACTCGGTGACTAAACCAACAACGGGGTGCTGAGTCTGCTTGTCAAATTCAGTGCTGTTCGCGTCTTTCAAACCTAATACATTGCGCGCAAATTCAATCACAACAGATTGCATACCCAAGCAGATACCGAGGTAAGGGACGTTATTTTCTCGAGCGTATTGTACCGCGCGCAATTTACCTTCTACGCCGCGCTCACCAAAGCCACCCGGAACTAGAATTGCATCGGCATCTTTCAGAATATCGATGCCTTTGGTTTCAACATCTTCCGCATCAATGTAATTAACTTTCACTTTAGTGCGCGTGTGCACGCCCGCGTGAATTAAAGATTCGTTCAAAGATTTGTAGGCGTCGAGTAATTCCATGTACTTACCCACCATGGCAATGGTTACTTCGCCATCGGGGTTGAGCTTGCCATCAACAACCGCGTCCCACTCACTGAGGTCAGCGGCCGGGGCATCGATGCCCAACTTCTCGGTCACGATTTTGTCGAGGTCGGCTTCCATCAACATACGCGGAATCGCATAAATAGTGTTGGCATCAGGTAGCGAAATTACCGCGCGCTCTTCAACGTTAGTGAACAGCGAGATTTTACGGCAAGAATCGTCGTCAATTTTAACTTCTGAACGGCACAGCAAAATATCTGGCTGTAGGCCAATAGAACGCAGCTCTTTAACCGAGTGCTGAGTAGGTTTTGTTTTGGTTTCACCCGCCGTGGCAATGTATGGAACCAGGGTAAGGTGCATCAACAAGGCACGCTGCGAACCCAACTCAACTTTCAGTTGGCGCACGGCCTCCAAAAAGGGCTGAGATTCAATGTCACCCACGGTGCCGCCAATTTCAACCAGAGCCACATCAACATCTTTGGAGCCCTCTAGTATGCGGCGCTTAATTTCGTCGGTAATATGAGGAATCACCTGCACGGTACCGCCTAAGTAATCACCTCGACGCTCTTTGCGCAGCACGGTTTCATAGACTCGGCCCGTGGTAAAGTTATTGCGGCGCGTCATTTTGGTGCGTTGAAAGCGCTCATAGTGACCTAGGTCCAAATCGGTCTCGGCACCATCTTCTGTCACGTACACCTCACCGTGTTGAAACGGGCTCATGGTGCCAGGGTCAACATTGATGTAGGGATCTAACTTGAGGATAGTAACCTTAAGCCCGCGGGACTCAAGAATGGCTGCTAGGGAAGCCGAGGCAATGCCCTTGCCCAATGATGAAACAACACCACCGGTAACGAATATATATCGCGTCATGTATAACCTTGCTGTGCTCAGAAACGAATGCTGGGAATTACGCGAGGCACTTGCGCTAACGCTACCAGAGATGGGACGCCAGATTACCAGAAATGGGGTTTTGCCTCAATTAAAATGTCACGATATTTGCTGACTTTCAGTGCTCTTCCCTTGAACTGGGTGCCATATTTCCCATACTCCATTGTAGCGCCACACCCGACTCCCCAGGCTTTGCTTGAAAGCCCTCGCACACCCAGAGATCACCCACGGCCGCGAGCACGCCCCCGATATAAAGCAGAGGCACCGATGGTCGCAACCAAGGCTCCAACCCGAACTCCTGCAGAAGCTTCTTTAGAGTTTGAGAGTGCGCTCGACCAGCTGGCTGGCAGCGCTCTCCCCCTTGTCGCAGCCCGACAGAAACGGGGCGATCGCCTATGCTCAGGCACTCGGCACCGATACCGGCCTTAACCAAAAGTGCCCAATCACCCAATTTAAGCGTAAGGGCGGGGTCCCAAACTCGTGGGTTCCGCCAATGCTCGAGCGCATGGCTGCCAGCCACTTCAGGCTCGACCGGAAGTAAATAAAGCCTTCCCTGAAACGGCCGCAACGAACAGCACCCCCAGCTAACCGCAATGAGTGCATCACTCTTGGCCATAGACAGCTGCTGGTCTAGTGCCTCCAAATGACGCAAGCCCGGCGGTTCAAGCTCCGCCAGCTCACAGGCTCGGCGCAGTAGTTGCCGCCAGCGAGCGGGCTTAAAATCTGTGCACGCCGATAAATCAAAGCTGAAACCCAGGCGCTCTGCTCGCCAATTGGCAGTGATTAAATCCTCATTGGCCTGATCACTCGCTAGTGCATCCAAATCACCACACAGCTTTGCCGATTGCTGCCAGCGCTCAGCAAAGCCAGGCCAACGCTCAGCCAACAGAGGCATCACGTTCTGACGCAAATAATTGCGCTCAATCCCCTCATCTTTATTGCTTTCGTCTTCAACCCAGTTCAGATCATGCGCTTGCGCATAGCGTTCCAGCTCCACACGCGGCACACCTAACAAAGGCCGCCAAAGCTCACCGACTTCCAGCGTTCGGCGCGTAGACATTGCAGCCAAACCCTTGGGGCCAGAGCCTCTCAAAAGTCGCAGCAACACGGTTTCTGCTTGATCATCTAAATGATGAGCGCTTAGCAAGGCATCGCTCGCTAACATATGCTGCGCAAAAGCTTGATAACGCGCCTTACGAGCTGCATCCTCTATGCCCTTGCCTTCAGAACTCACCCGCACACGCTCGCAGACAAATGACAAGCCAAAGTCACTGCAGAGCTGCTCGCAGAACGCCGCCCACTGATCGGCATGATCAGACAAGCCGTGATGCACATGAATAACCCTTGGCTTGAAGCCCCCAGCCACTAAAGCGTGCAACAACACCACCGAATCGAGGCCACCACTTAAACCTAGACATAGCCTAGGCATGGCACTGAATTGCCCCTCAGATTGAATTTTCTGCAGGTTTTGACGAAGTTGCTCGGGGTTAAAACGCATTTCAATCTCAAAATAACGAAGATGCTTGTATTAAACCGCACTTCTGAGATATTCCAAAATAATGAAAACCATTTGAACACTTCAATGGGTGGCCCCACCGCGCAAGGCAGGATACTCTACTCGTTTTACCCCTTAGGATTCGATATGTCT
>Ga0209395_1008251_pt1 | contig 10676 bp, 6 predicted proteins | sample GOMGulsemesocosm_3_FD_184635 | JGI IMG/M metagenome (GOLD analysis project Ga0209395, IMG submission 184635) | Methane-oxidizing microbial communities from mesocosms in the Gulf of Mexico - GOM9D Gulf of Mexico (SPAdes) (version 2) | ecosystem: Environmental > Aquatic > Marine > Cold seeps... | reverse complement strand
CTCAGGGAAAGGGCGGAAGCAGAATGGGCGGACTTGTCGCTTCTGGTACTCTGGGTGAGAATAGCTACCTAAGCACCGAACAGCGTCTTTCTTTACTTAAATCCCTTTCTGAGGTTGCTAAAGAATACAATGTTCCGTTGATCAGTGGAGCTGCAGCAGAAACTAAGGAAGAGATTGCCCAAATCGTTAAAGGACTTGCAACGGTTGGCGTAGATACAGTTATGGTAATGCCGCCAAAAACTGTAGCTGTTCCTTCTGATGAAGAAATGTATGCGTACTATGCACTTGCTGCAACAGCTGCAAAAGAAGCTCGCGTAACAATTATGCCTTATAACAACCCTGATGCAGCCGGATATCATGCAATTTCAACAGATCTTCTTAGAAGACTTGCTGCTCTACCTGAAGTAACCGCGCTTAAAATTTCAACTACAGATGTTTCAACTATTGAAACGTTGATGGTAGAGAACAAAGATTTAAAAATCTTGGCCGGTGTTGACACTGTAACTGTACACGCTGGACTTGCTGGTGCATGCGGTGGAATTACAGGTGTAGGTACTATCTTCCCAAAAGCTAGTGTTTCTATGCAGGAGCATGTTTTAAAAGGTGAATGGGATGAGGCAAATAAAATTTCTCAGGCTATGAATTCTATATCATATCTTGATGCTCAACCGTTGCTTATGGAATACCTTAAGTTTGCTATGGGCATTCATCATAATGATGCTGATGGAGGGCTTCGTACCCTTGGTAAGAAATTAACTCAACAGCAAATTGATGATGTTCGTGCAAGATATATTCTTGCAAAAGAAAGACTTGAAGCTCTGGATTTATTAGACTAATCCTTGCAAAACAAAAAAGGCGCTAACTTGATAACAAGTTAGCGCCTTTTTTATTAAACGCATAGCAGCTAGCGTTTGCTATTTAGGTTAAAAGGCTAAACAAGTAGTTAGCTTTAAGCTTCAGTTTTTGATACTTTTTCAACTACAAGATGTGCACCAACAAGATCGCTGATCGCAGTACCTACTGATTTAAATAGTGTAATTTCGTCATTTGATTGACGTAGTAAAGACGGTGTTTTACACATATCAGCTAATTCGCCCACTATGTCATCTTTATTAAAAGCACCTTCTGCGATAGGCAATAACAGCTCTCCTGCCTCAGCTAGTGTATTCATTAAACTATCAACAAATACTCTTGAACGAGTCACTGTCGTGGTATCACACTCACGAGCATCTTTCATGTGGTTGCCTAAACAATCAACGTGAGCACCAGGGCTTAACTTGTTACCGTCAAACAATGGCGTTTTAGCGCCTGTAGCACAACAAACAATATCAGCACTCGTAATTTCAGCATCAAGGTCAACACTCGCTTTAAAAGAAACCTCAGGATACAGAGCAGTTAACGTTTCGATTAATTCACTAACTTTATCACTGTTACGTCCCCACAATGTTACTTGCTTAAGATCACGAACACTTAAGTGGGCTTTTAAGATATAACTAGCTAGGTTACCGGTACCAAAAAGTACTATATTTTTGCTATCTTCCTTTGACAGCAATTGACTTGCTAACGCAGAAATAGCGGCAGTTCGCCAATAAGTAACACTTGTGCCATCTACCAAGGCTAAAGGCTCACCTGTTTGGCGTTTAAACAACATAACTTTAGAGAACAGGCCCGGTAAGTCATGGTTCTTGGCATTGTCTGGAAAATAGGTGAACATTTTATTACCAATCACTTCTTCATTCCATGACGGCAATAGGGCAAACGCATCATGGTTATCACTTTGCTCAGGCGAAAGTGCGTGCACTTGGCGTTGTGGCATCGAAAAAGGACGACTAAAGCTATGCTTTAATAGTGGGATTAGTTCTTCAAAGTTAAGGTGTTCGTGTACTTGCTCAGCGCTAATAATCTTCATGACTATCTCTTTAATCTGTTATTGGTTACTTAGGTAAGTAAACAACTTGCTCTGTCTTATCTATAAACCAAGCAAGTTTAATGTAATATCTTTTGGCTAGTTAAAGCGAGGTTAAAGTTCAATTAAGCCTTTAGGTGATTTGGTGATAATAGTTAGGCCTTCATCAGTCAAAACCACATCATCTTCAATGCGTACGCCACCCCAACCAGGAATATAAATGCCGGGTTCAATGGTGATGACACAACCCTTTTCGATAGCGGTATGACAATCAGGACCAATAAATGGTTGTTCATGTAAGACTAAACCTACACCATGACCTAAACCCTCACCTGCATATTGTTTGTATTCGCTATTTAGCAATATATCAGCTGACTGTTTGTATAAATCAGTGCCTAAAACACCTTCTTTGACTTCATCAAGTGCTGCTTGTTGCGCTGATTGTACTAATTGATAAACATGTTTTTGCTCTGCGCTCGCTTGACCAAATACAAAAGTACGAGTCATATCTGAGCGGTAGCCATTAACCACAGCGCCAAAATCAATCAAGATAAAATCACCCAGTTTTAACTGTCTATCAGACGGTATACCGTGCGGCAAAGCACTTCGCTCGCCAAATAATAAAATGGTTGCAAAAGACACTTCTTCAGAGCCAAGTTTAGCCATTTGGTAATCAAGTTCAATGGCAAGCTCACGTTCAGTTACACCAGCTTTAACAGAGTTAAGCATCAGGGCTAATGCTTTATCACCGATATCAGCAGCTTGCTGAATATTGGCTATTTCGCTAGTAGATTTAATAAACCGTAGCGCTTCAACCGCACCAACTAATGGCTCTATTTCTGTAAGCTTATTTAAATTACTCACTTGCTGGTGAATTTGTTGCCATTGACTGACACTAATATGTTCACCTTCGAAGGCAAGTTGCTGACAATCGTCTTGAAATAAAAGATCTTCTATCAATGAGGCAAGGCTTTGATTTGCTCTATCACGACAAATAACATTGAAGTCAGTCGCTTCTGTTTTAGCTTGCTCAAAATAACGATAGTCTGTTAACAAATAATTGGCTTTGCTGGTCAATAATATTGTTGCAGCGTGGCCAGTAAAAGTAGAAATATAGTTGATATTAATATCACTAAAGATCAGCATGGCACTGTGAGGTTTGTTCAGTACCTTATCTCGTAATGTAGCTAAGTTCATAATATTCCTTAAAATAGTGAGTCTAACTTTTTAGTATACTCGCACTGTTATTGTTTTCAATTTCTTGCTTGTAACCTAATGTAAAATTACCTAAGTAACATCATTCATGTGACATCTACTTGGTAGATTATCTAAGTAAAAAGCCGTGTTTTAGCGGGTCTTTGGCATTAATAAGCCACTCTGCTTTACCGCAAATAAATGCATCGCCTGTCACTTGCGGAATAACCGCCTCAATACCAGCAAAGTTCAGCGCTTCAACTGCACTTACTTTGAATGGACTCGCTAAGATGCTTTCAATAACAATTTCTTCATCAATTGCCACTTGCTGCTTAGCATGATGTAAGGCTATTCGACCACTTACCCCGCTACCAGTTGGGCTTCGGTCAAGCTCACCGTCAGCAAATATACAAACATTACGTGAGTGCACACCTTCATTTGGGGAGTCATCAATAAAGATCACTCCGTATAAAAAACTCAACTCAGGTGTTGTTGGATGAGTAATGATAAAATCTTGCTCGGAAGAATTCATAATGGCTTGTTTAATCTTGCGGCCATACTCAATGAGTTTCTCTTGTTGCTCAGCTACAAGTAACAAACCAAGTGACGACGCTTGCACGTACGCATAAAAGGCACCGCCATAAGCAATATCAAAATCAACTTTACCAATACCATCAACCACAATCTGTAGGTTTTGTGCCAAGACAAATGAAGGTACACATTTGAAGCTAACATGGTTAACCACATCACCTTCACTGTATGCTAAAGCAACAATTTGACCACATGGCACATCGATCACGACTTGAGTAACATCACCCGTTTTAGCAACAACGCCCGACTCTACTGCACATTTTGTTAAGGCAATAACGGCGTGACCACACATAGTGCTATAGCCTTCGTTGTGGATAAAAATAGCACCAAAATGACTGTCTTCTCTCTCAGCATCAGTGATAATGGCGCCATACATATCGGCATGACCGCGAGGTTCAAACATAAGTGCGCGGCGCAGTTCATCATGGTTCTGCAAACAATCGTCTCGCATGGCGAGAATAGTATCGCCTTTAAGGTCAGGGAAACCACTAGTGATAATACGCAGCGGCTCACCACCGGTATGGCACTCGAGGGTCTTAATCGTTAAAAAGCTTTCTTGGTCGCTGTTAACTTGCCATTGTTCAAACTTTTCTGCTGCTTTATCTACATTAACTGTCATTGTCGTTACCCTTTTTTAACGCGTTAACCGCTGCTATCCCTTTATGATATTACGTTATGAAATTACTTGGTTTGATAACTCACAGTAATGACTAACGTTAATATCTAAGTGATAGCAGCGGCTTTTATTTCTTACTTTTTAGTACTTACTTTTACATATTTAGGTTATATCTATTTCTAGGTAGCAACTTGCTCTTGCTGTGCCTGTTGCTGCTCTTTAAGCTCATCAACATAGTGCTTATTAAACAAATAAAGACCTGCACTCGTAGCAAAACCAAGACCTGCTATTATTGCCCACATCAAGGTAGGATTATTTAAATCAACAGCAAATAATCCATATAACCAACCAGAAAGCAAACCACCAAACAAGTTACCTAATGCCATTGATACAAAGTAATATCCCATAAACATAGCCGCTTTGTCTTTTGGTGCAAACGTTGCCACATATTCCTGGCTTTTAGGTGAGGCAGTCATTTCGCCAACAGCAAAAACAATCACGCCACAGCTCACCAACAAACCGCCAAAAACGATACCATGAGCAAAACCATGCATTAACATAGAGAATGACAAAATAGCAGTACCAACAATAAGTGATGGTAACGGACTAAATTTATCAATAAAACGACTGATCAACACTTGGAATATAATAATCATCAAGAAATCTAAACTTAAGATAGTTGCAGGATTAACTTGGCGATATTTATCTGACCACTGTTCAGCAACGGTTTGACTCAAACCTTGAGCACTTGTTATGTCGTTAGCATTGATTGAAGAAGTAATTTGCCCAAAGCTGTTGATAATTTCTTGTTGAGGAATACGGACATCTAGCGCAGCCATTGTACTCGTGATCTCTTTTAACGCGGCTTGACTTTGCAGTGCATCAACGTCATTGAACTTGCCAGCCAAACGCATTATCTCACTCGATAAGGTGTCAATATTCACCGAAGTAAACACATCATGCAGCCATGGACTTATGGTATGCATTAAAGACACTAAATCTGAGCTATCAACAAAGTCACGAATATACACTGGCAAGGTAATAAAAATTTGTAAATATACAGTCCAGAAGCCTGTAAGAATTAACAAGTACATCATAAATGGCTTGTTACCCAACTTCATTTTCTGTAAATACCATGGCAGGCTAGCTGGTGCTGAAAGACCAGACGCTACGCTATCGTTTTCTCTCCCTGCATCACTACCACTATGTTTCGCAACAGCAAAATCCCAAACGATAGCACTAATAATCAGTATGGCAACCGCTGCTATAGTCACTTCAGAGCCAAAAAAACCAGCATAGAAGCCAACTAATAAGACTAACAATGGCACAACAAGTAAAGCCAAACGCAAGTTACCAAGTACTTGTTGCATCTCTAAAAACACTTGTTTCAATGGTTTGTTTTTTGCGTGACACTCTGGCTCTTTATAGAAAAATAGTGCAGGAATAAAGTTAACTGAAATCCATATGCAAGCGAAGGTAAATACCCATTCCCAACCATAATGTTTTTGAACAATAGGCGCTAATACTGGACCTAAAAAGCCACCAATATTGACCATCATGTAGAAAATCCCAAAGCCTAAGCCCCGGTTACTATCATCAGTGGTTCGACTGATTGTTGCAATAACAACTGGTTTAAAGATACCTGCACCTAACGCTATCAGCATGAAGATGCTCATAAAACTGGTTAAATCTTTTGCATAACCTAAGAAATAATAACTCGGTGCCATTAAGGTAAATGACAGCAAGAACATTTTTTTATAGCCAAACCTGTCAGCTAAGGCGCCTGAAATTACAGGAAACAAATATAGGAAGAAAGGTACTACGCCCATGATCAGGCCACGTTCGGTATTACCTAGACCTAAACCGCCCTGAGTAGTCGGGGTCATAATATAACTAGCAAGTAATGTGTACATGCCATACCAAGCAAGACGTTCAAAAATCTCCATGGTATTGGCTACGTAAAAGGATTGCTGAAAAGGAGTTCGTTTGGTTTGGCTCACTATCTTATCCACCGATGTATTAGTTCAAAGGCAACAGTTCACTTGTCTAATTTAACGGTATTTACGCTGTTGAATTAGATAAGTGAAATGAAGAAAATTTATTTTTTTTATATTTATTTCTTTTGTATTTATATTTAGGAGCAAGTAATTATAGCGCCCCTAAATTAGAGCTTAGGGTAAAAAAAAACCAAGTACACAACGTGCACTTGGCTTAAACACTAGTCTCTTAACAAGCTAGGCAGTAACTCTGCCGGCATGTTTTGATAACAGATAGGACGTCTAAAGCGGATAATCGCTTCACTACCTACTGAAGTTGTTCTGATATTCGTTGACGCTGGAAACGGTCCACCGTGATTCATCGAGGCACACACTTCAACACCTGTTGGCATTTGGTTGTAAATCAAGCGACCTACTTTATGTACAAGAATTTGGCTTAATTCTTTAGATACCGCTAAATCGCTGTCAAGACCATGAATGCTTGCCGTTAAGTTACCTTTCAGTAAGCTAACAAACGTCATCATTTCAGCTTCATCAGCACAACGAACAACTAAAGCACTGAAACCAAAAACTTCTTCTTGAAGTAATGGTGATTTAGCAAAAGTTGCTAGGTCGGTAGCAAATAATGAAGCAGAACATTCTTGTTCATTGCCCGCTTGGCCCGTAGCTAATAAAGTAACACCTTCAAGTGCTTTACGCTCTTCTACTGCGGCATTGTAACCAGCACACATTGCAGGTGTTAACATAACACCAGCACTTTGCTCTGTTAATGCTGCACTTGCTGACGAGATAAACGTTTGGTAGTTGTCGCTGTTTTCATCACCAACTACAACCCATACACCAGGGCTAGTACAAAATTGGCCTTGACCCATCATTAATGAAGCAACCAAACCTTGCGCTATTTCAGCGCCATTTTCAGCTACTTTATTTGGCATAATAAACTGAGGGTTAATGCTACCAAGCTCACCATAAAAAGGGATAGGCTCAGGGCGTTGATGAATTTGTTGTTGTAAAATCATACCTACACGTTCAGAGCCAGTAAAACCAACTGCTTTCACTAATGGGTGAGTAACAATTTGAGTCGCTATTGCGTAATTCTTACCTTGAATAAGAGAGAAAACACCACGATCTAAATCACAACTGTCAATCGCTTTTAATATAGCGCGTGCAACTAATTCAGCCGTTGCTGGGTGAGCAGCATGAGCTTTCATCACAACAGGACAACCTGCTGCTAATGCTGAAGCTGTATCGCCGCCAGCAGTAGAGAAAGCTAATGGGAAGTTACTTGCTGCAAAAACGCCTACTACGCCTAAAGGTAAATAACCTAAACGAGTATCTGGTTTTGGTAGTGGTTGACGTTCGCTATTTGCTTGCTCAACTACACCTTGGTATTCGCCTGACTCTAATAAATCAGCAAATAAACCTAATTGACCAATAGTTCTGCCACGTTCACCTTGAATACGCATAGCCGGTAAACCAGTTTCACCACAAGCGGTATCAACTAATTCATCGCCTAATGCAAGAATCTCGCTACCAATGGCACGTAAAAAAGCAGCTCTTTTTTCAGCGCTAAGTTGGCCGTAAGAGGTAAAGGCATCATTTGCACGTGTAATAGCGGTATTAATTTCTAGCTCTGTTGCATCTGCAAATTCTATATCAATAGCGCGATGTGTTTGCGCGTTAAATGCTGTAAAACCACCTTCAGTTTTGCCAGACCATTCGCCTGCAATTAAATTTTGTCCTGTTATCATCATCAATCTCACTTATATTTCAGTGTGCCCTTTAGACAAAGGCACTGGATAAATTATGGAATACCTTAAGGTATTAACATTGAGGGAAAGAACTAAGGTAGTAACACTCAGATCTTGCTCGCTATTACTTCACCTTTACTTAACTATAAAGCCAAACGCATATGGGTCATCGTCATCAATAGTAATGCAATTTTTACCAAAGACTTTTGCCCAACCTTGTATGCTTGGCATAATGGCCGGAACCTTTTCACCTTCAACGTCAAGCTCAACCACACCTTCAATTTTTCCGACAAACTGACTACCAATGTAACTTTCATGAACAAAGGTATCACCTAAACCGAGTTGCCCTTTAGTAAATAATTGCGCCATTCTAGCACTAGTCCCGGTACCGCAAGGTGAGCGGTCAATTGCTTTGTCTCCGTAAAATACCGCGTTAGCCGCATCTGAGCCTTGGGTTTGTGACTTCCCTGTCCACAAAACGTGACTGACTCCGTTAACACTCGGATCTTGTGGATGAACACAGACAAGTGCTTTACTAGCTACTTCACGGACAATTGGGCTCCACTTCAATATTTCGCCTGCGCTCCATTGGTCTATACCAGGGAAGTTTTCTTGTGGCTCAACAATGACATAAAAGTTGCCTCCGTATGAGACATCTACTTTCAAGGTGCCTAATCCTGGAATATCAAGAATGACATCTCGATGTGCTAAATAAGCTGCAACATTAAATATTTTAACGGAAGATACTTTGCCAGCAGTTTGTTCATATTCAATGACAATTTGCCCAGCTGGTACATCAATGATAAGTCGGCCTGGGATTCTAGGCGTGATTAAGCCAGCTTCTAAACCCGCTGTAATAGTGCCAATAGTGCCGTGCCCACACATAGGTAAACAACCTGATGTTTCTATAAATAAAATTGAGGCATCAGCATTTTCACTACAAGGGGGATACAAAAATGCACCTGACATCATGTCATGGCCACGAGGTTCAAACATTAAACCTTGTCGAATCCAATCAAAACGTTCAAGAAAATCTAAGCGTTTCTCACTCATGGTTTCACCCACTAAGTTTGGATGACCACTGGTCACTAACCTTACGGGGTTACCACAAGTGTGTGCGTCGATACAAAAAAATGTTCCTTTAATCATACAATCCCCAATAATTCCCTTCGTTACTTGACCTAATCTTATAAATTAAATCTGTTCTGTTAAAAATTTTTATTAAAAGACTATTTACAAAGGCCTTTTATTGCAGATACACAAGTACTGAAACTAGGTCTCAGTACTTGTGTATTCTGGTAAACTTAACGATTAATCAAAGTTAAATTTACTTAAGTCGATGCGAGTAGCAACGCCTTCTTTAATGATTGTATTAACCATTACTTGAGTCGCTTCAAAGTTAATAGATAAGTCTTCGTTTTATTGTGTAGTTACCGCGGGGTAAACACCTTGCCAGTTCACGTTCATAATATTCTCTTATGATATTCGTGATTAAAGACCAATTATTCTCGCACTAGAATGTTACGGATTCTGTATCATTTAGTACCACAATTGATTTTGATAAAAACTATTGCTATTCAAACCTACGTATATTGTATACAATCCTCAAGAAATGGCAAGTGAAATTTATTTTTACTTAAAAGCCAATACTTATTTTGTAAATATATTGATACAATTTTTAGTCATCATCATAAGGTGTTAGTTAATGAATAGTGCATCAAACAGAAAGATAGATAACAAGCAAGAAACAGTTGCGGTAATTGGCGCTGGTATTATTGGTATAAACTGCGCACTTGAATTGCAAAGTTTAGGTTATCAAGTAACGTTAATTGATAAAGAAGGCATCGGCTTAGGTTGTTCTAAAGGTAATGCAGGTCATTTTGCCACCGAGCAAGTTTTCCCACTAGCAGAGTCTTCCTTATTATGGCAAATGCCTAAGCTTTTACTCGACCCGCTTGGCCCTGTATCTTTATCAGCAAAGCACTTTATTAAAGCTATACCTTGGTTTATGCAATTCTTTAATAATATGCGCCCGAGTTTACGCGACAAAAATACAGTTGCTATTAAAGCGTTAAATAAAAATGCAATCAGCCACTACATTGCGTTATTAAAAGAAGCAAACATGGAACATCTCATTACTTTACAGGGTTCGTTGCTTGTTTTTGAGACGACAGATCGTAGTAAAGTTGATGCTATGTACCAACATTATCAAAGTGAAGGTATTCCGGTAAAACTTTTAGACAGAGCCGAAACATTGACGCTTGAACCAAATTTAAACGACAGCATTAATTACTCGTTATTTTTCACCGATGTTGCTCATACTATTGATCCGTTAGCATTGAGTGTTGCGCTTGCTGATTTTGCTAAAAGTAAAGGAATGACCTTCCAACAAGGTGCTGTAACACAGATAGCACAAGCTGAAACGGGCGTTACTATAATGACAGATAATGAAGCATTAGCTTTTGACCACTGTGTTGTCGCTTGTGGTGCTTGGTCAAAGAAACTCTTAAAAGGCTTAAAATATAACTTACCTATTGAAGCCGAACGCGGTTATAGCTTGAGTTTACCTATTACAGATAATGAGACTAACCTTTTATCTCGCCCAGTAGCATCAGCCGAAC
>Ga0209395_1008250_pt1 | contig 10676 bp, 8 predicted proteins | sample GOMGulsemesocosm_3_FD_184635 | JGI IMG/M metagenome (GOLD analysis project Ga0209395, IMG submission 184635) | Methane-oxidizing microbial communities from mesocosms in the Gulf of Mexico - GOM9D Gulf of Mexico (SPAdes) (version 2) | ecosystem: Environmental > Aquatic > Marine > Cold seeps... | reverse complement strand
AACGTACTTCTTATTTCAAGTCATCAGCAAAGCTAAATGATGGTGGAGGGAGAAGGATTCGAACCTTCGAAGGCTGAGCCGTCAGATTTACAGTCTGATCCCTTTGGCCACTCGGGAACCCCTCCACGAGTAATTCTTTTTTCATCTAAAGGTTAGATGTTATTATTATGTCGACTTTTATATCATTTTAAAAATGAGTTTTATGTAATCAGCATAACGTAAATATTGTGGTGGAGGGAGAAGGATTCGAACCTTCGAAGGCTGAGCCGTCAGATTTACAGTCTGATCCCTTTGGCCACTCGGGAACCCCTCCACAAGTACGAAACGGATAGTATCAGAAAATGTCTGTATGTGAATAAAAAAATCGAATAAATAGCTAAATATTTATAAAAACAGGTCGATAACTTACTAGTTGATTATTTCGTGGCAAAATTTGGTTGTTCTGCGCGCAATATTGTTCAAGAGGTAACTTATTTACGTTCAATCGATACGACAACATGCCTTAATTGATGAGCTGCAACTTGGCCAGCAGTTAAACAAATGTACTTTAAATGGTGATAGAGCGAAGTTTTCTCTGTTATTAAGTATGTTGTCATCTGATATTACAGATCAGAAACAAATCGAAGTTAAGCATACTGCCGTTGATACGTCAGCGTATGATGCTGCGCGAATCGCAAGGTTAAATGAATACGCTGCAAACAGTAATATGGCCGCATTGCGTTTAGAGATCTGCTTTTCACCTGAAGTCGGTGCAGGGGTGGGTGATGCTAAATATGTGGCAGAGTCTGTACTACAAAACAGTTCTCACTTATTACAGCAAAAATTAGCGCACGGTTCGCTAATTAAACCAACGGCGAACGAGCGGGCTCAAGCAGCGCAATCTACCACTTCCACTCAAGATCTTGTATTACCACTGGAAAACCAATCGAGTATGGCAAGCTTGTTAGATGTATTAAATAGTTATGATGCTTATATAAGAAAGGTTTAATATAAAAAACGAGTCTAAAGCAAGACTTGCTTAACATTATGATTAAGATTTATTATGGTCACCAAGGTGATGGGGTGCCACCTACTTAACCGCCAATTGTTGGCTGATGACTCCTATTAAATTTGAAAACAAGTGAATCTGTAAAATAGTATTAACTGAATAGTGACTACATTTATTTGTTGGTACTATTATTTGTTGGTACTGTTATTTGTTGGTACTGTTATTTACACCACGATGACACCTTGTTTTCCTAAATCTAATAGGAAAATTGTATGCACTACTCTTCTGACATTCAATCAATGTGCCCGATTCAACGCGGCGATCTCCATGCATCTGCTCCCATCCCAATTGAAGGCCGAATGGTCAATCCTAAAGAAGTTATTGCGATTTCAGGCTTAAGTCACGGTGTCGGAACTTGTGCGCCTCAGCAAGGTGCTGCCAAACTCACTCTCAATGTTAAAGAAGGCATTATTGAAGAAGCCTTAATTGAAACAATTGGTTGTTCTGGCATGACTCAATCAGCTGCGATGGCTGCGGAAATTATAACTGGCAAGACGATTCTTGAAGCAATGAATACTGATTTGGTGTGCGATGCTATCAATGTTGCAATGCGTGAGATCTTCCTCCAGTTTGCTTATGGTCGTAGTCAATCCGCGTTTTCTGAAGGTGGACTAGAAATCGGTGCGGCTTTAGAAGATCTGGGCCAAACTCAACGCAGTCAAGTTGGTACTAGTTATGCGACAAGCGCAAAAGGCGTTCGTTACATGGAAATTGCAGAAGGTTACGTTACTAAGTTAGGGTTGGATGAAAATAATGAAGTGATTGGCTATGAATATGTAAACCTTGGGAAAATGATGAAATCCGTCAACAAAGGTGTCCAAGCAGATGATGCCATGAAATCTGCTGCAGGTACATATGGTCGTTTTGACGACGCCGTTAAAACGATCAATCCACGTGAAGCTTAATCTAAGGATACTATTATGACTAATCGCACTATTACAAACCCAATTACAGCACTACTAAACGAAATGAACTTGTCTTCAATTGAAGATGCTTATCAATATTGCCTCGCTAAAGGAATTGACTCTAAATTTTTAGTGATGGAAACGCAGCCTATCGCATTTGATAGTGCCGCTGATGCTTATACCGTTGGCACTGCATTGGCATTATATCGTCAAGCAAGTTCAGCTGAAGAGGCTGCCAATATTATTGGTGAAGGACTGCAATCATTCACAAAAGAGGGGAGTGTTGCTCGACAACGTCAAGTCGGTATTGGGCATGGTGCACTTGCTGCTCGATTATTGAATGAAGAAAGCCAATGTTTTGCATTTCTTGCTGGTCATGAGTCTTTCGCTGCAGCAGAGGGGGCGATCAAAATTGCGCTGAATGTGAATAAATCTCGTCAATCACCCCTTAAAGTTATTTTAAATGGTTTGGGTAAAGATGCCGCATATCTGATCTCTCGTATCAATGGTTTTACGTATGTCAGAACTCAATTTGATTATCAAACGGGTGAGTTAAAAGAAGTTCGCCGTCGTTCATTTTCAACTGGTCCTCGCGGTGACATTCTTTGTTATGGTGCTGATGATGTACGTGAAGGTGTTGCTATTATGCATGCCGCTGGTGTTGATGTGAGTATTACGGGTAACTCCACAAATCCCACTCGATTCCAACACCCTGTCGCGGGTATTTATAAATCAGAGTGTATCCGAGCGGGTCATCCTTACTTCTCGGTAGCCTCGGGTGGTGGCACGGGTCGTACTTTACATCCTGATAATGTTGCTGCAGGCCCTGCGTCATATGGTATGACTGATACAATGGGACGTATGCATGCTGATGCACAATTTGCTGGTAGTTCGTCGGTGCCATCTCATGTTGCTATGATGGGGTTTATTGGCATGGGTAACAACCCAATGGTTGGTGCAACGGTAGCATTAGGCGTTGAGGTTGATCAGTTACTAAACCGATAAAAATAGATAACGGTAAACGTAAATCGCTCTCTCCTCAAAAACGGAATTTCAGGTTAAAAATTGTTTTCAATTTTTTTAAGATAGTATACAAAATAAGGCTAGATTGTTACACAGCGTTAACATATTATGACTTTATATCAATAAATGTCAGGTTATAGCGGTACTTAGCTGTATTGAGATAACCAAATTGGATTAACAATGGTGAAAATAATGTCTGAGCTAAGTGGTTCTGTAAAAACAGAAGGCAAGTCAGGCTCAATGGCTCAAGATGATATCGTCTATGCACATATCTTTGATGCCATTCTTGAACGTCGTCTTCCGCCTGGAACAAAATTAAATGAAGAAGCATTGGGTGATATTTTTAGTGTAAGTCGCACTATTATACGTCGTGCATTATTACGCTTGTCACACGAACAAGTGGTGGTGATCCGTCCTAACCGCGGTGCTATTGTTGCATCGCCTTCTGTCGAAGAAGCAAAACAAGTCTTTATTGCTCGGCATACACTCGAAGATGCTATTACTAAGCTTGCTATTGAGAATGCATCAAATAAGCAGATCACGCATTTACGTCAATTAATAGTGGAAGAAAATGAAGCCACCAAACAAGGTGATTTAGGTAAAGCGATCCGTTTATCGGGTGAATTTCATCTAAAGTTGGCTGAAATGTCTGGTAATGTGCCTTTATTTAATTTCCAGCGTAGCTTGGTATCGTTAAGCTCGCTGATTATTGCGCAATACGAAGTCGCGACGAGTACGCATTGTGTATTGGATGAGCACAGTGAGTTACTCGATGCGATTGAAGAAAAAGATGCTGAAAAAGCCTGCTTATTAATGCGTGAACATTTAAAACATATCGAGTCTAAACTGAATTTAGATGGCGAGACCGTTTCCAGCGATCTACATGTTGTCTTTTCTAATGTGTTAAATAAAAAATAAAATAACGCTAATTTTTATAATATTGTATACAAACAATGCCAAGTTCGATGTAACTTGGCATTGTTATTTCTGCCTGCCATACCTATAGCCTTATCTAATCTTCACTATAATTGTATATATAACCCTTAAATTATTTTATTAAATTGTTTCTCAATTGTTATTTTTATGTGACAATAAGTTGACTTTAGAGTCAGGTTTCTAATTTAATAGGCTCAATTAGTCAGTCAAAACACAGCTAGAAATAAAAAATAATAGCAATTAATGTGAATGTCAATGTTACGGAATAACGCAGGAGGTACGATTTGATTAAGTTCCTACTTAACCAAAAGATGTGTCAGGTATCTGACCTTTCACCTAACACCACGGTACTCAACTTCTTACGTCAGGAAGAAGCGAAGAAAGGTACTAAAGAAGGTTGTGCATCAGGAGACTGCGGTGCATGCACCGTTGTACTTGGTGATGTTGTCGATGGGCGGATCCGCTATACATCAGTAAATGCGTGTATTACGTTTATATCCGCATTGCATGGTAAGCAATTGATCACGGTCGAAGATCTTAAATCAAAAGACGGTGCCTTACATCAGGTGCAACAAGCACTTGTTGATTTTAACGGTACCCAATGTGGTTATTGTACCCCTGGATTTGTAATGTCGATGTTTGCATTAAGCAAGAATACCCCGTCAGCCGACAAGCATGCTATTTTTGAAGCATTAGCAGGTAACCTATGTCGTTGTACTGGTTATCGTTCAATTATTGATTCGGCAATAGCGTTAGCAGAGCAAGAGCATATTGTTGATGCGTTTGAATGCCTAGAAAGTGAAACGGTTGCGAAACTTAGTACCATTGAGCGCAACGGGACACAAGAATTAACGGGTAACGGCCAATCATCTTACTCGCCTGATAATGTGGCTGAGTTGGCGGCGTTATTAGTGAAACACCCTGATGCTCGTATTGTTGCCGGCGGTACAGATTTAGCCTTGGAAGTGACCCAATTCCATCGTCCTATTAATACCTTGATTTCGGTTGGCAACGTGGCAGAGATGAAAGATATCAGTGTGACTGATACCCATATCGAAATTGGTGCTGCACGCAGCTTAACGGATAGTTACAGTACTTTGGCATTATACTTCCCAGATTTTGGTGAATTATTACATCGCTTTGCTTCGCTGCAAGTCCGTAACCAAGGAACGCTCGGTGGCAACATAGGTAACGCATCGCCAATTGGTGATACACCGCCAGCATTAATCGCGCTGAATGCACAAGTTGAATTACGTTGCGGTGATGATGTGCGCTTAATAGATTTAGAAGATTACTTCATTGGTTATAAGATAACAGCGCAAAAAGCAGCGGAATTTATTACCAAAATTGTCATTCCATTACCGACGTCAGAACAAGTATTCGGTATTTATAAACTATCAAAACGTATTGATGATGACATTTCAGCTGTGTTAGCTGCATTTAATATAACCTTGAAAAATAATGTTATTACGGATGTGCGCTTAGCATTTGGGGGGATGGCTGCGACGCCGATGCGTGCGCAACATGCTGAGAAGGTATTACTGGGTGCAGTGTGGGAATACGACAGTATTTATACGGCGATGCAAGCGTTAGATGAAGACTTTTCACCCTTATCTGATTTTCGTGCAAGTAAAGAATATCGTTCACTAGCAGCTAAGAATCTACTGAAGAAATTTTATTTAGAACAGCAAAGTACAACAATTGAAACGCGGGTAACGTCTTATGTCTAATCACAATAAAGTGCAACCATCACAGCAGCAATTGTTAGTGCAAGCGAATCGTTCAATCAAGACTGGTGTGGGTAAAAATGTAAAACATGAAAGTGCCGGTATTCAGGTGACGGGCGAAGCGGTTTATGTCGATGATCGTCTTGAATACCCTAATCAGTTACATGTGTATGTACGCATGAGTGATGTGGCACATGCCAATATTACGAAAATTGATTTAACACCGTGTTATGAATTTGACGGTGTGGAATTAGCGATTGAAGCCAAAGATGTTCCGGGCGAGCTCGATATCGGTGCTATTTTACCGGGCGATCCATTATTAGCCGACGGTAAAGTGGAGTACCTTGGTCAGGCTGTGATTGCTGTCGCGGCCAATTCGATGGAGATTGCCCGTCAAGCGGCACAAGCGGCAATTATTGAATACGAAGAGCTACCTGCGATTTTAGATGTGGAAGAAGCATTAGCCAAAAAGAGCTTTGTGACTGAATCGCACCAACAAAAACGCGGTGATTCGGCTGCGGCATTGTCAGCAGCTAAGCATATTTTAGAAGGTAGTATTCATATTGGTGGCCAAGAGCATTTCTATTTAGAAACGCAAGCTGCGTCAGTGATGCCAACAGAAGATGGTGGTATGATCGTTTATGCGTCTACGCAAAATCCAACTGAAGTACAAAAATTGGTTGCCGAAGTAATTGGTGTACCTATGCATAAAGTCGTGATTGATATGCGCCGTATGGGCGGTGGTTTTGGTGGTAAAGAGACCCAAGCAGCAGGTCCTGCGTGTTTATGTGCGGTGTTTGCTAAGTTAACGGGGCGGCCAACTAAGATCCGTTTACCGCGTGTTGAAGACATGATGATGACAGGTAAACGTCATCCTTTCTTTAATCAATACAAAGTTGGTTTTAATGATGATGGTCAAATAAATGGTATTGAAATCATCGTGGCGAGTAACTGTGGTTATTCACCGGATCTATCAAGTTCGATCACTGACCGTGCGATGTTCCACTCAGATAATGCCTACTATTTAGGTGACGCGACAATCACTGGTCACCGTTGCAAAACTAATACCGCATCAAATACTGCATTCCGTGGCTTTGGTGGCCCTCAAGGTATGATAACGATTGAACACATTATGGATGAAATTGCCGGTAAGTTAGGTAAAGATCCATTGGATGTACGTAAAGTGAATTTTTATGGCACCGAAGACAGAAACGTTACGCATTACTATCAAAAAGTAGAAGACAATTTTATTCATGATTTGGTTGCAGACCTTGAAGCAACAAGTGAGTATGCCGCGCGTCGTGAAGCGATTGACGAATACAATAAAAATAGCCCGATTTTGAAAAAAGGTATCTCGTTAACACCGGTTAAATTTGGTATTTCGTTTACTGCTACCTTCTTGAACCAAGCGGGCGCATTACTGCATGTTTATACTGACGGCAGTATGCAGTTAAGCCATGGTGGTACCGAAATGGGCCAAGGGCTTAATACTAAAGTGGCGCAAATTGTCGCGCAAGAATTCCAAGTAGATATTGAGCATATTCAAATTACCTCGGCGAATACCAGTAAAGTACCGAATACTTCACCGACAGCTGCATCGTCAGGTACGGATTTAAATGGTAAAGCGGCACAAAATGCGGCTCGTACTATTAAGCAACGTTTGATTGATTTTTGTGTAGCGCACTTTAGTGTGACAGACGAAGAGATTATCTTTAGTAATAATACGGTGACGATCCGTGAACAGGTCATGACATTTGCTGACTTAATCCAACTCGCTTATTTTAACCAGATTTCGCTATCGAGTACTGGCTTCTATAAAACGCCTAAAATCTATTATGATCACGGGACAGCGAAAGGGCGCCCATTTTATTACTTCGCCTATGGTGCATCGTGTTCAGAAGTGCTGGTGGATACCTTAACGGGTGAATATAAAACGCTGCGTGTAGATATTCTGCATGATGTTGGCGCGTCACTGAATCCAGACATTGATATAGGCCAAATTGAAGGTGGCTTTATTCAAGGCATGGGTTGGTTAACCACCGAAGAGTTGGTATGGAATGACAAAGGTAAGTTAGCGACCAATGGCCCTATGGGTTATAAGATCCCGGCGATTGCAGATACGCCAATTGATTTTAGAACACACTTGGTTGAAAACCGCAGCAACCCAGAACAGACAGTTTACAACTCAAAAGCAGTGGGTGAGCCGCCATTTATGCTAAGCATGTCAGTGTGGAGTGCATTGCGTGATGCGGTGGCGAGTGTGACTGACCATCAGTATGTACCGCACCTAGATACGCCAGCAACACCAGAGCGTGTGTTATGGGCCGTACAGGATGCAGAGCATTATAAGCTTGATGAGGCTAAGCGCACTCAGGTTGTTGAGTCCGAAGTAGTAGGTGTTATTGCGTAGCTTTTAATCGCGTAGCCTGTTAATCATGTAAGAGTACTGTTTAACAAGGAGATTGGTGATGTTTAAAGACAATTGGATTGATCCACTTGCAGAATTAAAGCAACGTGGTGAAGTGTGTATCATGATCACAGTACTTGAACATCACGGTTCAACCCCCCGTGATTCCGGTACGAAAATGCTGATCACGCCGGACCAACAGTATGCCACCATTGGCGGTGGTCATTTAGAGCATCTCGCGACTAAAATGGCGCGTGAGATGCTAGCTGAAGGCAAAGATGCACTGGCCGTGGAGCGTTTTGATTTAGGTGCACGCTTAGGACAATGCTGTGGTGGTAGTGCGACCTTGATGTTTGAACCGATTGGGCAGTCACTACATCATTTAGTGGTGTTTGGTGCAGGACATGTGGCTAAAGCCTTGCTGCATGTTGTCGCGACACTGCCATTTAGGGTCACTTGGATCGACCAACGCGAAGAACAATTTCCGGCGCAGTTACCTGATAATGTCACTAAGTTAGTCAGTGATGATCCTGCAGGCGATGTTCTCGATATGGCAAAAGACAGTTACTATCTAGTGATGACGCATAATCATCAACTTGATTTTGACTTAGCCAAGGCAATTTTGAAGCGTGGTGATGCGAAATATTTTGGCATGATTGGTTCGCAAACAAAGAAAAAACGTTTCCAATATCGACTACGGGCACGTGATTTTACTGATACCCAAATAAATCAAATGATCTGCCCGATTGGGATTAGTGCGGTGGTGGGTAAACATCCCGCTGAGATCGCGATTTCGGTTGCCGGTGAATTAATTGCAACCTATCAAGGCAGAGCGTTAGAAAACAAACAAAAACCTAATCTAGTGCAAATCAACAGTGAGATTGCTAAGTTAGCCTAAGTATATACAGTGTATTATTATAGACACGCTATCATCAGAGTATTAGGATAGCGTGAGATATAATGCAGAAGCATAATGAAGGAAATTTTTAAATGAGTACAATTCGAACAGCATACCGGTCAGCAATATTACATAGTATTGGCGATCCTGATAAAATCGGTATGGAAAATTCGTACGAATATTTTGCTGACGGTGCCATGATTATTGAAAATGGTGTCGTACAAGCAATCGGTAACGCAGATGAAATCCTAGCGAATGAAAACAGTGATATTGATGTTAAAGTGTATGAAAATAAGATCATCACATCGGGCTTCATCGATACCCATGTGCATTACCCACAAACGGGCATGATCGCGTCGTATGGTGAACAATTACTGGATTGGTTAAATAATTATACTTTTCCTGCTGAGGGGAAGTTTGATGACCCCGAGCATGCGACTAAAGTTGCTGAAATCTTCTTACAAGAGTTAATGAGTAACGGTACAACGACCGCGTTAGTATTCGGTACTGTACACAAACAATCGGTTGATAGCTTCTTCACCCAAGCACAGTTGCGTAATCTACGTATTATCTGCGGTAAGGTCATGATGGATCGTAATGCGCCTGATTTCTTAACTGATACCCTTGAAAGTTGCTATGAAGACAGTAAAGAGCTCATCGAGCGCTGGCATCAAAAAGGGCGTTTACACTATGCGGTTACGCCTCGGTTTGCACCGACAAGTACCCCTGAGCAGCTTGATGTAGCGGCGCGTTTGTTAAGTGAATATCCAGACCTGTATATGCACACGCACTTATCAGAAAACTTAAAAGAGATTGAGTGGGTTAAAGAGTTATTCCCTGAACGCGCTAATTATTTAGACGTTTACGACCATCATGGCCTGCTAAGTGAACGTTCGGTATTTGCCCACAGTATTCATTTGTGTGACAGCGAATGTCAGCGTTTAGCGGATACGGGATCTGCGGTTGCATTTTGTCCAACGTCAAACTTATTCTTGGGTTCAGGTTTATTAGATTTACCACGTCTAGAAGCGTTTGGTATTAATGTGGGCGTGGGTACGGATGTAGGCGCGGGTACGTGTTTCTCATTATTATCAACAATGAACGAAGCGTATAAAGTATTACAGCTGCAGGGCAAGGCGTTAAGTCCGTTTAAATCATTATATTTAGCGACATTAGGCGGTGCGAAGGCATTACGCTTAGAAGATAAAATTGGTAACTTGGCAGTCGGTAAAGAAGCTGATTTTGTGGTATTAGATTTGGCGGCTACGCCGTTACTTAAGTTCCGCATGGAAAACTCGACGTCATTAGAAGAAACCTTGTTTGCATTAATGCTAATGGGTGATGATCGTGTTGTGTGTGAAACTTATGTGTATGGTGAGAATCGTTATAGCAGTCTTTAATCGCTAAGCATGAATATTTAAAATGAAGGTACAAGCGTATACTGGAAGGTGTGCGTTTGTACTTACCTTCAGGTTATCTTATACAGTTTTCAATCCAATGTGACAGGCTTTTTGCTTGATTTAATGCATCAAAATTATTTTCTATATTTAATCGTGCCAAGCGTCCCATATTTTGACGTTTTTCTGCTGGATAGTTGATAAATTCGGTGATCGCTTGGCTCAGCGCTTGGGGATTTTTTTGTTTTACAATTATCCCTGTACCTGGTGCGACAATTTCTTTGCAGCCCATTAGGTCTGTTGTTATTACTGGAATCCCAACTGCCATCGCTTCT
>Ga0209395_1008249_pt1 | contig 10677 bp, 9 predicted proteins | sample GOMGulsemesocosm_3_FD_184635 | JGI IMG/M metagenome (GOLD analysis project Ga0209395, IMG submission 184635) | Methane-oxidizing microbial communities from mesocosms in the Gulf of Mexico - GOM9D Gulf of Mexico (SPAdes) (version 2) | ecosystem: Environmental > Aquatic > Marine > Cold seeps... | reverse complement strand
TTATTTTTTACCATACAATCACATGGTTATCATAAAAGCAAGTTTATTAATTCTGCTAATGTCATCACTGGCGGAATCTACGAAGTTGCAAATAATTTTGGTGCTTATATTGATTTAAAAAAGGAGAATGAAATTCTTTTAGAAGAAAACACTAGGCTTAAATCAATTCTATACAATGCCAATCAAGACAGTTTAAAAGCGCCGTATTTGGATGCTGAGTTATCTAGACAACGCTTCAAATTCACCCCAGCCATAGTTACAAAAAACAGCTATTCAGCCTCCAATAATTATTTAACAATCAATAAAGGAATTCGAGATAGTATCACACAAGACCTAGGTGTAATTACCTCTAAAGGCATTATTGGAATTATTGATAATACTTCAAATAACTATGCTCGAGTAATGTCGGTTTTAAACACAAATATTAGAGTGAATGCAAAACTCAAAAAAACAGATCATATTGGTTCCTTGGAATGGAACGCTGATTCTCCAGAGTTTGTACAACTAATGGATATGCCTATTCAAGCGCCTGTCCAAATTGGTGACACCATAGTTACTGGTGGACGGTCAACAATTTTTCCAAAAGGCATTGGCATAGGTATTGTGAATTCATTCCATAAAGATGCGACCGAAAATTACTATGAAATACAGGTCAATCTCTTTAACGACATGACTAATATTGGACATGTATATATCATTAAAAATCTAGACTCATTCGAGATTTCAACTTTAAATGAACTTGATGAATAACGTTATAAGTCAAAATATTATCCGTTTTATCGTCTTGGTTTTGGTACAAACATTGGTATTGAATAATGTCAACTTTTTAGGCTATCTCAACCCCTACATCTACGTACTATTTATCATTCTTTTTCCAATTAAAAACAATCGACTACTCTTTCTATGTCTTAGCTTCTTCCTTGGACTTACCATAGATTTATTTTTAGACTCTGGCGGGATTCATGCGGCTGCTTGTGTTAGCATCGCTTATATCCGTCCTGTAATTTTAAAATTTTCTTTTGGTATGATTTACGAACACCAAACTATAAAATTTAGCAGTACAGAATTTGGCAAACGACTCTCCTATTTTACAATACTTATTCTTGTCCATCATATTATTTTATTCAGTCTTGAAATATTTAACAGTTCAAAAATAATTTTAATCGTAAAAAAGTCGTTATTCTCAAGTATCTTTACAATTGTCCTTTGCCTTTTAATTACAATCCTTTTTAGCCGAAAGAAGCGATGAGAAAATTACTGCTCTTTTCAATTATTATTTTAATAGGAATCACTTTTATAGCACGACTGTTTTATCTTCAAGTCTATTCAAGTAAGGATTACAATATCTATGATGATAATGCTATCCGTAAAGTTTTTAATTATCCTAAACGCGGTTATGTTTATGATAGGAATGGAGCATTACTTGTGGCGAACCAGCCATCGTATGATGTTATGATCATACCAAGAGAAGTTGAGCCTTTGGATACTTTAGAGTTTTGTTCCTTATTAAAAATAACCAAAGAGAGTTTTATAAAAAAATACAATAAGGCTTACAAATATTCGCCTCGCCTTCCTGATGTTTTTTTAGCACATGTCTCCAAAGAAGATTATGCTTACCTGTCTGAAAAGATGAGAAAGTATACAGGCTTTTATATTCAAAAAAGGTCGCTTCGAGATTATCAAACGTCAATAGGTGCAAATGTTTTAGGTTTTATTACTGAAGCCAACCAAGGCATCATTGACAACGATCCTTATTATAAAATGGGAGATTTAATTGGAAAACAAGGTATAGAGAAATCGTATGAAAATGAATTACGAGGAATAAAAGGCGTAAATTTTATTCAAAAAGATCGATTTAATCGTGATATTGGAACTTATAAAAATGGAGCTTTTGATACTATTCCTACGGCTGGAAAAGACATCATCATTACCATCGACGCCAAACTACAAGAATACGGAGAACTCTTAATGCAAAATAAGATTGGAGGTATCGTCGCTATTGAACCAAGTTCTGGAGAAATATTAAGTCTAGTCTCTGCGCCATCATATAATCCAAATTTATTAGTAGGAAGACAACGTTCAAAGAATTACACGGTATTAAATAATGATTCTATTCACTTGCCTTTAATTGATAAAGGCTTATTGAGAATGCACGAACCAGGATCGCCATTCAAGTCACTCATTGCTCTTACAGCTCTCCAAGAAGGTGTTCTTAACACAAATACTACGGTACGATGTACAGGGGCTTACAATTATGGAGGCAAACGACCAATGCGCTGTCATTGTGGCGCTGGTATACGTAATTTAAATAGTGGAATTGCTAAGTCTTGCAACTCGTTTTTTGCAAATGCCTATAGAAAAACTATTGATAACTATAGTAATGCATCTCAAGGCATGGATGTTTGGAGTAGTCATATCAAAAGTTTCGGACTTGGAAACTACCTTAACAACGATCTATTTGTAGGTAAAAAAGGAAATATTCCTGATGGTGCTTATTATGATAGGATGTATCCCGATTTTAGATGGCGTGCATCTACAAATATTTCTAACAGTATTGGGCAAGGTGAAGTTTTAGTAACTCCTATCCAGCTTGCAAATATGACAGCCGCTATAGCGAATAGAGGTCATTATTACACGCCTCACATTATAAAAAACATAAAAGGAGATACTATTCCAAGAAAATACAAATCTAAACACGAAACAACTATTGACAAGGAACATTTTGAGCCTGTTATTCAAGGTTTATTTGATGTGTATAACAAACCTGGAGGTACTGCAAATTTTTTAAGAGTTCCTGGCATTGATATTTGTGGTAAAACAGGTACAGCCGAGAACTTTACAAGAATTGATGGCGTCAAAACTCAACTTACTGATCATTCGATATTTATCGCTTTTGCGCCCAAAGACAATCCTAAAATTGCCATAGCCGTCTTGGTTGAAAATGGCTATTTTGGTGCCCGGTTTGCTGGACGTATTGCAAGTTTAATGATTGAACACTACCTTAAAGGTTCTATTTCTAGAAAAGATCTTGAAGATTGGGTTATGGATCACACCTTAGAGCACGAATATGAAAAACCCACTTCTGGGAAACCATTTACTATTAATGAAAGGTCTCAACTCATGCTAGTAAAAGACTTTGAACTTAAACGCCAATTGCAACAACAAGAATAAAAAAAAGGACGCCCTTAAATAGAACGTAGACTTAAATGAACAACATCAGAACAAATAAATTTAAATTAGACTGGATCACTATCCTCCTTTTTTTGATGCTTGTTGGTTTTGGTTGGGTAAATATTTTATCCGCTTCAATGTCTGGAGAAATCACAAGTTACTTTGACATGAGTCAACGTTATGGTAAACAGCTTGTCTTTATAGGCTTAACCTTCGGGTTAATTATTCTAATTCTGTCCATAGAAGCGAAGTTTTACGAACGTTTTGCGAGTATTATTTACTTAGCTGCCATATTATCCCTAATTGGTTTATTCTTTTTTGGGAAAAATATAAATGGCGCTACATCATGGTATAATATAGGAGGTTTTACACTACAACCCAGTGAATTTGCCAAAGTGGCCACAGCACTCGCTGTAGCTAAATATATAAGTGATTTACAAACCGATATTAGAACCATTAAAGATCAATTACAAACAGTATTAATTATTTTAGTGCCTGCCATTTTAATTGTGCTTCAAAATGATGCTGGTAGTACAATTGTTTATGCTGCCTTCTTTTTTGTATTCTATAGAGAAGGAATTCCTCATATCTATTTATTTATTGGATTGGCGCTAATTGCGATCGCAATAATGGCATTGAAATTTTCAATATTAGTAACATCTATTATTATAATCGTATTAATATTGGGATATTATTTCTCTCGTAGAAAGAAAAAAAAGTCGCTACTCCAATCAATATTTCTGAGTTTGATTTGTATTGCATTCACTTTTAGTGTTCAGTTTTTCTATAACAACATTCTACAGCCACATCAACAAAACAGAATAAGTTTATGGCTGCATTTAGAAAAAGACCCTGCAAAATTGGAACAAATGAAGCGCACCATCTTATACAATCTCAATGAATCGGAAAAAGCTATAAGTTCAGGAAGTGTTACTGGTAAGGGTTTTTTGCAAGGTACCCGAACCATTGGTAAGTTTGTACCTGAACAGGATACAGATTATATATTTAGTACTGTAGGAGAAGAATGGGGCTTTTTAGGAAGTAGTGCTGTTATTATTATATTTGTCTTACTCTTAATTAGGATTCTATATTTAGCCGAATTACAAAAATCACAATTTAGTCGGGTATACGGTTATGGTGTTGCTTCAATTTTATTTATTCATTTTATGATTAATATTGGTATGGTGATGGGATTAATCCCCACAATTGGAATACCTCTGCCATTCTTTAGCTATGGTGGTTCGAGCCTTTTCGGATTTACCTTACTGCTCTTTATATTTATAAAATTAGACTCCAATCGTATTAACGAATGGTAATTTATATTGTCCAATCTAAATTATTAAATCATGCAAAAACATAGATTCAAATACCTGAAATTATCGAACAGATCATACTACACTATCACAATGATCTCAATCTTAGTTTTATTGAATGCATGTAATGGCACTTCATCTAAAATTGATAATAACAATTCATCAAAAGAAACTGTTGAAGCTCAAAAAACCGTTATAAAAACGACGCTTAACAACATGTGGTTGGCTATTGAAAATGAAGACATAGAGGCTTATGCCAGTTATATACATCCCAATTTTTCTCAATTTGGAGAATATGATTCTATCATTAAACTTGGGAAAGATATTGAGGTCAAGGGTATTCATGAATGGATAAAAAATTCTTCCAATATACACACCGAAATGATAGACCCCATAGTCAGTATTAATGGCAATGTAGCTTGGATCACTTATTATTGGTCTGATCATGGGACAAGCAATGGAGAGCCCTTTGCTTCCAGAGGAAAATCAACTAGAATTTTTGTAAAAGAAAACAACAATTGGCTCTGTATTCATGGTCATTATACGCTATTACCTTAAAAATATCTTAAGCCATTTCTTTAAGTGCTCTTACAAAAACATCCAACTCCTTAGTAAGTGTAAAGACATTTGGTGAGATTCGGCAACCATGAACATTTGCCCCATCAATAGCCACTGTAAACACACCATACTCATCTAGTAATCGCTTTGCCAAGAGAGAAGGCTTAATCCCTTTAATACCAACATTTGCAATCCCACATGCCCTATGTGATTCAACTGGTGTATTTACTACAATATTTGGATGATTCCTCACCTGCGAGGACCAATACTCTTGCAAATACCGCAGTCGCGCTTCCTTACGAGCGCCTCCTAACATATTGTAATAATCTATTGCGCTTTCAATACTCAAATCGTGATGTACAGGGTGTGTCCCTATATGGTTCAATCTTAAAATATCATCTGGATCTTTATTGTATTCTGCAAAAATTGGCCATAGTGTTTTAATATGTTTATCATTTACATAAAGTAGTCCTGTTCCTAAGGGGACTGCCAGCCATTTATGTAAACTCGACCCGTAATAATCACATTCTAGATCATCAATATTGAACTCAAAATGCCCAACACAATGTGCCCCATCAACCATGACTTGGACACCTTGTTTGTGTGCCATTTGACATATTTTTTTAATAGGAAGAATTTGTCCCGTAATATTTATCATGTGACAAACCATTAATAACTTAGTTTTTGAGGTAATGGCATTGGCATAAATTTCAACAATCTCTTCATCAGACTTTGGATGATTAGGAACAGATATTAATTTATTAACTACACCGTAGCGTTCTGAAACCTGATTGAACATGATTTTCATTGCCCCATAATCTTGGTCAGCAAAAACAGCTTCATCCCCTTTTTTCCATGGGAATCCCATAATAACCATATTTAAAGATTCGGTAGAATTCCTTGTAATGATAACATTTTTCGAGGTACAACCAACCACTTCTGCCAGCTTTTGCGCCATTCGGTTTTTATTGTCCCATTGCACTGTTCGCATATAATGCGACCCTTCATAATTGACCATTTTAGCATGTTCAATCATACTATTTAGGGTTGGGGTTGGAATGATATTATAGTAGCCGCTTTCTAAATTGATGTAGTCTGGTTTTAATTTATAATCCTGTCTTACCTTTAGCCAAAAATCATCATTTTTGGCCAATAATGTCATTGGAACATCTTCAATTTCGGAAGCCCAGCTACTAATAGAATTAAGATATAACGGTGAACCTAATGCCGCTAAGGAAAGGTTTTTAATAAAATCTCTTTTATTCATAATGGTTAGTCGTTTCACTAAAGATAGTGAATTTTGGACTAAACCATTTTCAAGGAATTACGATACCACTAATAAATGAAGCGGTGAAATATTGACAAAAACGTAAAGAATTTATTTCTTCAGTTCCAACTTTTCCGCAAAATAATCGCAAAAATCCTTCATTGTTGCAGTCATTTTTTCATCTTGTGTTGCACGATAAAATGTGTCGCTCATCGCCAATAATGTTTGATGAAAAAACACTTTCATCTCATCTACGGGCATTTCTTTTGTCCATAAATCAATTCGTAATGCTTCTTGCGCTTTATGATCCCATACAGAGAGTAACATTGCTTTAGCTTCTTCGTTTGCAACGCCTCCATCTTGAGCAGTCCAAAACAACTTTTCAGGAACACGATTGTCATCAAGCTCAACATTAAGCTCTATTTTAGAGGTGAGTGTACTTTCCATTATTTTCTAGGTTTAAATCTCGAATTATTAAATATTTCTTCTGCATCTATCCCCAATATATCTTGGATAGACACTTTATTATTTTTTGCGTACGCACGTACTATTTGCCAACCAATATATTGTCCTAAACGACCAGGAGACTCAGCATCTAAATCCAAATTAAATTTAGAAAACGGTGCAGGGTTAATAAACCTTTCCGCCAATTTCACATTAGTACTAAACAGTAATTCATGTTCAACAAAATGACTCCAAATATTACTTTCGTTTATTTGAGCCCATTCTAAGTCGGCTTTAGAATAACCAATTTTTTCTTCATCAGGAATACTTGGAAGCATGATGTCTTTAAAATATAGTATTTTCCCTGAATAAATCATTTCATCTAAAAGTGATTTTCGTTGTGATTGAAAAATTCGCTTTCTGGCATATTGTTCCGCAAGATCAGGGACAATTTGTGATGGTTTTAAATTCTGCTTTATATAATCATAAATACGATCATAAAGTTCATTATCCGCTCCTAAATACGTATCGATTGCCACAAGCACAATAGAATCTGTGACTATGGTTTTATTTCTGTAGTCAACATCAGAGATAAACGTAATTACACGTGGTTCCCTGAACTCTTTAAAATAGTACTTTAAATGCTGAAACAGCCCAATGATTTCCTCATTTTTATCGCTTAAATCACCATGAACTTTTGCGACTTGTACATTGAGTTGCTGCTGAAAAACATCCGTGGTTTTAGCAATCCATACCGAATCGTGATATTGACTGGAAAACATAAAAGGATACGCTGTTTTTAGAGTTTGTAAATTTGAAGCATTAGTTACTGCAAATTCCCTGTCGAATCGTTCAATTTTTAGCTTTATATCCATTTTGGATATGTCTTCCTCTAACTTATTATCAGGATTACACGCCTGTGTTAAACAAGATATTATAACAACAATACAAAGTAATCTATACATATTTGGACATTATCAAACTTAAACGCTTTTAATTTTTATAAATTATTCTATTCGCTTATTTTTGTTTGACAAAGGTACTATTCTTTACATAAAAATCATCACATAAATGAATACAGATAAAGTCACTCAACACATCGTAAAATGGCTTCAAGATTATGCCAAAAATGCAAAGGTCAATGGTTTTGTGGTTGGGATTTCTGGCGGAATTGATTCTGCAGTAACTTCAAGTTTATGTGCCAAAACTGGACTAGACGTATTGTGTATTGAAATGCCGATTCATCAAGCAGAGAGTCATGTTACTAGAGCGCAAGAACATATTGCTCAACTCAAAGCAAATTTCAGTAATGTATCTGATGTGAGAGTAAATTTAACGCCTGTTTTTGAAGCATTTAAAACTGAAGTCTCTCTAGAAGGAAATACCGATACCGTTGATATGGCATTGGCCAATACCAGAGCTAGATTACGAATGACAACCTTGTATTATTATGCGGGCCTAAAAGGCTTATTGGTTGCTGGCACAGGTAATAAAGTTGAAGATTTTGGTGTTGGATTTTACACAAAATATGGCGATGGTGGTGTTGATTTAAGTCCAATTGCCGATTTACTGAAGTCTGAAGTTTATAAAGTCGGTCAACATCTACAAGTGCCTGAATCTATAATGGTTGCCTCTCCAAGTGACGGCTTATTTGGAGACAGTCGAAGTGATGAGGATCAAATTGGTGCTAATTATGACGAACTTGAATGGGCTATGCAAATGGACGAAAAAGGAAAAAGTTCATCGGACTTTATTGGAAGAGAAAAAGAAGTGTTTTCAATCTATAAACGCTATAACTCAAGCAATAAGCATAAAATGATTGCAATCCCTGTATGCGAAATTCCTAAAAATATAAGGTAAGTAAAGTAAAATAATTAATCAAAGTAAAGGCTTACATTAATTTTTTTTAGTAAATTTGAGAATATCTCCACAATAAATCATAAACTTTATATAAATTTGAGTTTATATTTCCCTAATTACTAATTTAAAAAATTTAAAGTCATGATTAAGATATTGGTCGCTGACCACCATCCCATCATCAGAACGGGCCTTAAAATGCTTTTTGAGTCCTCCGCTGACATTCAAGTCATTGGTAGTGTTACTACCGGAAAAGAACTTTTCGATTTTGTAGGCAAAACAGACGTAGATGTCGTCCTTTCAGAGATTGATTTACCAGAACTTAATGGAATAACTGCATTGAGAACTTTGAAAAAAGAGTATAGTGATGTCAAAGTCATTATGTTTAGTGCACATCCAGAAGAGATCTATGCTATTAGTACAATTAAAGCTGGCGCTTCAGGTTATTTAACTAAAACTGTGAGTACACAAACTATTAAAGACGCTATCCTAAAAGTCTATAATGGAGGTATTTACATTAGTAATCAATTAGCACAGCGATTAGCTTTTGACGAGCGTGGAAACAAACCGAGTAAGCTTTACAAAAAGCTTTCTACTCGTGAAGTTGAAGTGTTAAAATTATTATCTTCAGGACGAAGAAATAAAGAAATCGCTCAAGAACTTGCTATTAATGAAAAAACAGTAAGTACTTACAAAGCTCGTTTAATGAAAAAATTAAATGTTACCAATCTTGTAGATTTGGTAAATCAAGCGAGACATTTAGAGTTAGGATAGTTTTACAGAACACGGTTTAACTTTCTAGACAATAGCATTTTTAAATTGGAGTAATTCATTACATCTTCCAATACAGTTTTGGTGTTTTCAGGATGCGCAACAGTTTCTTGTTTAAAACCATTCACCTTTTGGTCAATTAAATAGCAGCGTAAGCTTAAAATTGTTTCATTGACCAATTGGGCGATGCTTTGTGTTTTCGCTTTTGGAAAAATATTATTCCGTTCCCAATCATGTAAAATGTGTTGCTCGTCATTCATTAATATATTAGTGACGGCATTGGCCAAAGATGGGTCTACTTTCTTTACAATATTTTCTAAGGCAAATTCTGGATCTTGATTAAGAATATCGATGATAGAATAATAAAGTGTACTAAAGGTGTCATTGCTAAACTCCATTTCATCTTCTTGTAAATCCAGATAAATTTTCTCAAACACTTTAGCCTGATGTACAACGGGTTCTAAAGTCAAATCTCCTTTTTCATTTTCTTTCAAGACTAAATCTTCGAAATCTTCAGTTCTATTACCATAAAGCAATAAGGTTTCAATAATTTTATGTTCGAGTACATATTGAACATCAACTTTTTTAGTCGCTATTTTTGGTTTCACAACCTCAAATGCTTTTTGATCCTTTTTTTGCGCTTTATTAGCCTCTTGAATGTCTTTTTTTCCAATTTGTGCCAAAGTACTAAATAGTACTTCTTCACTAATATCCATTATCCTAGCACATTCCTGTACATAAATCTCCCTTTGAATTTGATCAGGAATTTTAGAAATACTCGCAACCATATCTCTAATAAGGTCTGCTTTTTTTACAGGATCATTTTTTGCTTCTTCCATCAACAAAGATGCCTTGTATGCTATAAAATCCTTAGCATTCTCCTGAAGGTAAGTCGTCAGCTCTTCAAGTGTATTTTGTTTCGCAAAACTATCAGGATCTTCACCATCAGGGAAGGTGCATACTTTAACATTCATCCCTTGCTCCAAAATAAGATCAATCCCTCTAAGTGACGCTCGAATACCTGCAGCATCACCGTCAAAAAGCACGGTTATATTTTTGGTAAGACGGTTAATAAGTCGGATTTGATCTGGAGTTAATGCCGTCCCTGAAGATGACACCACATTATGAATTCCTTTTTGGTAAAACTGAATCACATCGGTATATCCTTCAACCAAAAAACAATTATCTTCTTTAGCGATACTTTGCTTTGCATAATAAATACCATAAAGCACTTTACTCTTATGGTATATATCACTCTCTGGAGAGTTTAAATACTTTGCAGCTTTTTTATCATTA
>Ga0209395_1008248_pt1 | contig 10678 bp, 12 predicted proteins | sample GOMGulsemesocosm_3_FD_184635 | JGI IMG/M metagenome (GOLD analysis project Ga0209395, IMG submission 184635) | Methane-oxidizing microbial communities from mesocosms in the Gulf of Mexico - GOM9D Gulf of Mexico (SPAdes) (version 2) | ecosystem: Environmental > Aquatic > Marine > Cold seeps... | reverse complement strand
ATGGAATTATATTTCTAAATAAAAACAATATGATTCACTCTGTTGGAACAAACCTTAATCTATATTATTTAACCAGGAGTGATTATCATGAGTAACTTACTTGACCAGGCAAAAACTATCTTAACTATCGCAAAAGACACTGCAAAAACGTCGGTCACTGCTGGTTTTGGTGTTTATGGCACTATCCTTGATGAAGCATCAAAATCATCAGATAAAGCAACGCAAATTTTTGAGTCTCTTGTTGAACGCGGTGCGCCAGTTGAGTCGAAGCTGAAAGAACAAACGTCTGCAATATTTACTAAAAAAACCACCTCAGAGCCAGTTAAAACTAAATTGCAAAGTATCACTGGCCGTTTTACGGGTGTTCAAGATTCAAAACTAAGTGAATTAGAAAGTAAAATTGACCAACTGACTGTGCTTATTAGCGAACTAAACACAGCACCAAAGAAAGTGACGAAAGCTAAAGTAACAGCTGAAGCATAATAATATTTTAACTATTGTCGTTAATTGAAATGAGCCTCCTGATTTGAATTGGAGGCTAGTTTCAATGAACTACCACACTCTACAACTTCAAGGTAACCTACTTCCCTCCAGCTAAAGATAAAATTTTCCCATCGCGTGACTTAACCCATTTAGTTTGTGTAAGCCTCAGGAAAGAAGTCAGAGTGCTCGGTGACATCTGATTTATCAGCAGTATTAAGAATCTTTTGAGCTACAGCTAAATCTAAAATCCCCATACCAAAAGGAGAATAAATACGTGTACGCGTCAGATCTGGAGTTACTTTATTTCTGATCACTTCGGCAATACCACCTGCCATAAAATCACTGTGCCCAACTTGTTGACTCGCTAAATGTGTAGAAGTTTGAGACTTCAAACTGTGTTCAATATCATCTGCCACATTTTGTCCACTCAGTATTATTTCAGGTGCAAGGTCACGTAGTGACATGTGAAGAACAGTAGGTGCATGTTTAAACCATTCAGGAGAAAGTATGTATGGGACAGTCGCGGATGTTGCTATTAAAATTAAGTCTGACGTTGTAATTGTTTCCTCAAGTGTTGCACTTTTGGAGTTACTTACGAGTGACTCTTTACATTTATTGCGAAATATAGATGATCTATCTTTAGATAGATCTGCAACATACATTTCCTCAATTTCCCAACCTGAACCGACTAGAAGATCTACAGTACTAAAGGAGATGGGTCCACAACCTACCACGCCTAATCGTTTTATCTTTCCTGGTGTACTGTGGAGGTATTTAGCGCCAATAACAGCAGATGCAGCAGTACGAGCTGCGCTGATTAAGCTACCTTCTAAGCAAGCAACTGGATAGCCGGTATTTCTATCGTTGACGATAATAACAGCAGATGCTCTATTCAACTGTTTGTTAATATTATCAGGAAAGCTGGAAATCCATTTTATTCCGGTAATTGGTTGTTCCGCTTCGAGTGATGCTGGTAAAGCTATAATTCTGTCTCGAGTATTATCAGGAAAGCGTAAAAAATAGCTATCTGGACTCACTGTTTTAGAGTCTGCATGCATTAAATAGGCTGATTCTGCAGCTTCAATCACTGACTTAGGGTTTTCATTAAGCCATTGTGAAATATATTTTGAACCAACAACTTTGAATTTAGGAATCGATGTATTTTCCATTAAATTACTCCTTCTATTTTATTTGTAAATTAGATTGCCTGGATTAAGTCAGCCTGATTATTTAATACTGGAAATTTAGAAGATACCCACTCTTGATTATAAATGGTATCAACATACCGATCTCCCATGTCTGGAGAGATCGCAACCACAGTTGCGCCTTTTGGAATATTATCGGCAAATTTATGAACCGCAGAAAGAACAGTGCCTGAAGAACCGCCTAGTAATATTCCTTTCTTAGCGAGCATGCTACACATTTTAATGGTGTCAGTTTCTGGGATTAAAATTAGTTCGTCATAAACAGAGTTCTTACTCAGTGGAGGACGACAACTAGAGCCTAAACCTGGAATAAACCTTTTTCCTGATGGGGTATTAAAAGTTACTGATCCGACACTATCTACAGCAATTATTTTTGTTTTTGGTGAGTGTTCTTTCAAATAGATGGAAACACCTCCTAAAGTTCCCGTTGTGCCAGCACCAATGAATATATAATCAAGGTCTGGAAACTCTCGTAAAATCTCTGGACCAGTCATTGAATAATGAGCATTAATATTAGCTATATTTTCATATTGGTTTATCCAAGTTAAGTTAGGCTTAGACTGGATTAGGCTACGGATCAGGGCTATACGAGTTGAAAGATAACCACCGTTTGAATCTTTATCTTTTACAATGATGAGACGAGCCCCGTATGCCTTAATTATTCTGGCTGTTTGGGGTGAAATATTAGGATCACTAACACAGGTAAAGTTATACCCTTTGGTTGCGCAGATCATGGCTAATGCTATACCTAGGTTTCCTGAAGAGCTTTCAATAATGTCCATTCCTGGTTTTAGGGTCCCTTCTTCTTCCAGCTGAGATATCATCGAAATTGCAGATTTTATTTTAATTGAGCCTGTTGCGGATAACCCTTCCAGTTTTACATTTGCGCAGACATCGTTTGTTATGTTTATTTTTAAAAATAAATCCGTTAATAATAACTCCATTGGAGATGTTACAATCATGGTTAGTACTCCATTACTATTTTTATTTGTTGTAACTTACTCAACCTCCCATGTAAGTCAGGGAGATTAACTACAATAAGATAAATAAGACTGCAGAATGCTATATTTATTTCCTTTTCAAATCAAACAATTACGACTTTTGAATCCCCCTACCCCAACCTTCAGAGTGAAGTTTTAACTTGTCGATACGTGTACAATTAGAGTGATCCACCATAAATAGGTACTTACTAAGGGGGGTGAGGGTTTAATGGTATTTCAATTTGAATTATATAACTTTTAATATATTCATTAATTGGTAGTAAAGCCTAAAATATTTATAGATCTAAAAGGCTTCCAATATAGGAGGCCAAACTTAGCGATTTAAACAAATAATAATATTTTACTCATGTTTCCTCCTATGTAATGAACGGCTATCTACCATTAGGCGTTTATTTGTTTTCGATGGAATTATATTTCTAAATAAAATCAATATGATTCACTCTGTTGGAACAACCTTAATCTATATTATTTTACTAGGAGTGATTATCATGAGTAACTTACTTGACCAAGCAAAAACTATCTTAACTATCGCAAAAGACACTGCAAAAAAATCTGTCACTGCTGGTTTTGGTGTTTATGGCACGATCATTGACGAAGCATCAAAATCATCAGATAAAGCAACGCAAATTTTTGAATCTCTTGTTGAGCGCGGTGCGCCAGTTGAATCGAAGCTGAAAGAACAAACGTCTACAATATTTACTAAAAAAACCACCTCAGAGCCAGTTGAAACTAAATTGCAAAGTATCACTAGCCGTTTTACGGGTGCTCAAGATTCAAAACTAAGTGAATTAGAAAACAAAATTGATCAACTGACAGTGCTTATTAGCGAACTAAACACGGCACCAAAAAAAGTGACTAAAGCTAAAGTAACTGCTGAAGCATAATAATATTTTAACTGTCGTTGTTAATTGAAATGAGCCTCCTGACTGGAGGCTAAACGCGCACTGATAAGTTATTTTTTCGCCTTTGTACTTTCAAATTTGTTCGTATAAACGCCAGGTTTTGTTTTTGGACGCCAAACTTTACGTCCTTTTGTACGGAGTCTTTTTAGAACTTGTAACTTTTCACGTACATTTGAAAAATAGGCCAACTTATTTTTCTCTTCTTCAGATAATAGCGCTGGGTTATGTCGCGAAATTAGCCGGAGTAGATGGAAGCGCGTTACTTTTTTAGAAAAAAACCATATTGGTGACCAAGTCGAACCACGAAGTGTCACGCGTTCAAAATCAACGATAGAAACCTTATCATCTTTAATAAGTAAATCGCGCTCTGGTAGAGAGTGACGAGCTACACCTGCACATAACATTCTATCAACCAGTAAGCACAAATGTTGCAGTGCTTCATCAGAAAGTTGTTCCTTATTTTCACCAAGCAAGCGTGTCATTGTTAGAGTGGTATCATCGTCTTTATATTTAATGATTTCAGGAAATCCAGATAGACCTTTTAATCTAAGCAGCGCGAATTTTTCGCGACTATAACGTTTTTTGTAACTTGGTCTAATTTTAAAAGTTTTTACTACTTCCTCATTGCCAATTTCGACCCGCATTTTACCCGTTTCATATATTGATATCATACCCACCAACGAACCTATCATCTTTACAAAAAAGACCAGCCGAATACCACTGGTCTTACCTGAAAAGCATACTAGTTGAAGACAGAATTAGTGACAAGCCTAGTACTGCAAAGCATCGTAAACCATTGTAAATAAGTGATTTTTAAAGTAAACAAGCAGATATCTACGGTGTGCAGCACCTGATTAACCAAAATATCCAACTTAATGTGGCACTTCATTAGAGGGCTTTAATAACGACGAAAATGGTATCGGTATTAAACGTTTTTATTTTCACCTAACTGTGAAGGTAGCGAAGGACAACTGTAATAAACCCCCGTATCATCATCAGATGTCATATAAAAACTCATTCCAGATTTAGTGTAAAATGTCCGATTTACATAGTTTGACTTATGATCTGGCGCCTTACTAGCAAAAAACTCAGAACCTAAATCAGTCGCTTTTCGCGTATTTGGCCCTAAACGAATAACACCCATAATATCTTTAGCTTGAGCATTAAACTTCTCCTTACCTACTTCTCTGCATTCCCAGCTAGCTTCAGGCTCAGAGTAAGCAATGACAACCTTAGAACCATTGTTATAAAACTCTTTAGGCCCGAGTTCAAAAAGTGATGAACAACCCGTCACAAACAACCCCATAACCATCACTGGTATCATCTTTCTCATACTAATTCCCTATATAAAAAATAACCCTAAAGTGTTACCTTAACACCGAGTTCGATAAATACAGTCATAAATATATAATCAGGTCGTTAAGCATACTAATAGACTGATAATTAGTATAAATATCAAAATTAAGAGTGAATTTTTATTTCAAGGAATATTATATGAATATTAAATCTGTATCTGTACTTGCATTGATTCTGACTACAACGGGTTGTGGTAGTAGTAGTGACAGTGGTAGTGGTAGTGACACTGTGAATGCTTCAGTATGTTTTAATGAAACTTTAGTTACTGTAGGTACTGAATATACTTTAAAGACTAAAAAAGATAATGACGAAGTTATAATAAATAATTATAAAGTACTAGATGAAAAGCCCTTTAAAGGACAACCTTCAATTCGAATCCAGGATACTCTTACTGAAGAATCAATGACTGAGACAAGTTACAATTACTACTTTGTTGACAGTAATGAAAAATCAATCTCTTTTTTAGGATTTACAGTAGATTCTACTTTGGGGAGTGTAGAAACTTCTTTAACACCGGGAAGCTTAACGAGATTTAATCTTAATAGTGGTAGTGCCTATGAACAAACAACAACTATGAGGGTCGAATCAGCATTGCCAGACAAGGATTATATAAATGATAGTAAGATTACCTTTAAAGGGTTCGAAACAATTACTGTTCCCGCTGGTACTTATGAAACATGTAAATTTGAATCGAGTAATTCAATGACAATGCCAAACGGCTCGACCAATAAAAGCAATACTATATCTTGGATTGCTGTGGAGCATGGCTTCGAAGTTCAATCAGTAGAGGGTAAATCAACAACGAAGCTTGTTGAAGCGACGATTAATGGGACTAAGGTGTAAATTGGGAAGTTAATGAGAACAACGAACTTAGTTTTGCACAGATTACAATTCAGGCCTGAGCCGAAAACGCTGTTTATGTAAATATCAGGTAACTGATATTTACATAATGCGAAACCTATTTAATAGGTAAGTAAATATCTGTTACCAATTCACACTCATCCACTTCATGGACAAAATTCAAGTAGTGGAAGAAACAAGGAAAATCACGCAGCGCTTCACCACTATCTGGTAACCATTTTTGATACAAATAATAAACAGTATCACTGATTTTATCATGACTACCTTTATGTTGAGCAACTGCACAGCGGCCACTCGGGATCACGCCCGCTTTTACACCATATTGATTATCTGGAACTTCCCCCTTATGCGTACCGCAAATATCAAACCGAAATTCGGCACTTGGTGTGTCATTCGGATCGCTGTATGGAATACCAAAAGTGTCACTCTTTTTAACCGGAGATAAACTAGTTTCTTTTCTCCAAGCAATAAATTTTGCTACTGTATCAAAAACTAATTTAGGGTCGCCTCTATGCTCTATCTGCGCAACTTTCTTTTCTTCAAAATTAATAACCTTTATGTCCACAATGATCTCTCCAACTATTGGTGGTCTAAATTCATATTTAGAGTGCCACGACTGCCACTCTGGATTGTGCCTAAATTGGGAAGGTGATTGCTTGAATATTCTTTTAAACGCACGCGAGAATGCTTCTGGACTTTCGAAATTTGCTTCGTAGGCAATATCAATAATACTTTTCTCTGATTCGAATGCCAATCTAAAAGAGGCTCGCTTCATTCTAGCAAGCAGCACAAACTGAATAGTGCTAAACCCCATGAAGGACTTAAAGATGCGATGAAAATGATATTTAGAACATATTGCAACGTTGCTCAATGTTTCCAACGACATATCTTCATCTAAGTGATTATTAATGTAATCACAAACTCTTTTAATCCGCTCTTCATGGTATTTATCTACACGCATTATCTACCTTCTGCTTCCCAATTAAGAAATCGAGGTCATGATATATGTGAACATAAACCAATGCCTGATTGAAATTGCTATACCTTCATTTCGCAAGTTTTAATTTATAGTATGAAGAGTGCTAGCTGAAGGTAAATATTACAGTATATTGATAATCAAGCGACAGCTGGGCATATCAGCCGGGATTACAACAGTATTGTCATGTCAAATTATGCTCTCGTAAGCTCACAAAATACTCATAATTAAAAAAAAACAACAAGTTTATTGATAACGACTAATAACAAGCGCACACTACCTTCATTCGAAACAGGGGTGAAGCCCAACTCGAAAGCTCAGATCACGTTTAAATCGGCAGATTCAACTTCGAAGTACATTACCGCTAAACAGTTATCGCTACTATATGCTCAGCCATTAATTGAGCAGGGGTTTTGTAATCAAGTTTCTTTCTCGGTCTGTCATTAAGTTTTACTATGCCCTAATTAATGCTCAAGGATGAACACTGGTCGAAACTGAAAATCTATATTGCTTGAAGAGCGTGTCTATGAGAAACCTGAACATCGTCAAACATTGGAAGGCATTCTGTTACGATGATTTAGAACACTTTCTAAAAACAGCGATTGTGAGTGGTAGTTCATTGATGGGAGCTATATCAAAGCTCATCAGCACAGTGCTGGCGCGGCATCTAAATGTAATCAAAGTATCGGATTACGCCGTGGCGGTAATACAAGTAAAATACATTTTTAAAGTTCAACAGCTCCTAACTGGAAAGGTCCCCGAATTAATATAATTTATACGCTTAGGCTGGACGATTAATATCGCCCCCCTTTTTTAGAGTCTTAAATTATATCTATTTAATTTCTTATTCAATTCAAGAGAGTTTTATGTCTAATAAAGATTTATTCCAATCAATTTTATTAAAAGCTGATATTCAGATCGATGGTAATCGTCCATGGGATATCCAAGTTCATGATGAAGAGCTTTATACTAATATACTAACTGAAGGTTCTATCGCTTTCGGTGAAGGTTACATGGACGGGAAATGGACATGTGATGATATATCAGAGTTAATTAGTAAAATTTTACGTACGGATATAGAGTCAAAACTAGATGGCTTATTAAAGCTTCGTATTGGAGTTGAAGTAGGTAAAAATAAATTACGTAAGTTTTTTAACCCTCAAACGATTGAACGTTCAAAAAAAGATGTCTCATCTCACTATGATACAGGCAATGATCTGTTTGAGAATATGTTAGATAAAAGAATGACTTACACTTGCGCTTATTGGGAGGATTCAAGTAATATCGACGAGGCACAAGAAGCTAAATTAGACTTGGTATGTCGAAAACTAGACCTAAAAAAAGGTATGCGAGTACTAGATATCGGCTGTGGTTGGGGCAGTTTTATGATATATGCAGCTGAACACTACGGTGTTATTTGTGATGGTTTAACCTTATCTAAAGAACAAAAAAAGTTAGGTCAAGATAGAGTTAATGCTCAAGGGCTAGATGTTACTTTTGTTTTACAAGACTATCGTGATTACCAACCCACTGAAACCTATGACCGTGTAGTATCTATTGGGATGTTAGAGCACGTTGGACCTAAAAATTACAATGAATATTTTGAATGTGCAAAAAGGTTTATGAAAGATGATGCCATTTTCCTTTGCCATACTATAGGTGGTTCAGTTTCGAGAACAATTAATGAAAGTGATCCTTGGATCCAAAAATATATTTTCCCTAATGGTGTTATTCCTTCGATGACTCAAATATCAGGCGCTATCGAGAACAAATTAAACATTGAGTGTGTGCATAATATTGGTCCAGATTATGATAAAACATTAATGGCTTGGTATGAAAACTTTGAAAAAAATTGGACAAATATTGCAAGTAATTACAGTGAAAAATTTTATCTAATGTGGAAATATTACCTTCTAAGTTGTGCTGGTGCATTCCGTTGTCGAGATCTCAATGTATGGCAAATTATGTTGACAAAATTGGGCACTGAAATTCCATTAACACGTCGAGCATCATAATTATATTAATGAAGTCTGCAACTTAGGTTCAAGGTGCAGTCAGTTTTGTTAAAAGCATACCGAATATTCATGGACTATAGCAAAGAGTGGTCCAAGAAAAGTAGCAGAAACTAGTTTACTTGCATCTGGATTTTAACTTCCAGATAGCATGGTTTGCGCCCGACTATTCCTCTGGCGCGTAGATAGTCACTGTAATTCGCCCACCAACGTCAGCGAGTTTTGAAACCGAATCTTGACTCAACGTGGACTGAAAGGCCCTTGGTGTTGAACCACCATCATAGCCAAAATCAAAGACACGTTTTATGGCAGAGTCCCAAATGGTCCTTAGATCAGATGGTAAACCTGTTATTAGCTGATGGTATTTTTCAATGATGTCATCTTCAGCACTCTCTAGCGTTTCGAAGGCTCCGAACCAAGTACCGTCGACTTCTTCAAGTCGAAACACTGATATTTCATCCCCCCAAAACTCGACTATCGGGGTAATATCCTGCTTTGATTCGACATCCAGATCGACGTTTAAAAAGTGTGTATCGTTCATTGCCTAGCTTACTATGTTAATTTATTTATAAACTATATTATGGCATTTATTAAGGGGTTCCAAGACTTTAATAGAATTGAAATTTTTCAATATTATCCAACATAACCTTTCTATTGTTTGTGCTATGACTACCACACTGATCGCCATACACCTTTAATTCAGGGAATGAATATGCTTTTATAATTTGTTTATTTTTCACCGACGATGTCACAGAAGACATGATCGTTATATATCTTCCGCATACAGCAGCATAGGCATAGGGAATTAAATCTTCTTCGTATACGGTTTCATGCTGAGCACCGTATAAATGGCCTAGTTCATGTTCTAAAGTTAGAGAGTCACAATTCAGATCAATAATCGCAATATTTGGAAAAGAAATAGATACAGTCGATCCGCAAAGACTCTTTGTAGAGGTCGGTGATTTCATTAATAACACTGACAATCTACTACCATCAATTAGTTTTTTGTACAGATTGTAATCCTCAATCATCAATTGAATCATAACTAAATCAAGTCGATCATAATTCACATCAGCCAACGATGAAGAAAAATAAATATGGCCCTGCTTTCGAGTTAATGGGAGAGACGAGTTACTTAGCACTAAGTTTGAGTCTGCAATTGAGTTGGTTATTTTTGATTCGACAAGATTCTTAGGGATGTCATTGCTAACATAGAAGTCTATATAGGTGGAACTTGCCGCTTGACCGTATTGAATAGAGAAAACAAAGCATAACAAATATAACTTTTTAAACATAAGTCTTTAAGCCTTTTGTAATAACGCAATTAATTTGGCCACAAAGAAAGAGCTGAGGTTCAGGTCCCGCTTAAATTGACTTACTATATGTCTGAATCGCAACTACTGCTTTGATCATAGTTCGCAGGAGAACCACTATCAAAACTATTAGAGTTCTGCGTAAGAACTGCAGTTAAAAAAATATAATCTAATAAATGAAAACTAGATCTTTTCTTAATCGGCTTATCTTCAGCTAATAAACTAAAAATTAAACCAGCGCCAATAATTGGTAATAACCATGCCACACTTATTAAAATAACTTTCTGTTTCTTATCAAAAAAATCAGACTTAACTACATGGTAAGTGATGAAAATCCCCGCGTATACAGCCAGGCAACAGAGTATAGTGATTATAATTATCGGAGTGCTCATAGTTTCCGTACCAAGTGACTCATAACATAGGTATAACAGGACAGGTATGGAACTGATTTTATTATATTTTAATTTTATAGCAAGGGAAATAAGTATTAAAAGTCTCATGGTAAATATCGAAATTAAATGGGTAATATGACATTTCTAACGGAGACCTAAAAAGCCTCCTAATTAGGA
>Ga0209395_1008242_pt1 | contig 10682 bp, 6 predicted proteins | sample GOMGulsemesocosm_3_FD_184635 | JGI IMG/M metagenome (GOLD analysis project Ga0209395, IMG submission 184635) | Methane-oxidizing microbial communities from mesocosms in the Gulf of Mexico - GOM9D Gulf of Mexico (SPAdes) (version 2) | ecosystem: Environmental > Aquatic > Marine > Cold seeps... | reverse complement strand
CTATATTTTGATGGATTATGGATGGTATCATCACTTCCAGTAACCTGATATCCTTTATTGTGTAACGCAATTGCTAAGTTGTGCATTGCGCTTCCTCCTATTGCTATAAAATGTACGTTCATTAAAGATTAGAATTTGTTCAAAAATACAAAAGCTTTCTATTATAAATCTTATCTTTATTAGATAGATTTATAATATCTTTATTTTTAAATTTTTCCTCGCTATGAAAAAGTCGTTATTATTTTTATTATTTATTTTTTGCTTTACCAACCCAATATTCTCACAAAAGCAAAACGTTTCTCTTTGGAAACAAGTTGAAGAATATGAAGTTAAGGAATTACCGAAATCTGCTCTTAAAGTTGTAGACAGTATTTTCAATATCTCGATAAGAGAGAAAAACTCTAATCAAATAATAAAATCTCTTATTTACAAAAGTAAATTTTCATTAATCTTGGATGAAAACGCTGAGCTTAGTATTGTTCAAAATTTTAAAAAACAAATTAACAACAGTACATTCCCAACTAAAAATATCCTAAACAATATTTTAGGAAATATGTATTGGCAATACTTTAAAAAACATAGATATCAAATTTACAGCAGAACAAGAACTAATAAAAAAATTGATTCTGTTGATTTTAGAACTTGGGATTTAAATACGCTGTTTAAAGAAGCTCATACTCATTATCAGAATGCATTTATCAATAAAAGTGAATTAAAAAAAACGAGTATGGAGCTGTTTAAAGACATCATGCATTTAGAAAAGAATTCTGAAGTCTACAGACCTACACTTTATGATTTTTTGTCTAACAACGCATTAGAGTTTTACAAAACCACAGAGCACAACATTACCAAACCTACTTTTCACTTTAAATTAGGTTCTAAGAAATATCTGACTAATGCTAAAACTTTTACTAAACTAGAAATACATACTAAAGATAGCTTGTCTTTACAGTTGAACGCTTTAAAAATTTATCAAGATTTAATCAAAATACATTTAAACGACACTGACAAAAAAATATTAGCATCAATAGATATTGAACGCTTAAAATTTGTTTCAACTAACTCTTCTGTGAGTGTTACTAAAAATGATTTTCTAAATGCATTAATAAAAGCAAAAAAAGAACATATAAACAATGAAGCAAGTACTTTGTACGATTTTGAAATTGCAACAATTTACTACAATCAATCTAACAATTATAATAAAGACAAGCAAAGTGCCTTAAAAAAAGTAGCCGCTTTAAAAATATGTAATAACGCATTACAACAATTCCCTAATAGCTTTGGAGCAAAAAAATGTAAAACTTTAAAAGCTATTATTGAACAAAAATCTTTAACAATTAGAGCTGAAGAACATCTGCCGACACAAACGCATTCACGTTTATTAGTAAATTATAAAAACTTAAACAAGCTCTATTTTAATTCTTATAAAATCAACGCAAAGGAGCGAGAAAAATTAAATGAAATTTACAATTCAGAGGCTCTTTTCTCTTTTATTAAGAGTTTAAAGAAAGTAACTAACTGGCAAACAGAACTAAGAAACGAAAAGGATTACAAAGAACATTCAACAGAAGTTATTGTTCCAAAATTTGATCAAGGAACCTATATTATTCTTGCATCAGAGAGTAAAGAATTTGTTGCTAACAAACTCTTTGGAACAGCAATTATACAAGTAACCAACCTTGCTTTAATAGAAAATGAAATAAATGGAAAATACACCTACCAAGTAGTTAATAGAAACACGGGGAAACCAATAAAAAAAGCAACTATTACTATTAAAAACCCTAAGAAAACAAATTATGACCGTATTCATAAAGTATTAATAACAGATCGCAATGGATTTGCATTTTTTAAAAGTAAATACACGTATTATAAGTGTGAGATTTCTGTACAATACAAAAATGAGAAAGCAAATTTCGGAACTCGATCTTTATATCAAAATACGTCTCTAAAAGAACAGAAAAAGAATAGAGCTGAAGAAAATTCAGAAATTACTTTAAAGCCACACATATTTACAGACAGAAGCATCTACAGACCAGGTCAAACTATTTATTTTAAGGCAATAGTCCTAAAAAAACAAGGAGAAAAGTCTGAGATATTCACAAATGAATATATTGAAGTCGTATTGTATGACTCAAATAATCAAGTGGTAAGAACTTTAGATTTAAAACTAAATGCTTACGGTTCTGTTTCTGGTGAATTCAAAATCCCTAATAATGGATTAACTGGCAAGTTTGGAATAGAGATTGATGAAAGTGCAGAAAAAGACAGTGATTTTTACGATAATGTAGATTTTGATTTTGACTACAGCCATGAAAAAACAATTCTAATAGAAGAATACAAAAGGCCTAAATTTAAAGTCGACTTTAAACCTGTAACTGAAAGCTACATCATTAACGATTCTGTTATTGTTAATGGTTTTGCAAAATCTTTTGCAGGAGCTAACATTACAGGCGCAAAAGTTAGTTATAAAATAATCAGAAAAGTTCAATATCCATCATGGTATTCTTGGAGAAATTCATACAATTATAACGCTATACAAGAAATTGGCTTTGGAGAAGCGAAGACAAACCATAAAGGTGAGTTTAACATTGTTTTTAAAGCTTTAGCTGATGAAACCATTTCTAAAGAAAACCTACCCACATTTACGTATGAAATTACCGCAAATGTTACCGATATTAATGGAGAAACAAGATCTAACAACACAAAAGTAAAAGTGGGTTACCATGCATTAAATGTTCAATTGAATGTTCCTACTAAAATTGACAAAACAAGTAAAGCAACTAAATTAAAAATAACCACTGAGAACTTAAATGGCGAGTTTGTTTCTTCAAAAGGAATGCTAAAAATACATAAGTTAACAGCACCCAAACACCCATTACGAAAAAGAGTTTGGGATGCTCCTGACTATCAAAATATTTCAGAAGAAAAATTCAGAAAACTGTTCCCTAACGAACCTTATATTCAAGCGGAAACAAATGAGAATAATTGGAAAACAGGAAAACTTGTTTTTGAAATACAATTTGATACTGCAAAAGAAAAAGAAATCATTTTAAATGATATAGAAAATTGGGTTTCTGGTAAATATATCGCTACTATAAACACCAAAGACAAGTTTGGATTCAACGTCAAAGAACAACAACGTTTTAGTATCTTTTCATATACAGAAAAAACGATTGCAGATAATAAGTTGTTTTTTATCCAAACTGACAAAACATTTTACACGCCAAAAGACAAGGTTAATCTTAAGTTAAGTTCCGCTTCAGAAAACATAACGGTAACATTACAAATAGAGAAAGACAACAAAATTAAAAAGACAATTTTAGTTCACTTAAACAACGAAAGTCAAACAATAAAAATACCTGTTAAGAAAAAAGATTTAGGTGGTTTTGCTATTAAATATCATTTTGTTAACTATAACTCATTCGTTAAAGGTGATTTAGCGATACCAATCCCAAAACAAGAGAATCAATTACAAATACTAACAAATACTTTTAGAGACAGATTACAACCTGGTCAAAATCAAACATGGAGTTTTTCGATTAAAGACGATAAAAACAACGCCCTTGCAACCGAAGTTTTAGCCTCTATGTATGATGCTTCTTTGGACGAGTTTAAAACACATAATTGGGAGTTTAACCCAAATCCAGTATCTCAATCTTATTATTCTTATAACAGCACAAGTTCTAGTTATAGTTTTGGAACCAAAAATTTCAGAATTAGAAATAAGCAAAACTACTATACTCGTTATCCTAGCTTAAAATTTAACTCTTATAATTGGTTTGGATTTAGCCTAGATGGTAATCGTTGGAAATCTAAAAACTATATAAAGAAATTAAAAAGATCACGTGAAACACAAAAAGCAACCAAATCTGGCACATATAATGGAACTATAAGCGGCAGGATCAGTGATAGTTCAGGGCCATTACCTGGTGTAAGTGTTCTTGTAAAAGGAACAACTTTAGGTACAGAAACAGATTTTGATGGAGATTTTCAACTAAAAGCAAAAAAAGGAGACGTATTATCCTTTAGTTATTTAGGCTATACAACTGTAGAAATAACAGTCGGTACTTTTTCTAAAATAAATGCTTATTTAGAAGAAGATGCTAATGTTTTAGATGAAGTTGTAGTTACAGCCTTAGGTATAAAAAGAGATAAAAAATCTTTAGGATTTGCACTTAATGGGAAAGTTTCTGGCTTAAAGGTTCTAAAAGAAGAAAAGTTATTTAAAAAACTTTCTACTATAAAAACTCGTAAAAACTTTAATGAAACTGCTTTCTTTTATCCTCAATTAAGAACAAACAGAAAAGGAAAAATTAGTTTTAGTTTCACTATTCCAGAAGCTTTAACAAAGTGGAAACTGCAATTATTAGCACATACAAAACACTTACAAACCGCTACAAAAAAATTAACAGCAATTACTCAAAAAGAGTTGATGGTGACACCAAATGCGCCACGATTTTTAAGACAAGGAGACAGCATTACTATTAGCGCAAAAATCAGCAATTTAACCAACAATCAACTTAGTGGTATTGCTCAATTGCAATTAACAGATGCCATAAGTGGCAAAGAGATTAATGTCGAGTTAAAAAATATTGATAAAACAAAAAACTTTACGGTTGACAAAGAAGGAAACACAAACGTTTCTTGGAATTTAACAATTCCAGAATCTATTCAAACAGTACAATATAAAATTGTAGCAACAAGTGGAGATTTTTCTGATGGAGAACAAAACGTATTGCCTGTATTATCTAACAGAAAGTTGGTTACTGAAACAATGTCCATCTGGATTCGCTCAAATCAATCTAAAACATTTACGCTACAAAAGCTTAAAAACAATACAACAACAACAACATTAAAAAACCATAAGTTAACGTTAGAAATAACATCAAATCCGGCTTGGAATGCAATTCAGGCATTACCTTATTTGATGGAATATCCTTACGATTGTGCAGAACAAACTTTTTCTAAGTTTTACGCAAACAGCTTGGCTAGTTACATTGCTAACTCTAACCCTAAAATTAAAGAGGTATTTGATAGTTGGAAATCTTCGAAAACACTCATCTCTAACTTAGAGAAAAATCAAGAATTAAAATCATTAATCATTCAAGAAACTCCATGGTTAAGAGACGCTCAGTCTGAAACAGAACAAAAACAACGAATAGGTTTATTGTTTGATTTAAATAAAATGAAAAATGAAAAAGAAAGAACTATAAATAAGCTTAAAGATATTCAATTACCTGATGGTGGTTTCCCATGGTTTAAGGGAAGTAAAAATGCCAATCAATATATTACGCAACATATTGCATCTGGTTTTGGCCATTTAAAAAAATTAGGTATAGCCAAGTTTAAACCTACTACTGAAAAAATGTTTATAAACGCAGTTCAGTATTTAGATACTCAAATTCTTAAAAAGTATCTTCTTATTTTAAAGGAAGCTGAAAAACTTGATGCACAAACTAAAGTAGATCGAAAAAAAACTGCAGAAGAATATTTAAATAGTAATCATTTAGGGTATTCTGAATTACAATATCTATACATGCGCAGTTTTTATACTTCTCTGTCTGTAACAGACAAACTACAACAAAAAGCTATTAACTATTTTCTTAATCAATCTGCAACTTATTGGCAAGAGTTTAATTTATACGGAAAAGGACAAATTGCCCTAGTCAATTTTAGAGCAGGACAAAAAAATGTGGCAAATGACATTTTAAAATCACTTAAAGAGAATAGTATTACTACTGACGAACTCGGTATGTATTGGAAGAAAAACATTTCTGGATATTATTTTTATCAATCTCAAGTGGAAACTCAAGCATTATTAATTGAAACCTTTTCAGAAATTGAAAACAATACAGAGATCATAGACAACCTTAAAATTTGGTTGCTGAAGAACAAACAAACGAACCAATGGAAAACAACAAAATCTACAACAGAAGCTATATATGCACTATTATTAAATGGCAACAATTGGCTTTCAGTTACAGATATGGTTGATGTGACCGTTGGTGGAGAAAAAATTGACTCCCTAAAACTAAAAGACACAAGAATTGAAGCTGGCACAGGTTACTATAAAACCTCATGGAATAATAAAGAGATCACATCCAATCACAGTGAAGTAAAAGTTGTAAAAAAAGGCAAGGGAGTTGCTTGGGGAGGATTGTACTGGCAATATTTTGAAGACCTAGATAAAATTACTTCTTCTAAATCACCATTAAGCATCGATAAAAAACTCTTTTTAAAAACCAATACAAATTCTGGTAAAGAGTTAAAGGAAATAACTAAAAGAACCATCTTGAAGGTTGGAGATCTAATTACTGTTAAGATAGAAATACGCTCAGATAGAAACATGGAATTTATCCACATGAAAGACATGAGAGCAGCTGGTCTAGAACCAATTAATGTTTTATCTAGTTATAAATGGAAAGATGGTTTAGGCTACTACCAAAGTACAAAAGATGCTTCAACAAATTTCTTTTTTGATGTTATTCCAAAGGGCATTTATGCATTTGAATATGATCTTAGAGTAAATAATGCTGGTAATTTTAGTAATGGTATTACTACAATTCAAAGTATGTATGCACCAGAATTCAGTAGTCATTCTAATGGTGTCAGAATTCATATTAAATAAATTCGCTCTCTTATAACTAGAAAACAACTTTATAAGGTCGTTTATTGCAAGTTTCAAAATTATATGCTGAGGTAAAAAATATACAGAATAAAAAAAAGCGGCATGCTTATTGTCTAACGAATGAGCATCTAAAACAATATAGAATCATGAAAAAAATATTTTTCCTTTTAGGATTATTACTTACTACCACATTTACCGTAAATTCTCAAGAAATCTCAAAAAATGCTATTGGTCTTCGGTTTGGCGACAACAGTGGCTTAGGAACAGAAATATCTTACCAACATAAACTTGAAGGTATAAATAGACTTGAAATTAATCTAGGCCTAAGAGATAACAAAATTGTTAATTCGTTTAAAGCAACAGGAGTTTACCAATGGGTTTGGCCTTTAGAAAATCGATTTAATTGGTATGCAGGTATAGGTGCGGGTATTGGAAGTTGGAAAGAGAAAATTACAAATACATCAGAGACTTTTATTTTTGGGACAGGAGATATTGGAATTGAATATAATTTTGAAGCACCTCTATTAGTGTCTCTGGATTTTAGACCTGAATTTGGATTAAGTGATGTATACAAAGGGTATAACACTGATATTGCTTTAAGTCTAAGATATCAATTTTAAAAAGCGAAAACCCCCTAAATTAATTTAGAGGGTTTTGTTTTTTAGTGCCTTTAATTTTCTATTAAGCCACTACTACTTTTTCTTCTTTCTTCTACCCATTTCAGCATCTGTTAATTGAATCCTTGTTGGGGTATCAGTTCCATTGATAATACTTTCTGTACCAACCGCAATTGCCTTAATCGTTTCTGTAATATTAGAAACATTTAGAGTTTCTGGTTCATCAGAAGCTTTATGATAATGTACATCAACATCTATTGGCCCTGTAGAAAATGTATGAGAAGGAATCCCTAAACGAGCTAAAGACGCATTGTCTGACCTGAAGAATAAATTGAATTTCTTAAAAGGATCTGGAAATAATTTGTAACCAGTTCCTTCTAAATTTTTCTGAATGATTTCCCCAAAATCAGAACGCTCAAAACCTGTTAACCAAGCTGTTTTTGGCCCGAAACTAGATTGCTTCCCAATCATTTCTATATTAATTCCTGCTACAAATTTACTAGCATCAACATCTTTACCAAAATGTGTAGAACCAATTAATCCCATTTCTTCTCCTGTAAAAGCAACAAAAACAATCGTACGTTCATTATCATTTTTCTTAGCAAAATATTCAGCTAAAACCATCATTGCTGTCGTCCCAGAAGCATCATCGTCGGCACCGTTATAGATACTATCTTTTTGACCTTTTTTATTTCTAATTCCTAAATGATCGTAGTGACCAGAAACAACAACATATTCGTCTTTTTTACTTTTTCCTTCCAACACACCAATTACATTAAAAGCTGTAATCTCTTTTTTACTTCTTCTATCTGTAAAATTAAATGTTTGTCTATAATTTTTTAAATCATCGTAAGTTTTCAGACCTATTCTTTTAAACTCACCTTCTATATACTGAGCTGCTTTTTCTATACCTGGAGTTCCAGTACCTCTACCTTCCATTTCATCTGAAGCCAATGTGTATAAATGTTTTCTAACTGTTGTTGTATCTATGTCTTCAACAGTAATTTTTTTAGCCTCGGCTACTTTTTTCTCATCGGTTTTGCAAGAATACACCAAAGCAAAAGCAACAAATACTATAAATATTTTTTTCATGATTGAGTTTTTAAAAGGCTAAATATATGAATTCAAAAGCAATATTTATTTCGTATTTTTGCTAAAATTTTAAACTGATGAACCTTTCTTTAATTCCGAATATAAAACATACTGATTCTAATAACTTTTTTCTACTTGCTGGACCTTGTTCTATTGAAGGTGAAGACATGGCAATGCGTATTGCAGAAAAAATTCTTGAGGTAACCAATAAACTAGAAATTCCTTTTATTTTTAAAGGAAGTTTTAAAAAAGCAAACCGTAGTAGAGTGGATAGCTTTACTGGAATTGGAGATGAAAAAGCCTTAAAAATATTACGCAAAGTTTCAGAAACTTTTAATGTTCCTACAGTTACAGATATTCATGAAGCTTCAGATGCAGAAAGAGCTGCTCAATATGTAGATGTTTTACAAATTCCTGCTTTTTTAGTAAGACAAACTGACTTGGTAGTTGCTGCTGCGAAAACAGGTAAAGTTGTCAACTTAAAAAAAGGGCAGTTTATGAGTCCATCTGCTATGCAACATGCTGTGAAAAAAGTTACAGATTCTGGAAATAATCAAGTACTAATTACCGATAGAGGAACCATGTTTGGTTACCAAGATATGATTGTTGACTTTAGAGGGATTCCTGAAATGCGAAAATTTGCACCTACTGTTTTAGACATCACACATTCTCTACAACAACCCAATCAAACTTCTGGAGTAACTGGAGGAAGGCCAGATATGATTGAAACAATTGCTAGAGCCGGGGTTGTAAATAATGTTGATGGATTGTTTTTAGAAACTCATTTTGACCCTGCGAATGCAAAAAGTGATGGTGCTAATATGCTTCATTTAGATCATTTAGAAGGCTTGTTAAGCAACCTTGTTGCGATTAGAAAAACTGTCAATAAATTATAATACAATTTTTGTTCTTTTAAGTTGTTATACCTTTTTATGAGGGAGCTTTTTATTTTATTTTACTTTTTTACTATTGTTATTCAAGCACAGGATTATAAACTTGTTGATGCTAAAGTAAAACGGTATCCAAAATATAATTCTGCCCAAAGATTAGCAACCAAAATTAAAGGTGACTTTACTACTGATGCTGATAAAATTAGAGCTACGTTTATTTGGCTTACAGAAAACATTAGATATGATTTAGAAGAATACCGTAATCCAACTGCTAAAAGAATAAGCTTTAGTTTTAAATCAGAAGCTGAGAAACAGCAAAAATTGCAACAAATAAAAAATCAAATTGTTGATGAAACTTTTAGATTTAAAAAATCTGTTTGCGAAGGCTATGCACAATCATTTAAAAGGGTTTCTGATTTATTAAACATTGAAGCTGTGATTATAAAAGGCTATGCTAGAAATTCATCCAATGAAATAGGAATAATTCCTCAGGGATCAAATCATGCATGGAATGCAGTAAAAATTGATACAAAATGGCAATTAATAGATGCCACTTGGGCTGCAGGATACGCGATAAATAATCAATGGAAAAGGAGTTTTACTGAACATTATTTTTATCCAACTCCTTCTGAATTAGTTCGCACACATTTACCTGATAATAGTTCTTGGCAATTATTAAAAACACCTGTTTCGAAAAGAATATATTCTAACCAACCTTTAATTAGTCAGGGGTTTCTATCCAAAAACTTAACATTGATTGCTCCTCAAAAAGGAATTATTAGCGCAAAAAAGCATGCCTTTAAAATTAAAAACCTAACTTCTAATGATCTTGTTGCCTATCTATTTAAAGGGCAACAATATGGCAAGAAAGCTGCAGTAAATTTCAATAATGGTGTTGGTAGTTTTATTATAGATTTAAAAGGAAAGAAAAACTCAGAATTGTATATTTTCATCAATAATGAGATTGCTCTAGAGTATAAGATTAAGTAACATTTACAGAGTATAAAATCCTTTTTGAGTTGAGTTATGTACTGCTTGTAAAATCTGAATTAAAACTTCTTCATTAATCTCTTCCAAAGAAAAATAACGCAAAGATTTCACCACTTTTCGGTTCTTTGTAACCAAGTGCTTTTCAAATTTAGATAAATCAGTTGATGTCCAAAATGCTACATCTACAAACCCTTTTTTAATAGACGCATTAAAGTAACACAAAGGTTTATTATCAATATAATACACCGGAATTTTCCATTTATATCTTAAATCTGCTTCTGCAATTGTGCTTTCTACCAAAATTTGTAAATGCATTAACATTGTTCTAAATGGTTCTGGTCTATTTAAAATATAAAGTTCTGCAGGTTTCATTTTTGTATATTCGCATTAAGTATGGCTAAAAATAGGAATTTAATAAGAAATACATCGTACAATTTTAAGCTAAGAAAAAGACCTAGCTTGTTT
>Ga0209395_1008236_pt1 | contig 10687 bp, 8 predicted proteins | sample GOMGulsemesocosm_3_FD_184635 | JGI IMG/M metagenome (GOLD analysis project Ga0209395, IMG submission 184635) | Methane-oxidizing microbial communities from mesocosms in the Gulf of Mexico - GOM9D Gulf of Mexico (SPAdes) (version 2) | ecosystem: Environmental > Aquatic > Marine > Cold seeps... | reverse complement strand
TGTTTCGGCCACTATTCCGGGGGTGGATTTTGTCGATTCCAACACCACTGCAGGCGCTAGCACTGTCACCGCTTGGCTGGATTTAAATGTCAGCAGTACTGATGCACTGGCGGAATTGTCGGCGCGCCTTAATGAAATACGTTCAGAGCTACCCGTCGCCGCTAAAGATCCTGCTATTCAAGTACAGCGTACCGACCGACCCTATGCCGTGATGTATCTGGATGCGCTCAGTGAACACATGTCACGCGCCGAACTGACAGATTTCCTGGTACGTGAAGTGAATCCTCTGCTGGCGTCTATTAATGGTGTGCAACGTATTTCGTTGGAGGGTGGGCGCAATCCGGCCATGCGGGTGTGGATCGATCCACGCAAAATGTCGGCCTTTAATTTGGCAGCAGATGATGTGCTCAATGCGTTACGCGGTAATAATGTGGTGGCCGCCATCGGACGCACCGAGAATCAGCAACAACGTATTAATTTGCTGAGCAACGCGACACTTCAGACCGTGGCTGATTTTGAAGCGTTAATCGTGCGTGAAGCCGAAGGCAGCTTGATTCGTTTATCCGATATTGCTCGCATCGAACTGGGTGAGGATCGCGAGCAAGATGAGGCCCGCTATAACGAAGACCAGACAATCTATGTGGCGGTATGGCCATTGCCCGGAGCCAATGAAATTGATATTGGCGACCAGGTTTACGAGCGGATCGCAAAAATTAACCAAGCGTTGCCCGCGGGCATGACGTTGGGCATGGCCTATGATGGCACTGTTTACATGCGTAATGCACTTAAGGAAATTTTCATCACGCTGTTTGAAACTGTCGCGCTGGTTGGATTGGTTGTATTACTGATGATGGGTTCTGTGCGTACCGCGCTGGTGCCGCTGGTGACTATCCCGATTTCAATTTTAGGCAGTATCGCCGCGATGGCCGTGATGGGCTTCTCCATGAATCTGCTCACTGTCCTGGCGGTGGTGTTATCGGTGGGATTGGTGGTGGATGACGCCATTGTGGTGGTTGAAAATGTTGCTCGCCACATGCGCGAAGGCCATGGTCGGCTACAGGCTGCGTTGGAAAGCTCGCGCGAATTGCTATCGCCCATCATTGCCATGACGGTCACACTGGCAGCTGTTTACGCGCCGATTGGTTTTGTATCCGGTTTTAGTGGTGCGCTGTTTAAGGAGTTTGCGTTCACGCTGGCCATTGCGGTGATCATTTCCGGTATTGTTGCCATTACGCTATCCCCCATTATGAGTGCCTATGTGTGCGCCGATAAGGGTAAGGAAAGCCCCATGACGCTGCGCGTTAATCTGGCTTTTGATCGCTTGCGGGAGAGTTATGGCAGAGCGTTGACGGCCCTGCTGGCCTGGCAAGCGCAGATACTGGTACTCGGCTTGTTCATTGCGCTATTGATGGTGCCCATGTATCTCTACTCCAGTAAAGAACTGGCACCGGTTGAAGATCAGGGCGGTATTATTATGGTGGTGCAGGCACCGCCGGAAGCGTCGTTGAGTTATACCAGCGGCTACATGAGGCAGGTGGTTGATCTGGTCAGTGATACAGAGGGGCTCAACGCGGTCTGGCAACTGGTTTCTCCCAATAGCGGTTTTGGTGGCTTGGAGCTGGTCGATTACGCTGATCGTGATTTTACCGTGCAGGAAAAACAGCCCGAGGTGTATGGCAAACTCAGCACCATCTCCGGTGTACGGGTGCTGCCGATCCTTTGGTCTCCGCTACCCACCGCCGGGCAGTTTGATGTGGAGATGATCGTTAAATCCAATGACAGCTACGTGAATATGGAGCGCTATGCTCAGCAGCTGATCTGGGCCGGGTACGATACGAATCAATTCCTTTATGTGGATACCGATCTTAAGGTCGATATGCCGCAGGTACGCCTTAACATTAATCATGAGCGTATTGCTGATCTTGGCATGGATATCGAAAATGTCAGCAGCCAGTTGGCGGCGTTGATTTCCGATCAGGATGTTAATCGCTTTAATGCTAACGGCAAAGCCTATGAAGTTATTCCAATGGTGGAAAACGCGGCCCGTGATCAGCCCGAAACTTTACTGCAATTACAGCTGCGCACACCTTCTGGTGCCATGGTACCGGTCAGCTCTATTGCTACTTTACAGCGTGAAACAGGCCCTCGTGCTCTGGGTAAATTCAACCAGCAAAAATCTTTTCGTATCTTTGCCGGCGTACAGCCCGGAGTAACCAAAGATCAGGCCCTGCAAAGCATGGAGCAGGCTGCGAAGAATATTCTGCCCGCCAATTATTCGGTGGATTATGCTGGTGAATCACGTCAGCTCAGAAAAGAGGGTAGCAGCATGCTCAGTGTGCTGATTATTTCCCTGTGTGCCGTGTATTTGGTGTTGGTGGTTCAGTTTAATAGCTTTCGCTCGGGCTTGGTGGTGCTGGTGGGCTCCGTGCCATTGGCGCTTTCCGGTGCGCTATTCTTTACCTATTTTGAGTTCACCACCATCAATATCTACGCCCAAATCGGTTTTATCACCTTGGTTGGACTGGTGTCCAAAAACGGTATTTTAATCACCGAGTTTGCCAATGGTTTGCAACGGCAAGGCTTTTCAAAAGTGGAAGCTATCATCAATGCCGCCCAAACCCGTCTGCGCCCGGTGTTAATGACCACTGCCGCCACCATTCTCGGTCACTTCCCTCTGGTGCTGGTGACTGGCGCAGGCGCTGAAGCGCGTAACAGTATCGGTACCATTTTGGTGGCGGGTATGTTTATCGGTACGCTATTTACGTTGTTTGTGCTGCCGAGTGTGTATTTGTGGCTGGCGGGTAACTATAAGGCTGAAAATGTGTTGGAAACCGTGCCGAGTTAGTAATTGGTTTTGATCCTACTTTCGCAACTACACTAATCGTTATTCCGGATTTGTTTGTGCCGGGTTTTATCCGGTAATCCGGAATCCACTTTTTCAGGTTTGAAGCCTTATGCCAAAGCATGAAAAAACAAGTTGTCCGCGATGCCATGCAGATTTCGAATGCAAAATGGGTTCAATTTTTCTTTGTCATTGCAGTGATGTGCGGCTGACGGAAGCTCAGCAGGAGTTTGTTGCCGAAAACTGGGATGGCTGTCTCTGTCATGACTGTCTGATGGAGATAAGCAATATGAAGCAGCTGGCTGATTTATCTTTATAGGACTTAGATTTATCCATTTTGCTGTCTGGAACCTTCAACCTCAAAACAAACCTAACTGACTACCACCGCAAGAAAAGAGGTTTGTGATGCAAAACGTCGATATTTGCCCGTTATGCGGCAAACCTGTGGATTCCGTGGAGCACATCACTGAGCAGTGGGTGTTAAGTGAAATCCGCAAGGAGCACCCGGATTGGGTCGAGAAAAACGGCATTTGCAGTAAGTGTGTTGCCTATTATCGCAATCTGGATAATGTGTTCGAGCAGGTGCCGAAAGAGTAATTGATCTAGGCTTCTTGCACTCAACTACAATAGCCGTCATGCCGAGCTACGCGCGCCCCGGCATCAAGTTTTACCTTAATCGTAAAAGAATGGATTCCGGGTTCTTGCCCGGAATGACGGTGATCGAGGGCCTTAAGGCTGTACCAATTCGTAACAGGGGGCGTAGTTGTCCTCATTCATGCCAATTTTCATGCGTTTCTGGCGAATAAAGCTACGCAGCAGTTTGTCGATCTCGATGAGAATTACTTCATCACCACTAATTTTATAGGGGCCGTGTTGGGCGATTTGTTCGATACCGAAGGCTTTGACGTTACCCGCTACCAGTCCGGAGAAGGCCGCTCGTAGTTGTGCTGCGCGTTGATGAATCGGGGACTCAAAATCGAGCTTCAACGCGGCCATGTTGTCGTGGGTGGGGGTGAAGGGCATTTGCAGATTTTCATGGATACTCAGTGACCAGTTGAAATAGTAGGCCTCCTGTTTATCGCGGCGTTGTGCGTGTACCTGGTCGATACTGGCGCGAACCTGTTGAGCAACTTTGGCGGAGTCGCCGGTAATGATTTGATAGAACTGAGCAACTTCATCACCTAGTGTGGTGCGCAGGAAGTGATCGAGCTCTTCGAAATAGGCTGTGCGAGATGACGGGCCGGTGAAGTACAGCGGCAGGGATTGATGATTATCCGGGTGCGTCAAAATACTGAGCAGATAAAGAACCTCTTCAACGGTGCCAACGCCGCCGGGGAAAACAATAATGCAATGCGCCAGACGTACAAAGGCTTCCAGACGTTTTTCGATATCTGGCATGATGACCAGTTCATTAACAATTGCGTTGGGTGATTCTGACGCGATAATGCCGGGTTCACTGATGCCAATATAGCGGCCATCGTTTTTATGTTGTTTGGCGTGACCGACGGCGGCGCCTTTCATAGGGCCTTTCATGGCGCCAATGCCGCAGCCAGTAACGATGTCCACACCGCGCAGCCCGAGTTGATAGCCGACTTCCTTGGAGTAATCGTATTCCTCGCGTGGGATGGAGTGACCGCCCCAGCAGACCGCCAGGTTTGGCTGCACGTCCGGTTTTACGGTATTGGCGTTGCGTAGTATCCGGAACACGGCGTCGGTGATGCCGGCTGAATTGTCGAGATTAAAGCGGTGTTCATCATTGGTTTTAAACTCGGTGAAAACAATGTCGCGTAGTGCGGAAAACAGGTGTTTTCTGATACCAGCAATCATCTCGCCATCAACAAAGGCGGCTTGCGGGGCGTTACGAATTTCCAGTTTTACACCACGTGACTGCGGAACGATTTCAATGTCGAAGTCAGAGTGATCTGCGAGAATTTTGGCGGCGTCATCCTGTTCTGTATCGGTGTTAAGAATAGCCAGTGCGCAATCACGATAGAGTTGGAAGACCTCTTTTTCTGGTGAGGTTAAGCCGGTGATTTCGCTTTGTGATAGCAGGTTCAGAGTACTCTTGGGGCGAATCGTAGCATGAGGTACTTTATTCATTGATTACCTGTTATGTGCGTGGATATAGGGATATGAGGAAAATATGTGCGAGCTAGGCTGTGCGTTTAAAGCGAAAGAGCGTCACGTCATATTTACAGCATAGCAATAATTGCTGCGATAAAAGGATTCTTTCTGATAGTGTCTGTTTTTATGTTAAGAGTTTATTGTGCTGCTCGATCGATTAAAGAAAATTAGAAGGCCCGTTCATCTGTGCAAAATAAAAATCCCCAAGCAACCGAAAGTGATGCGCTTTTCGAAAAAATTGCCGACAGTATTGTTACTAAGGGTTATGCCGTTCTGCCAGAAGCTTTGCCCGATAAAGTGGCTGGTGCGCTAGTTGAACATCTGCAGGATATGCCTGTTGGGCAATTTAAACAGGCGGGCATTGGTCGCGATCAAGGCCTGGTGATGAATGAGACGGTACGTACTGATGAGGTAAGTTGGATTAACGCTGACTCGGCAGCAGGTTGTGCCTGGCTTGGTTGGGCGTCAGAGCTTCAAGCTTTTCTTAATCGGCGTTTATTTCTGGGGCTATTCTCTTTCGAGAGCCATTTTGCGCATTACGCCCCCGGAGACTTTTATAAAATGCATTTGGATGCCTTCAAGGGTGAATCCAACCGTGTGCTGTCCCTGGTGGTTTATCTGAATCCGGATTGGCAGCCGGAAGACGGCGGTGAGCTGGTTATTCAGTTAAGCGAATCGCAGCAGGATACCGTTAAAGTGACGCCTGCGTTTGCTACCGTGGTGGTATTTCTCAGTGAAGAGTTTCCCCACGAAGTGCTGCCCGCCAGTCGGGATCGTTATTCCATCGCAGGTTGGTTCCGTGTGAACACCTCAAGTGCTGAGCGGATTGATCCGCCCTCTTAGGGATGATTATTTGCTAGAGCCACAGTTGTATAAATAAAGCCTTCATATTCCTGCCGCTATTCAAAGGCCGTTGGCGCTGCCTTTGAATCTTTACTCATAGCCTGATAATTTGCTTGTAGATTAGATTGTGGTTCACTAAGGCAGATAGCTTTTTTCAGATACGATCTGTTTTGCGGAATATAAAATTGGAGGCCCATGATTACCCTGAAGCAATTAAGCTATGCGGCGGCGGTGCAGAAAACATTACATTTCAAAAAGGCCGCGGATTTGTGTGCGGTGTCTCAGTCGGCGTTGAGCACAGCCATTGCTGAATTGGAAACCCAGTTGGGTGTGCAACTTTTTGAGCGCGATAATAAACGCGTGTTGGTGACACCGCTGGGTGAAGCTATTCTGGCTAAGGCACAAGTCATTAATCTGGAGGTTAAGGAGCTTTGCCAGCTAGCGCAGAGGCAAAATTCACCATTGAGCTACCCTATGACACTGGGAGTGATTCCCACCATTGGTCCGTATTTATTGCCTAAAGTATTGCCGCAGGTGCGGCGTCAATATCCGGATTTTGAATTGACGCTGGTGGAGGAGCAATCACACGTGCTGATCGAAAAGGTGCGTAGTGGCGAAATCGATACCGCGATTTTAGCGTTGCCCTACGATACTGCGGGTCTGCATGCTTTTACCTTTTGGGAGGAAAATTTTCAGGTGGTCGTGCATCAACAGGGTGATTATTCGCGCCTTAAAAAAATTAGCACGAATCAGTTAAAAGGGGCTCCATTGTTGCTTCTCAAGGATGGTCATTGCTTGAAAGATCACGCATTGGCAGCCTGTAAATTACAATCCACGGAAGTACAGGAATCATTGGCAGGTACCAGTTTGCCAACGTTGGTGCAGATGGTGGCTGGTCGAATGGGTGCAACATTGGTTCCTGAAATTGCTATTGACCAGTTGGTTGTTGGTAACCCCGAAATTAAAGCCGTTCCGTTGGATGAAAAGGGGCCGCATCGAAAGCTCGCCTTTATCACCCGGCTTAATTACGGCGGCACGGCTAATGTTGAATTATTGATGGCGTTATTTGGCAAGCAATTGGCGGAGTCTCGATTCGCCGTGTCAACAGAGTAAAAGTCTTTGAAAATTTAACGGTCCCCTTGGGGAGGCAGTTATTTAGAAATGAGGAAGAAGACGGTCGCTGCAGCCATCGGCGATAACATATTAGCAGTGTTGTTGGGCTAGCAAGTGAGTGGCGTTTTATTCACTGGTGATCGAGTGCTTGTTTAAAAACATGTCAACTCGGCTGGCATTCCAGCTTGCACCTGAGGGCATATAAAGACGGCGGTGGTTAAGTTCGGCCGCCAGCTCATGGTTGCTTAGCTGCTGATTTAGCAGGTCTGCGATGACATGTCTGGTTTTTTCCATTGAGGACGTTGTTTGAGGGCTGCTCCATTGTAACGTCATTTTAAATCCCTTATGTTTTGAATCGAATTACCGACAGTTAACGCAAATAGTTAAGTGGTGTAAACCGCCGCGCCTGCCGAAATGCTTAATTATTGTGTGTGCATGTGTCAATTTGATAAAAGTTGCCCGGAGTCATGTGTCATAAGGTTCGTGCAACCCAGGGCGCATACAGTGGCATCATCGAGTAAATTAGTCCATTGGTAATCGGTGCTTGATTTTTTTGAACGAAAATCCCTGAACCGCTTTCCTCGCGTGCCTTTATAGCCGGCAAGCATGGATATTTTGTGGTTTTTGCTAGAAAATGGCAGCCCAAATTTTAACCACATCAGGTAACAACGATGATTGAGATGACACAAGAACTGGCGCAGCAAGCTCTTCAGGCAGCCTTCGCTAAAGCCGACGAAATGGGCGCTAAAATGGGTGTTACTATCGTAGACGAAGCGGGTCGCTTGGTATTATCTGCTCGTGCTGACGGCTCTGGTTTCTATACCTTTGACACTTCTTATGCCAAAGCTGTAACGTCTGCAGCTTACAAAAAATCAACCATGGACATGGTGAATGGTCGTGGCATTAATCCACACTTTTTTGATGCGCTGCCTAGCGTGATTCCTGGTGGCGCGTTGCCGACTGCGGGCGCTGTACCAATCGTTCGTGGCGGAAACATCATTGGTGCGATCGGCATCGGTGGTGGCGCTCCTGAGCAGGATGACGAGTGTGCAAAAGCAGGTGCGGCTGCAATTGCTGGCTAACACTGCTTGCAGTGATGCTTCCGTGAATTGCTATGTTGAGCCTGTTAAAGGTTTAACTAGGCAAAAAAAGGGCTGCCTAAGGGTGGCCTTTTTTGTGTCAGTAATTTCTGAATAAGGGCGTAAATAACGTAATGTTGGCTGCCAAACTGAAGGCGAATTGCATACCTATTTGTGGGTATCTCTGCATGTACCTCCTTGTGATTATAAGGAGGTACATATTTAGTTAGATCTTCCCCCGCACAATTGCTGGACATTTGGAAACTTGCCCCTTATTCTCTGCCGTCGATTTTTAAAAGTCGTGATTTTTAAAACAAAATAAGAGTTAAGGGGAAGTAGAGATGACAGAACAAGCAGCAGTGGGCGCAGCCTCATCTGCATCTGCTGAAGCCGGCGGTGAAGGCCGACTACAGCGCTCGATTACGTGGAAAGGGGCCTTCTGGGTAGCCGCGGGGGTACCAGCACTGGTACTTTTCTCAATTGGTGGTATCGCCGCAACCGTAGGTGTTCCTTCCTGGTTGGTGTGGATGATTTCCGTATGTTTCGGTTTCCTGCAAGCGTTTACCTACGCTGAAATTGCCGGTCTGTTCCCGAACAAATCGGGTGGTGCTTCTGTATACGGCGCTGCGGCATGGTTACGTTACAGCAAGTTTATCGCGCCGATTTCAGTATGGTGTAACTGGGTGGCTTGGTCGCCTGTACTGGCGATTGGTGTTGGTATTGCGGCAGGTTATATCCTCAACGCTTTATTCCCTGCTGATGCGGCGATTGTGACTTGGCAGTTAACGCTGTTAGACCTGAGCGGTCTGAAAGAAGGTCTGAGCCTGCGAATCGATTCTACCTTCCTGCTGGGTTCTGCGATTCTGATCGCGGTATTCTTCGCGCAGCACCACGGTATTTCTCGTCTGGCTAAAATCCAAACGGTTATGGCAATGGCGGTACTGGTACCACTACTGCTAATCGGTATTGTGCCTATTGTCAGCGGCGACATTGTTGCGGCTAACTTCTCTCCATTTGCTCCTATTGCTTACGGTGCTGATGGCAATATCATCATGGACGCTACTAAGTGGGCATGGGATATTGATGGCTGGACATTGTTCCTGGGCGGTATGTTTATTGCGGCATGGTCTACTTATGCCTTTGAAACTGCGATCTGCTACACCAGTGAATTCAAAAACCCACAGACTGATACCTTCAAAGCAATCTTCTTTGCAGGTCTGCTGTGTATGTTTGCTTACACTGTCATTCCTTTCTCTTTCCAGGGTGTTCTGGGCGTAGAGGGTATGCTGGATGACGGTATCGTTGACGGTACTGGTGTTGCAGCGGCAATGGCAGCGATGGTTGGCGGTGGTGCTTTCATCGGTAACGTTGTTGTGATCATGTTGATCTTCGCTTTGATCCTGGCGGTTATGACGTCTATGGCAGGCTCTTCACGTACTCTGTATCAGGGTTCTGTGGACGGTTGGTTGCCTAAGTACCTGTCTCGCGTTAACCACCACGGTGCGCCAGTTAGCGCTATGTGGACGGATTTGGGTTTCAACATTCTGTTGCTGTTAATGTCTGACTACCTGTTTGTACTGGCTGTTTCTAACTGCTGTTACATTATCTTCAACTTCCTGAACCTGAACGCAGGCTGGATTCACCGTATCGACAACGCACATGTTGCGCGTCCTTGGAGAGCTCCTACCTGGCTGCTTGCTGTTGGCGTTCTGTTGTCCTTCGTTAACCTGGTGTTCCTGGGTGCGGGCGCAAACGTTTGGGGCGCGGGCACATTGATGACAGGTATTGTTGTTATTGCGTTGATTATTCCCGTGTTCTGCTACCGTCACTTTATTCAGGATGGCGGCAAGTTCCCTGCGCGCATGATGGAAGATATCGAAGGTGATGGCTCTATTGATGTGAACAAGAAAAATGCCGGTGTGCTGCCTTATGTTGCGCTAGCTGCGGGTGTTGCTGTTGTTTGGTTCGCCAACACTACATTTGGTTAACAGAGACTTTAAGGAGAAAGAAATGAGTAAAATTCTTTGTACGACTGATGAAACTGAAGTGTCCCGCAAAGCAGAAGTTTTTGCTGCTGACCTGGCTCGTTCTACGGGTGCTGAACTGCACTACGTACACGTTAGTCCGGTAACTAGCGATGACCTTAAAACGCCAGGTCAATTCGACACCATTATTCTTGAAGAAGTCGAAGCACGTGATCACGAAGTTCTTAAGCATGCGCAGGGCGTAGCGGCTGAAAAGGGCCTGACGGGTGCAGTATGTCTGACACTGCACAGCCACAAGGTTGCTGATGCGGTGATCGAATATGCTGAAGCTAATGATTGTGATCACATCGTGACAGGCTCTAACGGTCGCGTTGGTGTTCCTCGTTTGGTTATGGGTTCAGTCTCTGGCGACATCATTCACAAGGCGCATTGCCCGGTGACTGTTGTTCGTTAAGATTCGTTAGACTTTAAACCCGGTGGATTGAACGCCGGGTTTTAACGGGAGGTTGATTGTTTCGGGAAACCGGAGTGATTGCCTCCCGTTTTTTATGGAGGATGTTTGTGCTGGGGGGGTAAATTTCAGGCAATAAAAAACCCCAACCCTAAAAGGGTCGAGGCTTATTATTTGGTGGAGGCGGCGGGATTTGAACCCGCGTCCGTCAGTCCGCTGCTCGAGGCTCTACATGTTTAGATCCTCCATT
>Ga0209395_1008231_pt1 | contig 10690 bp, 6 predicted proteins | sample GOMGulsemesocosm_3_FD_184635 | JGI IMG/M metagenome (GOLD analysis project Ga0209395, IMG submission 184635) | Methane-oxidizing microbial communities from mesocosms in the Gulf of Mexico - GOM9D Gulf of Mexico (SPAdes) (version 2) | ecosystem: Environmental > Aquatic > Marine > Cold seeps... | reverse complement strand
TAATGAAATACAAAGACCTGCGGGACTTTATAAAGCTACTAGAAGAAAGAGGTCAGCTTAAAAGAATCACGCAAGAAATCGACCCTTATCTAGAAATGACTGAAATTGCAGATCGTACTTTACGTGCAAAAGGACCGGCACTATTATTTGAAAACCCTAAAGGTTACACAACTCCTGTACTTGCCAATTTATTTGGTACGCCTCAAAGAGTTGCAATGGGTATGGGTAAAGAAGACGTATCGTCATTACGTGAAGTTGGTAAATTACTCGCCTTTTTAAAAGAACCTGAACCACCAGCTGGTATAAAAGAAGCTTTTGGACAAATACCTAAATTTAAACAAGTTTTAAATATGGCACCTAAGGTGGTAAAAAAAGCACCTTGTCAGGAAATCATAATTGAAGGTGAAGATGTTGATTTAACTAAATTACCTATTCAACATTGTTGGCCAGGCGATGCTGCCCCCTTAATTACCTGGGGTTTAACCATTACAAAAGGTCCCTATAAGAAACGTCAAAACTTAGGTATTTATCGCCAACAATTACTTGGTAAAAATAAAATAATTATGCGTTGGTTATCACATCGTGGCGGTGCATTAGACTTTCAAGAATGGTGTAAAGAAAACCCAGGAGAACCATATCCTGTATCCGTTGCATTAGGCGCAGATCCCGCCACAATTTTAGGTGCTGTTACGCCTGTACCAGACACTTTAAGTGAGTACGCTTTTGCTGGCCTTTTACGCGGTAGTAAAACCGAAGTTGTAAAATCAATTTCAAATGAACTACAAGTACCGGCAACAGCTGAATTTGTATTAGAAGGTTATATTGCTCAAGGTGAAACTGCTCCTGAAGGCCCTTATGGAGATCATACTGGTTATTATAATGAAGTAGATGATTTCCCAGTAATGACAGTGACGCATATTACCCATAGAAAAGATCCTATTTACCATAGTACCTTTACTGGTCGTCCACCTGATGAGCCGGCAGTGTTAGGCGTGGCATTAAACGAAGTTTTTGTGCCCATTTTACAAAAACAATTTCCTGAAATTGTAGATTTTTATTTACCGCCAGAAGGTTGCTCATACCGCATGGCCGTTGTAACAATGAAAAAACAGTATCCTGGTCATGCCAAGCGTGTGATGATGGGAGTTTGGTCTTTTTTACGTCAATTTATGTACACCAAGTTTGTGATTGTATGTGACGATGATATCAATGCCAGAGATTGGAATGATGTAATTTGGGCTATCACGACCAGAATGGATCCTGCTAGAGATACTACTCTGATTGAAAATACTCCCATTGATTATCTCGATTTTGCTTCGCCTGTTTCAGGTCTTGGCTCAAAAATGGGTTTAGATGCAACCAATAAATGGCAAGGTGAAACCGATAGAGAGTGGGGAGAGCCAATTGTCATGGATCCTAAAGTTAAAGATAAAGTTGATGAAATGTGGGATTCTCTCGATATATTCGATTCTAAAGAACCCATTTAATTAGACAATCTTAATATATAACGAGTGTCAAACGGCACTCACTTAACAGTAAACATAACCAGATTAGCGTCGTAAAAGGTAATATAATGCAAGAGTTAAAGGCGAGTGTTATTGCTATTAGCCCACTTAGTGAGTTTATTTTCAAAGTTGAATTAAAACCAGAACAGTCAGCAGAGTTCTCTGCAGGCCAATATCTACAAGTGGTTTTAGGAGAAAAGGACAAACGCGCTTTTTCTATCGCAAGTCGTCCTAACCAAAATAACTTATTAGAGCTACATATAGGTGCAACTGCAGCAGATGCATATGCAATTCAAGCACTAGACCATTTACGAGATCATCTTAAAAACAATACTCAAGCGACACTAGAAGTTGGTTTAGGAGTTTCACAATTACGAGAACAAAGTGATCGACCTATTATCATGCTAGCTGGCGGTACAGGGTTTTCATACGTTAAATCTATGGCCGATCATTTAGCTGAAATAGGCTGTGATCGTCCTGTATTTTTTTACTGGGGTGTTAAAGAATCATCATCTCTATACGCAAAATCAGAAATGGAAGCATGGGCGGCATCAAACCCACACTTTAATTTCATTCCTGTAGTTGAACTGGCTAACGAAAGCTGGGTAGGTCACTCTGGTTATGTTCATAATGCTGTATTAAAAGATTTTGTATCTTTAGATGCATATGATATTTACATGGCAGGTCGCTTTGACATGATAGGCCCTGTACGTGATGACTTTATTAATCAGGGTGCTATTCGCGAACATATGTATGCGGATGCCTTTGCATTTATCAAATAGTAAAATCATTTTAAAGTGCGATACTTAGTCGCACTTTTCCCCCATAACCTTCTGAGCGACACCATCTGAACAAAATCACCCCTTATCCTTGATAACTAGTTACAAATAAGCCCCATGTAAGCAGAAAATATTACTTAACTTCATAGAAACGAATCAGTTACTATGGGTTAGTTTTGAATAATCGTAAAGTGCAATGAAATATAAATTTCTGGATTTTGAATTCGATAGTATAAGTTTGATTTTAAGTCAAAATAGTAATGACATCGCTATTAGACATAATGAGGCTAGGTTATTAGCTTTAATGATAAGTGAACCAGAACGAGTTTTTAGTAAAGAAGATATTTTAGCTGAGGTTTGGCAAGACAAAGTTGTTTCTGAACAAGCTGTATTTCAAAATATCAGTCACCTTAGAGGACTGTTTGGTAATAAAGCGATTAAAACCTTTTCTAAGCGGGGTTACCAATGGCAACTTGAATTACACACAAGTTCTGAAATTAGTACATTAGAAACAACTAAAGTAAAAGAGCTTGAAAAAAAACAAAAGAACTCATATAAATTTGTTTATGCGGCTATTTTCTCACTCATTGTTATCTTTATAATATTTTTCACCTACACTTCAACGCCATTAAATAAAACAGAGTTATTAGTAACTGAAATAGCTTACATTCCTTTCGAAAAACAAACAGATAATACCTTTAAAGAATTTACGGATAATAGTGATTTTAATTTTATTCAATTAACCAATTTAAATTATAGAAACTTCATTGCGACTTCTGAACTTAGATATCCGACTTTATCGATTGATCATCCATTAATACTCAGTGGAGAATTTCGCTCACATAACCAGAAAACGTACTTAGATTTTATATTAAAAGGTCCTTTCTCTCAGTGGAAGGGCTTACTCTCAGGTGACTCTCAACAGGAGGTTACTCATAAACTGAAACAACATCTAAAACAAAGCTTTATTTATGACTTAATAGGTAAACCACAACCGCCTGAGTTAAAGCTTGCCAATTTATCCATCGCCCATCAAGAAAGACCTAACGACTTTATTAACCTAAGCCAACTCATCAAGGTGTACATCCAAATAGATGAGCTGGATAAAGCAATGGTAATGGCCGATAAATTAGCTAGCATCGCTCACTCAGAAAAAAACTCACAGCAAATGGGAATAGCCTTTCTTCATCAAAGTACAATTTTAACAAGTAAAGATTTATATGACTTAAGCTCTCAAAAACTAAAATTAGCAATTACGCACTTTGAAAAAATTAACGATTTAAAACGCCAAGCAGATGCATTAAATGCACAATCTTGGATAGATCATCAACACGATAACTACGCAGCAATTAAAACCAGTTTACTAAAGTCTGCAGAACTGGCTTTTAACGCAAAAGATAAGCAGCGCGAATTACATGCCCTTACATACTTATCCGTAATGGCACATAAACATAAACAAGAAACAGACAAATATTTGTACTTACAGCAAGCTGAAAATAAAATGGTGCAATACGAACTACCAATTTATCATTTTGCAAAAATTCCCTTCCACTACGCAATTTTTGCTAAAAATCCAGCAGATAAAGAGCCTCACTATAAACAGGTGCTTGAGCACACGCTTTTAACTCCTAACCATTGGGTGGCACAAGATAGTAGAGAAAGCTTAGTCAAATTTTACATTTCACTAAATAGGCTTGATGAAGCACAATCTTTAGTTAAAGACCTAAAAACAGATAATGCTTACAATTCATATCTCAAAACAATTTTAGCCCAAGCACAACTACAAAAAGAACAGTTTATTAGTCATGCTCAACGGACATTTGAACAAGCACAATTAGCAGGTAATAAATATTTAAGCTTAGATACCGCTTTACTCTTATGTGATGCGCCAGACGAACAAATAAATTATGACTTTTATTCTCAATTCATTAATGAAAATGCCACGCTAAGTTGGCGACGTAGAAATGAAGAAAAGCTCGTAGCCCTTAACCTTTAAGAAGATAGCGAATGCTACCTTCTTAAAGTTGTACTGATTAAGTTGGTTAGTCCTGTTTTAACGCTAACCAATTTAGTTTCCAATTATTGTCTAAAGAGTTTAAGCTTAGCTTGTTTTTTCCCTTTTTAAGGTAAACTTTACCGCCCTGCTGAGTTTGCCATTCATGATAACCTCCAGTTTGAGTTACCTTCTGAACCTCCTGTTTTTTACCATTAACTAATACGGTAAAACCTTTAGTATCTCTTGGAGATGCCACACGATAGGTAAGCATATATTCACCCGATTGAGCCACTTCTATTTGGTAATCTAACTTGGCTTTATCTGAAATTCCTCCAGCCCCTGTTAAGTTGTACTTGCCATCTGTATCTGAAGTCCTTGCTACTGTAGTGCCCGAGATCTTCACAGCTGCTTCGGCCTCAATTCTCCCTGGTACTTTCATTGAACCACCCGATTTAGTTACAACAAAATTACTATAATCACTTTGCAAGTGCTGCCTTACAGCTACTACGGCATATTCATATTGATGAATATCAGCATTAGCATCTTTAAAAGTTGAGTCCATTACATTTGCAGCAAGTAATTTAAATAAGCTGCCTACTCCTGAATTTCGATAAATACGATAGTTTTTCACATCAGCTTCAGTACTTTTATCCCAACTTAAAGTCACCATGCCTTTATTTTGTTTAATGGTTAGATTAGTAACTGGATTAGGGTAATCAGGTTTCGCCTCTCGGTGTTTTTGTTCCGTTTGCTGAGCGAGCTGCAACTCTGACTGAAATTGTTGAGTTATTGCAGATTCCGATCTTTGCTTATCATCAAGTGCAACCCTAAAACCCTCTACTCCGCCAACAAAGTCCTCTGTGATATTACCGCGTTGATTTAATGGGAAGGTATTCCAATGCCAACTGCCTCCTCGCGTTACACGACTCTCGCATTTTTCATCTATATGAGCCTGACCGTCTAAAGGCGCTTTTTGGTAATTTGGTAAATAACAATCAGCTAAAAACTCAACGACATTACTTATCATATCGTGCAAACCAAAAGGGTTGGGCTTATACATACCCACGATGCTTGCGTAGCCTGAATGGTCCACACAGTTAGATTTACCATTGGCAAAATTCACATAACTTGAATTGGTATCTCGCTGTAATATATTTTCACCAGAAAGATCTGCGGTATTTTCATATTCACAAATCTCTGTTTGAGCTAAATCGTCACCAAAGAAGTATTTTGTTTTAGTGCCTGCACGAGCTGCATACTCCCACTCGGCTTCACTCGGCAAACGATAAGGTTTTCCCGTTTCTTTCGCTAACCATTTAACATACGCATCAGCCGCTTGCCAACCAATACAATTTACAGGTTGAAATTCACTGGTTGTTAATTCATTATTATCCCAACTACCAGGTGTACCACCTATAAACCAACTATCAAGTTGATGATAACACTCGGTCGGAGTCTGATAATTTGTAGCGGTAATAAAGCGTCTAAACTCTTTAACCGTTACCTCATATTTACCTAAACTAAATGCAGCTAATGTCACCTTATGTATTGGTTGCGCATCCTCCTCTTCAACCCCGCCCATTTCAAAACTTCCAGCTGGAATAGTGACCATAATAGGTTCTATCGGTCCACCAGCGAAAGCTTGGTAACTTGCCGTTGATAGACATAATGCCATTATTATTTTATTAAGATTCATTTCAGACTTCCTTTTTAAGAGATGTGATAAGAATGAAAAAATACAGTTAATAAATCTTAATAAATACTTAGAATTCATTAAAAATAGAAAAATAATAGAAAACAAAAAACTAATTAATTGATATAAAAAGTTTATTTCCATGGATGAAATAATAATATATAAAACACTGAAATTTCAGATATAAAAAATGCGCCATATAGACGCATTGATTTGTATTTTAAGTTGTTAGCTTTAAAATTTAAAAGCTCTGTAGTGTCTGTTTTTCTGCTTCAGTTAAAAAAGCAATTTCCAGTGCATTTTTTTGTGCTTTAGTCATATCAGCTTGGCTTAAACCCGCTTTAGGCGCCGCGACTTCATATTCATAACCGATCTCAATACCGCTCACACCAGGATCATCCGTATTGATTGTCGCTAAAATACCATGATCCAAGAAGGTTTTAAGTGGGTGCGTTTGGTAACTCGCTACTGTGCTTGTTTGTATATTACTTGTTAAACAAGATTCCATACCAATTTTATGCTCTGCTAAGTAATCCATTAAACGAGGGTCTTCAATCGCCTTAACACCATGACCAATACGTTGCGCGCCTAGATCATTAATTGCTTGCCAAATACTTTGTGCGCCAGCAGCTTCTCCAGCATGAATAGTGACATTTAACCCTGCATCTCTCACTTGATTAAAATGACTTACAAATAACTCCCCAGGGAAACCCAATTCATTACCAGCTAAATCAACTGCAATTAAGTCATCTTTACAACTTAGTAGTGCGTCTAGTTCTTGCTGACAGATATCTTGACCATAAGTACGAGATAAAATGCCAATCAACTTCACTTTTACTGGATATTTTTCACAAGCAGTCTTAATACCATCAACAACCGCTTCAACAACACCCTGTGGATTTAATCCTTGCGTTTGTGCCATATAATACGGGCTGAATCTGAGTTCAACATAGTGAAGACCTTGCTTGAAGGCATCTTCTACATTTTCAATTGCAATACGACGACAGGCATCATAGTTACCTAAAACCGCAACACCCCAATCTAGCTTTTGTAAGAAAGCCATTAAATCAGGTTCATTTTCTAACACTTGCACATAAGGCTTTAAAGAAGCTAAATCATTTGCTGGTAATTTAATATTGAATTGCTGACCCAATTCTAGAATAGTTTGTTGACGTACATTACCATCAAGGTGACGGTGTATATCAAGTAAAGGAATTGTTTTATCTATCATAATTGGCTCAGTCTTTAAAAAATTTTCAGGATCATACTTGAGTAATAGCTCAAAACCAAATTAACTGATTTTGAGCGTGTTTAGCGAGTTAATTCTCAACTATATTTTTGGTATAAAGTAAGTGCTAAAGCAGCATCTTCTTGTTGATTAAAACATGCTACAGCGGCACGCCAATGCGTTTTTTTGTATGTGTCTGATTGGCTGAATACAGCTTTAAACACTTTGGCGGCAAGTGCATTATCTTGCTGTGCTTTGGCAATATAAGCCAAGCATAGCAGTAACTCAGGTTGCTCTGGATGTTTTTTTAATGCTTGCTGTACTAAACCTTGTAACTTACTGCATTGGTAATTACTAGAAGCTGCGAGTATTTCTAATAGCTCTACATAACGCTCTTTTTTAAGCATTTTAATCAGCTCTGCTTCTATATCTTTTGTTTCTCCTAGTACTAACAATGCTTTAAGGTAAGTATTATTGGCTTGTACTTTTAAATGTCTACTTAATTGGTTATATCTTTTTTTAGCTTGTTCAATATTTGTTTCACTAAAATAAGATTTAAAAACAGCTAACCATTGAACATCATTTAATACTTTCTTTTTCTCTAGCTGTGGAAATAGCTCACCAAGTTCAGTCCATTTCTTTTGTTGTATTAATAACTGGCTATACAGATTTAATTCGATACTTGAGCTTTTTTTATTTTTAGCCACTGGCTCCAATAATAACTGCGCTACTTCAACTTGCTCTAATTCAACAAATAATTGCGCGGCATACTTTTGATCTTGCTCATCTAAGTTATTAAGTAAATCTAAAGCTTGAGATTTATTACCTTGCGCTAACGCTGCTTTGGCCGCGGTAGCTTGACTCAAACCTTGCCAACCATTAGGTACTGATGATTTAGCTAAAAGTTTCGATGCAGTCATATGATCACCAGATAAACTTGCCCATAGTCCTTGCTGTAAATTATCTAATTTCTTTTTTTCATTTCTTCTAGTAAACCGAAACTTGGTATTGCCATATAAAGACCATAAATATGAAACAAGTTTATAAACAACAAAAATACCCACGCTAGCCATAGCCAACATAATGCCAAAGCTAACAATAGTACCTTCAATCGTCCAATTATTCAGTGCAATTAATACATATCCTTTTTCACCTATCGCTAATGGCGCTAATGCTAATACAATGACTGCGGCTAATAATATCAACCAATTCTTTGTCATAACGACCACTCCTTCATTAACTGGCTCGAAGCTAAGTTCAATTGAAGATTAAAGTTAAGCGGCGTATTTTTAAGTTTCTTCAACTCACTATCTACATTTTGTACCGCACTTGAATTTGAATCAAAAAATGATGAAAGTACTTTAACCGCTTGATCTAACGCAGCTTTATAAATAACAACTTGTTGATTTTGTAATGCGGTTTGACTTTGTGAAATATAAAAACGCACTTGCTGGCGAATTAAGCTTTGTTCTTCTTGTGTTAATAAAGGCTGTATTTTTTCTGTTCGCTCACTCACTTTAATAAAATCATCTACTAATAAAGACCATGAATGCTTTAAGTTTGCTTGCCAATCGGAGATATCCTCCGATAATACTTCTTGCTCTGGGCTATTTACTAAACTAGGCAACTTCACCATATTAAGTGGTAATGTATCTACTTGATTTAATACACCATGTAATTTTAAATACAAACTCTCTACAGGCACATTATTTAAGCCTTTAAGCATTTGCATATCTTCCGCTATTGCAGCTCTTAGCTCACTGGTATCACTATGCTCTGACAGCAAGTTATCTAATTTTGTTAAAATATCGACTGAACCTAAATAGTCTTTTTCCACCTTAGCTTTAAATTCAGCCATGCGATGTAAGCTACGCACTTCTTGTGGGTTTAAAGTGACTTTAATATTTTTAATTTCATTTAAACTATTTTCAAGTTGCTCTGAAATATTTTTCTCACTCGCATTTAGCGCTGTTTCAACTTGCAATTTTTGACTGGTTAATTCATTTTTTATAGCGCCAGTTAAATTAGCACTATTATTTTTTATTTGTGCTTTTAAAGCATTTAATGACTGTTCTAAACTTTGATTATTCATTTCTAATTGCTGAACCAAAGCTTGTTGTTGGTTATTGTTATATAAATTAAATGCAAAGCCACCAGCTGCGCCTAAAGCGATTAATAATGATAAAATTGCAACAGCATTGCTTTTAGGTTTTGAGTTTGAATTTTGTTTGTTAGCCGTTTCAGGCTTTTTAACTTCTTTTTCACTGATATTTTGATCACTCATAGTGGCAGAGGCCTCCTGGATACGAGCATGAACTATATTATTGTCTGGTTTACTACTTTGATTTTTTATTTCTAACAAAATAGCGTCATCTGATGCACCATTACAATTATGAATGTTTTCTACAGGCACATTAAACGTTTTTAAGTATTGCGCAGCTCTTTCACTAACAACATAAAACTGACATGTTTGCAGCCAATCTATGCCTTTTACTGCTAAGTCGCTAAAAATGACATCAATAGCAGCATTACTGGTTAATACTATACTGTCTATTTTTTGGTGTTGCCACTTTTGGAACCAATCACTTGCTTTTCCGTCAACTTTTTCTCGTTGATAAAGATTAATCGCATTTAATCTCGCGCCTCTTTTATTTAAGGTTCGAGCGATTAAAGGCCTCCCGCCCTTACCTTTAGCTAATACAATACTTTGTGAATCTACTTGCTGTAACTGCTTTAATGCTAATAACCCTTCTGAATCTTGCTGTTTTGGTACAATTGATTTTTTATTAAATAATTCAGAGATGGTTTGTGCTGTTTTATCACCCACAGCAAAAAATGTGGTGTTTGGGCTTATTTCTGGTGATAAAGCGGCCAATGATTTAACTGCATCTTGGGAAATGAAAATAAGTTTATCTGCATCAATCAATGGGCTTAATTGAGTTGATGTTACCCCTAAAGACTGTAAGTTTAACAGTGGGAATGAAAATACCTCAAATCCATCACTTTCTAAATATTTAACTAAACTTTCATTTTTGTTTTCTGGGCGCGTGATGAGAAATACAGACATTTATTATTCCTTAATAAAAAATTCCTACATTGGTGATTTGTATCATTGCTGTAGGAATTTTATGACTATCGTTTCGCGATTGATAACCTCATTGATCTACTTGCTCACGTAGCAGGTTTATTATGCGTTACGATAAACTTCAGCAAGAATTTTATCTGCACCTTGAGCTAATAAAGAATCAGCTAATTGCTCACCTAATTCTTCAGCTTGTGCAACAGAGCCGGATACTGAGTCCTGTAGAATAACAGAACCATCTATTGCACCAACTAAACCGCGTAATGATAAGTTATCACCTTCAATTTCTGCATAAGCGCCAATTGGAACCTGACAACCTCCTTGTAACTTACGGTTCATCGCACGTTCTGCTAATACACGCATACGTGTTTCATTATGCTCTAACAGTGATAAAAATGCTTTTGTTG
>Ga0209395_1008228_pt1 | contig 10693 bp, 8 predicted proteins | sample GOMGulsemesocosm_3_FD_184635 | JGI IMG/M metagenome (GOLD analysis project Ga0209395, IMG submission 184635) | Methane-oxidizing microbial communities from mesocosms in the Gulf of Mexico - GOM9D Gulf of Mexico (SPAdes) (version 2) | ecosystem: Environmental > Aquatic > Marine > Cold seeps... | reverse complement strand
CAAAAAGTTATTAAACTGATTCATGAGGATATAGACAATTCTAATTTGGGGTCTGGAGATATTGCAAAAAAACTACTCATAAGTGATTCCCAAATCTATAGAAAAATAAAGGCCATTACAGGGAAATCTACAGCAATATTTATCCGTTCAATTCGCTTAAAATACGCTAAAGACTTATTATCAAACACCGACAAAACAGTTTCTGAAGTAGCCTATGAGGCTGGGTTTAAAGACCCTTCTTGGTTTAGCCGCACCTTCAAAGATGAATTTGGTTTTACACCTAGCGAAACTTCTAAATAAGTAACAAGTACATCTACAATAATTCTGTCCTAAATTAACTTTTCAGAAATACTCCTAGTCTTTGAATAAATAGTACATGTTCAAATAAATATAACTCTATAGCTTAGTCCTAACATTAAAAACAGGACTATGAAAACAATTAAAGCAAGTAAAATAAACATTGCTCTATTAAATCTGATTATTCCATTTTTATTGGCTATTGGCATTACGAGTTGTGCCAAAGATGATGGACCAACACAAACTGAAACTGTAAAAAGTAGTGCAAAACAAATTACTAGTTTTGTTTTTCTACTCACCAATAACCCTATTGACATAAATGTTATAGCTACTATTGATGAACAAAACAAAACCATTACCGCCATCATGCCTCCTGGCACCATTCTCTCTGGACTTTTGCCTGAGGTTAAATTTTCTGAATTAGCCTCGGTGGATATTACTACTGCACAAGACTTTAATGATTCTATAGCATATACAGTTACTGCTGAAGATGGGAGCCAAACAATATATACCGTTACCGTTACAGCATTACTAACACAACGGCAAATTTTACAAGTAATCTTAGATACCAATCCTGAAAACACTTTGGGATGGGACCTTCAAAATACATCAGATTTAAGTGATTTAGAAGAAGTAGGCACAGACGTTGAAGGCTCTATCACTCATTTGTTGTTAAGTCAAAATAATTTAAGTGTATTTCCTCCAGAAATTGGGCAATTAACCAATTTAACATTTCTCCAATTAGGCGGCAACAGTATTACTAATGTGCCAATAGAAATTGGAAATCTATTAAATTTAAAAAAGTTGCTGTTAGGAGGAAACCAACTTACATCGGTACATCCTGAAATTTGGAAATTGGATAATCTAATAGAACTGGATCTATCATCTAACCAAATAAGCTCTATACCAGCTGAATTAGGATTATTAACAAATTTAGAAATTGGAGTATTACAGAATAACAATATTACTTCAATACCGAAGGAAATTGAAAATTTATCCAAGCTAAGAATATTACAATTAGAAAGTAACAATCTCACTTCCTTACCTCCAGAAATTGGTGCATTGATTAATTTGTCTTCTTTAAATATATCAAATAATCAACTTACTTCAATTCCGCCTGAATTGGGTCTTTTAACTAATTTGGGATTTCTAATTTTAACTTCAAATCAACTGTCTTCCTTACCTGAAGAATTAGGATTTCTTATAAATCTAATTCAATTAAGGTCATCAAGCAACAACTTATCTACAGTTCCGAAAGCTATTAATAATCTAGAGTTATTCAATGCTACGCTATTGGATCTAGGAGAAGTTATATTCGAAACCAACACCCAAAAAGATGCACTCATTAGTATTTATAGTGCCAACCCAGGCAATACGTTGGAATGGGGTGTAAATAATTTTCCAGAGGTAACATTTAATGCTAACGGTAATCCTACTGTAATAACAATGAACAATAAAAACCTTTCCAGGATCCCGAGTAATATTGAAAAATTACAGCAATTAGAGACTTTAAATGCTAATGGAAATAATATCCCAACACTTCCCAAATCATTGATCAACATCAACGGCTTAGGTGTTCTAAATCTAGATAGAAACCTACTCAACACTGTACCGGTTGAGTTTAGATCCTTTAGCAATTTGACTTTATTGACCTTAACAAACAACCCGATAACAAACATCCCACAAGAAGTATGTGATGTACAAAACCTAACTATTCTTACAGACCCTGGGGAGGGGTGTAATTGATAGGCTGGATGATACTAATCATAAAAACAAAGGGATTTCAATCTTATTTTAACTCATAAATCATGAATACAAAACACATATTTAGATTAAAAAACACCTTCTCATACTTGGTATTGGGTGTTATAATATTTTCTTCTTTAGAAACTTTACACGCTCAAGAAAAGAAAACGAATCGGACAAAAAAAGAGGTTAAAGTTCGTGATCATAGAAATTCAAAAAAGACATTTGTAAAAAGCCAGTCACTTTCTTTTGATGAAGCAGATGCTATTTTTGGCACAAGAACTGAGCTACAAAGGAAATACCCAGGATTAAAATTTACAGGAAAGATTGATCGAACCATGATTACTAAAAAGCTTTCTAATGGAGAAAATTTGATCCACAAAACAGTATCAGGGAATACAGTATATGCAACTGTCAAAAAAGGCGAAATCGTTGCATTTAGTTCCAAAGGTTCAAAAATGAAAGAAATTAAAGACGGCACTTCAAATACCATAAGTTTTAAGAACAATAATAAAACATGCTTTAAGTGCACAGACATCTATTACAACTCTGATGGTACTCGCGTAGACACCAATTGGATCACATGTGTAGTGGTTGATTGTTCGAAGGATTATAATGCTATAATACCAGGCAAGGTAGTAGATAAGGAATAACAAATTGAAAACCTCAATTTTTAAACATATATATTAAAATAACTAGGTATACAAAGCGCAAGTATATGAGTTTAAACGCATAAACCTAAAACACAATAAATTATAAATAAGAGCGAATGTTTAACCTTAAATTTTTCAGAAGATCTGGCAATTCGGCTCACTAGAACCATTTAAATAATTATAAATAAAAATTATGGAAACAGTAATGAAATTAAAGCTAAAAAGAAATCTAGTTTGTTTGGCAATAGGCCTTTTTGCTTTTGTTTATGTTTCACCACTACAGTCTCAAGTTGTGCGTGACCATAGAAAAAAAGTTGAAAACGACCCTTATGCAAAATTAAAAATAGCAGCAAAAAAAACGACTGTGCAGAAATCTAAAATGAAACCAGTTAAAATAACTGTAAACGACCCTAACTGGCAAGGAACGTCAAAACCCAAAATTAAATTTGTACCCTTTAAACTTGAAGATAAAAAAGGAAGAACTATTCCTGCTAACCGAAAGCTTACATTAAAAAATGGAAAAAGAACTACTGCTCAAAAAGCGATAAAAAAAATGAATGAAATTGAAAAAAAACTCAATGCCCAAGGCTATTCATTACGAAATAAGATACCAAAAACGATATCAAGAATACATACAAGTAATATATATTTAGATGGCAGAAGAGCAAAGGCTCCAAAATCTATAGGTCCACTAAAAAAAGGGGCTGACCTTAAAAAGTTTATGAGTTTAGAAAAAAAAGTGGGTATTGTCTCAACATTTGATAATTCAAGAGGAAAGACCATTACTTTAAAGCCATATAGTATGTATACTAAGAGTGAAAAAAAGAAGGTTAATAAATATAACTTTTCAAAATCATCAGGCGGCACTCTTATGGCTAAGAAACTTATTGTCCCTCGCCGTTTTCAGAATTTTAAAATTAAAAGATTAGGCAATCTTTCAGCAATTTATGAGCATAAGCCAGCTGACAAGACCGGAAATTGGAGTTTTGGTAACCCCAAAATATTTCAAGCTAGTATAGAAGGAACTTTACATCGCTATGCAAAAATTTATCCATTTGACCCTAAACATCCAGAAAAGAATAAGTCTGAATTTAATGTGTCTGCAACAGCAAAAGCCAAAGGGACTCTTATAAATAATTCTATGGATATACTCAATGCAACCTGTGAATTTAATGCACCAGCAGATGTATCAAAAAAAATGATGGCAAAAACTCAAGTAAAAGTCCTTGGAACAGCAATTTTCAATAAAACCACATTTCATGCACAAGAAGCTTCATTTAGTAAAATACATGTCAAAAGTTTTGACCATTATACTGATTTTACAGTTCCAATAATTGCCGGATTTGATTTTGTTGGCCTAATTGGTGTTAAAGGTGACATAGGCTTTGAATATAAAGGAGAAATTCAAAGATCAATAGCATCAGTTAAAGCAAAACCAATAGTGGATTTAAAAGCCTATGGAAAAGCAGGTGTTGAATTTGCAAAGGTATTTGGTGGTGGTATTGAAAGTGAACTATCATTTATCAAAAGCAATTTAGAGCTACAAGCATTTTCTGGGATTTTCAATCAAAATTCTGAAGAAATTGTAGTTGGTATTAACCATTACTTTGGTTATGATATAAATATACTAAGTGGCTATCTTGATGCCTATGCTGAGGTATGTGCTCCTGAATGGGTGCCGTTTTTTGGTGGAGATTGTAAACGTATTACCCACAACGTACTTAATTGGGATGGCTTTAAGGAATCTGGAACTATCGCCAAAGGTACTTTAACCCACACATTAGCCAATATTGCCAAATATGATGCAGAACCTGTTATGACTGAAAACTAAAATAAAAGAGTATAGAACATTATGAAAAAGATAATAGGTTTTTTTAGTTACATATTTCTTTTATGTCTATTATTTAACGGGTGTAAAGGAAGTATGGTAATTGCTTATTCAAACCAACTTAATTACACCTATAGTTCTGAAAGTTTTGGATATAACGATATTAAAAAGTTATATAGTTCAGATACGGCCAATGCAAAAAAACCATTTTTTAATAGTAAATCTTTACAGGATGCTGAAGTACTTATAAAGAGTGATTTAACAAAAACAATATTAGAACAAAATACTGAAGGTAAGTTGGTTTGTTATCAATTAATCAATCCTTCATTTATACTCAAAAGTGGGGGGATAATTACTGATACAGAGTTTATTAGTAAAGAATTAATAAAACCCGTATTTGTTCAGATAGATAATTATGGAAAAATAGGGGTTATTACCCTTGATTCAACAATGACCGAAATGGCAACCGGAATTTTCAAAGATATAATTGGCAGAATGCAGTTTGTAAAACCAATGAAAAAATCGAAAAGATGGCAAACCGTTGAAGAAAACACCAATGGGACCTATATGGCCAATTACCATATTGCAGTCTCAAATTCAACAGGTAATACTTACAATAAAGAAATTGTAAAATATCTTAAGTATAAGTCAAAAAGAAAACATCAAAATATTGGTACAGATAATAATACAAGTATTGAAACGGATGGCAGTGGCACTGTTAAGACCATTTATACTTCTGAAGCACAAGTAGTACTTTATAATACAGATACGATAAGTGTCTCCGGCACTAAAGTATCGGTATTGTTAACATCAAAAACTAAGATAAAAAACAGCACCAAAACACATCTTATAAACATTAAAAAATCCACCAGGTACAGTAATCAAACAACATTAAGTGCACCTGTTTCATTAGAAAAAATAACAAAAATGGTTTATGCCGGAACATTGGGTTCAGATAAATGGCTGCAATTATTCCAAAGATTATCTTCACCTGAAGGTTTAACCAAAGCGGAAGAAGAAGATTTAGTAGAAAAGTTCAGGGCAATTTTTTATTTACATTCTGACACCTGTGATAAAGCTGTTTCAATTCTTAAAAAAGAACCACATGACACCGTTATATCTAGGGTACTCCGTGGTGCTTTATTAATGACGGAAACAATGGAAGCTACAGATGCTATTGCAGATATTATCACCAATAACAAAAACAATGAAAAGGTGCTTGAAGAACTCTTACCTGCATTGGCAACAACCTCTTTTCCAACCAGTAAAGCTGTAAAGACTATAAAATACTTGGCATTTGACACTATTGAATCTCAAGGTAATTTCATAACATCAACAGCACAATTAACGCTTGGAGGCATGGCAAATAAATTTATGCGATCTGACTCTTTGCAAGCTGAAAAATTAACCTTATACCTTTTGGAAAAATTAAAATTCGAAAAAGATACCATTCAACATCTTTTGGTATTAGGCAATACAGGGTCGCCTATGGTTTTTCCATTTATTAAATCTTTGGTAGAACATTCGCAAACTTCGAATCAAGTAAAAATTGAAGCTATATCTGCTCTTAGTCTCATTAAAGATGAACAAGTCTCTGTTTACTTAAAAAAAATGTTGCGAAATAATAATGTAGCAATAAGGGAAATGGCCAAAGAGGTTCTCGAATTTCGAAACTCAAAATTTAACTAAAGCGGAAATAACAACCATATAATAAGTGTAATTTAATACTAAAATGATATGAAAAAAGTAATGAAATTTAGATTAAACCGCATATTTCTTTTCTTATCACTTGTAATCTTTGTTGCAGTTTCAGTTACACCAGTCCAAGCTCAAGTGAAACGTGACCAAAGAACAAAGAAAACCAATACACGTGACCATAGAACTAATAAAACACCTAAAAGTGTTGTGGCTCTGGATGAATCTTATGATAATTTCTTGGTAACAAACCCACCTAGAAGCACCCGAGAAGACCTGGATAAATGGAATAGAATCGTAAATAAAATGCTAGGAATCGAAGGGTTTGATCCAGTAAGTAATTATATTAATTATCCAGCCGCAGAGAAAACGTATTTGAATACAAGCAGCAATATAAACAACTGGTATCCATTAGATTACAAAAAACAGGTTTGCTGTGGAAAATTAGAAAATTTTAAAACTTATGATGCACTAGGTGATGAAATGGATTGGAATTTTTTTGTACTTCCAAACGATGAGTTTTCATTTTTGATTAATGAAGCACTCCCATATAAGAAAAAAACCACATTAAATTCTGGTTGGCATAAAAACAAAAAAGGTCAATATCAATTAGAAGCTGAAGTTACTCCTGATCAGAGTTTGTATGACAATCCTTTTTTTCCTAAAAAAGGAAGTAGTAAAATTGGTGATCCAGATGTAGTTCTTGAAGGGAAAGAAGTGTGTTTTTATGGTCCTTGGGTAAGAGAATGGAATCATCATAACAGACCAGAAATACATCCATCAGAAATGATATGGTGGAGATTGAATGGAGGATATTATATGATGTTGATACAGGATGATTCTAATAGATTTGATAGTAAAGATGATTTTCATTTGGATGATGGATTGACTCCTAGTAATTGGAAACCATGGGCAGAACCACCTTTAACTGCACAGTTTAAAATTGCTTTTGAAATTAATCCTTCAGTATCGGGTCTTCCTTATAAAATGGATATTCGAGAAGTATTAAAAAGGTTTGTTGTTACAAAAGAGGATTCAGATGCATCAAAAGACTCTGACAATGGTATCTCTCATGCATTAGTAGTTAGTAACAAAAAACTTTTAGTTGTAAACGAACATCAAGAAAATGATAATGATCTTGGCGTAAAGTTTGTGGACATTACTAAAAGAGCAGATGGAACAATTCAAGGTTACTTACAGATAACCACAAAAGTAGGTGGCCCAGATTTAAAAGGTGATGAAGGATACCATTTAATTTACGTTAACTCTAATATACCTACTAGAATAAGCGAGCGAGCTAATAAGATAGATTAGTAAAAGACATATCATGAATATGAAATATTGACAAGCTATCAACATAAAATTTTAAAAAAATGAAAAAACTATTTATAATATTAATGATAGGTGTTTCTACCATAAGTGTAATTAAGGCACAGGGCGGAATTAGTATTAGTAATTTCAATGCTGAAAATGTATCTAATATAGAGCTATTAATTTCTGTTGATTACAGTTTTTCAAGGGAGATCGACACAAAGGATATGGTTATTCAGGCATTTCCTGTCATGAAGCATGGAAAGGCTAATTATAAGAGTGTACTTTTTGAAAGCCATCCACTAGAAGTTGGTGATCATCATGTAAGTTTTAAAATCAAAAAAAAACCAGGAGGAAAAGATTTTAGAAGCGAAAAGATAAAAGTATGTATGATTAATAGGCGAAGTGTCCTTTTATGTAAAGAGTTTCCCTTTACAATGTTGTGGAATGAATTGGAAACTTCCCCGGTAAAGATAATGTCATTTTCCTCAACCGAGAATAATGTAGAGAAAGGAGAGACAGTGACACTTTCCTGGCAAACTGAGAATGCTTCAAAGGTAAGACTAGGTAAAGTGAAATCAACAGATTTTCATGAAGTACCTGCTACCGGGTCGGAAACTGTTACTATAGATAGAACCTCAACATACGTACTTATGGCAAGTCCAAAGTCATTAAAAGGACCAACAAAAGTAGAAAGTAAAAAAATCAAAATTGAAGTTACTAACATTGAACCAGTTATTGGGAATTTTTATGCGAATCATCCAACCATTCGTAGAGGCATACAATCTAAACTCTATTGGAAAGTCTTTGGAGCTAATCAAGTTACTCTTAATGACGAGCCAGTTCAAGCAATTGGAGATAAGATCGTTTCACCAATCCGAACGACAAAGTATGTTCTAAAAGCTCAAACAGGCGATAAGATCGTAGAAGAAGTCATTGGGATTTATGTAACTCCATTTGCGGCACCAATATTGTCTGAACCGATATACAGATTGGAGCTCTGCAAACAAATTGATACAAATAATGGTTACTCTAAGTGTATTTCATCAGATGGTCCTTTTACAACTGGAGACGAAATCTTTTTAATGGCTCGTTTTAAAAATCTTCCTATAGGAAATTACAGTGTGAAACGAATAACTTATAAAGGCCTTTTTGGTAAAGACAAATGGACAAAAGCACATCAAGAAGAAAGCGCGTTCGAAAATCCTGGAAACGGTGAAGGACTTATAACTTTTCCTATTATCAATCTTGGTGAAGGCGTTAAAAAACTTGAAATAATTTTTAACGATAAAAAGGAAACTATTAGCGAGATTATCTATTGCATTGATTGTTCCCGTTTGTGGGACTAAAATATATTAAAAACTCTTCTGATTTTATATTTTAAAGAATACTCCTAGTCTTTGAATAAATAGTACATGCCATATTAAAGACATTGTAATACTATTGTAACACACTAATAGTTAGCGCTTAAGTGTTAAAATATATTATTAAACAATCAACTCTATTATTATGAAAACAAGATTAGCATTTACATTAATTATGACTATTGGTTTATTATTTACTAGTTGCAAAGCAAAAATTGACCTTGTAAACAATGAATTCCCAGAAGCAAAACAAGAGGTCATGCAAACCTTTGTTGAAATTGCTCAAAGTATTAAAGATGGAGATATCGAAAAACTCATCGCTTTTCATGCATATAGTCCAAAGTTTACAGAATTTAAAAATGGAGAACCTCGTAATGGGGGGTTAGCAAATGAAACCCATGAACGTAATGTTTTTGGTTCTGTAACTGAAGTCATAAAATTCGATGCTAAAGATTTACAAATTGCAGTATATGGTGATGTAGCCAATCTCACTTTTCACTCAGATTTTCAACTAAAGTTTGGCGATGATATTGTTCAAGTAAATGATCAGATATCCTTGTTGTTTGTTAAAACAAAGAATGGATGGAAGATGGTTCACGAACATCATTCAGCATTGAAACAGAAAAGTTGAATTCTTAGTTTGAACTCTGCCCATACCGCTCAATCAATACTTGACAGAAATTAAGCTACTTAGTTTGACAATTAAATTATCCCATGACATAAGAATACTAAATAAAATAGTAAAACATGTATTTAATTTAAAAACAATAATTATGAAAACAAAGCTAGTATTAACAGTTATTCTTACCTCCTTTTTATTAATAGGATGTTCAGATAATGACGATGTTCAGGTAGTAACTCCAAAAAATTTAATTTTAGACCCTTTCCCTGAAGAGAAAGCAGAGGTTATAGAAACTTTTGGTGCCATTGCACAGAGTATTATTGATGGAGATATGGATAAACTCATCTCTTTTCATGCCTATGGTCCAAAGTTTACAGAATTTAAAAACGGAGCGCCACGTAATGGAGATGTGGAAAATGAAGACCATGAACGTACTGTTTTCGGTGCTATTACTGAAGTTGTGAAATTTGAAGCAAAGGATTTACAAGTTGCTGTTTATGGCGAAGTAGCTAATTTAACCTTTCACTCCGATTTTCAATTAAAATTCGGTGAAGATCTTGTTACCGTAAACGACCAAATTACGTTGTTATTTGTTAACACTACTGATGGGTGGAAGATGGTTCACGAACATCATTCACCATTGAATGAATAAAAAGATTATTACATTTTTTAAAATACTATTAATTCCTCTTTATTAGTTTGTGCATAAATTCTTTATGCAAAAAAAACCTTCTCGCTCTGAGAAGGTTTTTTTATTTATATCTAAAACTACATACCCCCTTTACGAGTTGGCGAACGTTGTGTTGGCCAAGTACGTTGTTTACCTGTTCTTGAGTTAACAGGCATTACAATCTTTTCTCTTGATGTTCTATTAGGATCTTCAGAAGCCATGTAGGTCAAAATAGCTGTTAAAATGGCATTATTACGCACATCGTCAAAAATAATTTTATCATAAGTATCACGATTGGTATGCCATGTATAGTTCCAATACGACCAGTTCAATGAACTTAACCCAAAGGCTGGTGCTCCAGCTGCTAAGAAAGAGGCATTATCTGATCCTCCTCCACTAGGTGCTCCTGGAAATGTGGTTTTAATATGCTTCGTAATATCTTTAGGCACTGCATTTAACCATCGTCCTAAATAATCATAGGCATGTAAAAATCCTGCTCCAGAAATA
>Ga0209395_1008227_pt1 | contig 10694 bp, 4 predicted proteins | sample GOMGulsemesocosm_3_FD_184635 | JGI IMG/M metagenome (GOLD analysis project Ga0209395, IMG submission 184635) | Methane-oxidizing microbial communities from mesocosms in the Gulf of Mexico - GOM9D Gulf of Mexico (SPAdes) (version 2) | ecosystem: Environmental > Aquatic > Marine > Cold seeps... | reverse complement strand
TCGCTTCACCGTTAAGATTGGTAGTATCAACTACTTGATATTCAACCACTCCACCTTTGACACTAGTAGACCATTCCCACTCGGTTGTTATTGTACTGGCACCCGTATCAACGACGGTGGCCGTTTCGGCATCTACGGCATAAGCTACTACAGCATTTGTTAACGCAGCCTGATGCACATAGGCTAAGGTCGGGAAGTTATCATTGGCGGCAATATCACCGCTACCGGTATTGAGCCAACCATCGGCATCAGTATCAGTTGAGTTACTATCGGCATTGAGAGGGTCGGTGCCGGCAGTGATTTCGTCAACATCACTTTCGCCATCATTATCATCATCGGTGTCTAACGTTAGGCCATTACATTCGGCTAAATCAGCACCTTCGGCAACGCCACCTTCTTTACAGACAACGTCAATGAAGAAATCAGCTAAGCCATCTAAATCAGCGTCAGTATCTGCGGCTGAGTTATCGATAAAAGCATCAAATTCATCAGGGGTACCGTCTTCGTCAATATCGCTTGGCGCTAGGGTATGTTGATCTGTACTTAAAAAGACATGATCTATCAGTATTTTATTGGCGCCTGTGTTGATAATTTCTAAGTTAATTGACCCTGTATATGGCGTATCGAAAGTGTGCACCCAGTTATCAATAGGGTGCGCTAATTGTACTGAAGGCGTCTTCAATATTTCAATTTTCACACCACCATCTAACACTAAATTAACGGTAGCAATACCACCATCGGTACCGTTTGCTAAGTTGACAAATAGATAAGTGTCCACATAAACGTCATTCACACCGGTAACGTCGACCGCTTGACTAAGTGCAACGGTATTATCTTTGTTTATTGCCCCCCTTCTACTAACATCCACAAAAGCATTCGGCGGTGCATAATTAGCATCTAGACTACCGCCACCTGATTGAACTAAATTGTCCCAGCCCCATGTTTTGCCGTCTACACATGCAACGCTTGCTGCTAATACATCAGCTTCATATTCGTCACAATTAATGATGCCAAACGTGGGATTTACAATTAAATTATTTCCCGGTACGCTTGAAGCTACATGGTTCATATATAAATCATCGGCTGCAAATGTAGGGAAGTCACCCGCTTGTGCGCTATTAAACGCTGATAATGTAAAAGGCAGCGCAACTAACGCAAATTTGCTGAATTTATTAGTACTTTTCTTAAAAGCTTTATTATTTATTGTCATCTTCTTTCTCCAACCTATCTTTCGTTGAAATTCTTTTAATGGTGCTTACAATTATAAATTTTAAGCACAACGAAGCGCCCTATCATCGAATTGAATCTAGGCGCTATTTATTGTTATTAAAACTTATAGTTGATACCTACACGGTAGATTCTACCGCTATTTTCATAATAAGCTGTGCGCCAATCGGGTGCGTTTGAAGAAAGCACATTACCTTCACCTTCAAGACCGCTTTTACCAATAGTTCTAGTAGCAAACCTTCTGTTCGACTCATTGGTTAAGTTGGTAGCCGCAAAGGTAAGGTTTAAGTTTTTCGTCAATTTAAATCGCCCTGATAAGTCTAACGACTCTCGAGCATCGGTCCAAAGTGATGAATCAATAATAACCGCTTGGTAAAGGTTTTCAGAACGATAGTTATAAGCTAAACGAATAGAGTGGCCATCTTTCTCCCAAAATAGGGTGGTGTTAAAGGTGTCTTTCGAGGTATTTAAAAAAGGAAAGCCTTCATAATACTCAGCGTTAGATTCTTCTGAGGAGACAAACGTTGCATTACTGTCGGTATAGGTGTAGTTAATGATTGTGCCAAAATCACTCAAAAAACCAGGTAAGAAAGTAAAGTTTTGCTGATAAGACACTTCAACACCAGAAATATCGCCCCCTCCGCCATTGACTGAATTTTTAGTGGGTACATCAACAAGTAAGGCACAGTTTTCAGGTGTTGCACCCGCTGGGCAGTCATAGCTTTGCTCTTTTGTTTGATCAAAAACAAACGAATCAATGTCTTTATAAAACGCTGCCACAGAAACTAAACCTGACTCCCCATAATACCATTCCCATGAAATATCATATTGAGTCGCTTGTGTTGGGTCTAAGAGAGGAGTTCCTCCTATTGCCGTAACATTTTCTGGATTAGTTGCTTTAACCGCTACGCCAGGCCTAATCTGAGTTGGCGTAGGACGAGCCATTACTTTAGCGGCACTAAAGCGAAGTAGCATTTCTTCATTTATGGCATAGCGGGCATTAAAACTGGGTAAAACATTGGTATAGCTTTTACTCCCGTTAACGGGTGTGACATAACTATCGCCCCCAGTATTAGCAGGGAAATTCATCCCTTGATGGCCAATTGAAGTAGATTGGGTGTCAACAAAACGTACGCCAAAATCACCTATTAAGCGATCATCAAATAAAGCGTAATTCGCTTCAATATAAAAGGCACTTGCTTTGGTATCTACTGTGTAGGTATTAATAAGGTCTTGAGGACCATCAAAGCCGTCGGGTAAGTAGGCGTTATACGTGGTATCAAAGTTTGGCACCATCCAACCAGGGTGTGCATTGTCAAGCACACCCTCGAAGAAATCATCAACAGGAAACTCTTGACCCACATCACTTAAATAAACGAAGTTACCTTCACTGTCGGCTGTGAACGGGGTATTACCGATGGTTTGGCTTCTGTCTTTACTGCGTTCAAAATATTTAACGCCCAATTGAATGCTGGTAATACCACCAAAATCAAGGTCTTTTTCTAAATCTATACTGATCGAATTCATATCATCTTTTATTGAACGATGATCATCATAAATTTGAAAAAGTTTGGCTTTTGTTGGGTCAAAATAACCATAGTCATTATCCCACGTTAATGTCGGTACGGTTTGAAAATTACCGTTTTCATCTAACCAAGTTGCAGAGGTCGGGGTAGGCGTTCCTTTAAAGTTCAAACGATTATTGATTGGCCAAGATTGCTCTGCTCGGCTAAGTCCTACTTTTGCAGTTATCACCCAATCGGCAAGAATTGTTTCAAACCCTAAGCCTAAATTGATGGTTTCTGTTTCTGTGGCTTTCTTTCTCGACAGTAAATTACCACCACCTGTAGCAGAAGCAGCGACAACAGAGGTACCACTAACTTCATCAAAAATATTGTCTTTACGTAGCCCTGTTAATCGCGTTTGATGGGAAAGTTCGTCAACGTTTAACATACTGTACGATAAATCTGACCAAAGTCGGCTATCATCACCGAGTAGATAATCAAGTGATAATGCGCCGCCGAAGCGTACTCGCTCGTTAAATTTGGTGCCCGTTTCAAAGCCAATCGGCTCATAGGCAAATACTTTGCCTAAGTCTTGACCTGTTTGAGCACTGTGTGCAGCAACACCACCAAAGACTTTCCAGTTATATATATTGTAGTAATCTTGACGAGTTGTTTGTTCGTCAAAAAAAGCCGATGCTGCAATACCAAAGTTATCATCGGCAAATTTGTCGGCATAAGCGCCTTTTATGGCGAAATCGTTTTCTTCAGCCAGTTCATTTTGTTTCACTTGTGCTGAAACAGAAGCTTTTCTTTCATTCAGCTCCAATGGGCGCCAAGTTTGTAAATTTATTGTTCCCCCCAAGCTACCTTCATCGTGATGAGCACTAGGGCTTTTTATTACTTCAATTGAACGTAACATATCGGCTGACATGCTAGAAAAATCAACAGCGTTGTCATCACCGCCGTTGGTCACGGTTACGCCATTCATATTTACTTGGTTTAAGCTGGGATCAACACCACGAATAGTTACCGTTGAACCTTCGCCATTAACACGGTCAATACCAACACCCGTTATACGCTGCATTGCTTCAGCAATATTTTCATCTGGCATTTTACCCATGTCTTCAGCAAAAATACCGTCAGAAATATTTTCAGAGTAGCGTTTAAAGTTACGTTGTTGACTGGCACTATTAAGAAAGCCAGTGACTTCGATGACTTCTATTTCAGCCGCTTTTTTTGTTGCTTGTACTTTTTTAAGTTCTTCGACTTTTTTCGTTTCAGTTTCTGCAACAGCAGGTAGTGTTGCAATGGTAGTAAGTGCTGCAATGATTGCACACGAAAGTGTTGATTTTTTTATCATAATATTCCCCATTTTTTATGGCTTTTTATCTTTATTATTTTTGTTACGACTAAGCCTGTATCTTCAGTCAGTTTTCATGCATCAATTTTGTGCGACACTATCAATAGACGATTGAATATAAAAAATCAGCTAAAGATTTCTAATAAAAAACAAAATAACTCACAAGACATTGTAAATAATGAGAAATTTAAAAGCAAAATATCGGGTGAGTTATAAGGAAGCGAGAAAGGAGTGTTGTTTTATATGTAGGTGAACAGGTAATAATTTAAACTATTATTTAAATACTATTAAAATTTATAGTTAATACCGAGACGATAAATTCTGCCAATATGGCCATAAAAAGCCGTTCGCCAATCAGGTGCATTCGAAGTCAGTGCATTACCTTCACCTTCGAGACCATTTGTACCAAGTGTTCGCGTGGCATATCTGCGATTTGATTCATTGGTTAAATTGGTCACAGCAACAGTAAGTTCTAAATTATTCATCAACTTATATTTACCGGATAAATCTAACGATTGACGAGAGTCGGTCCACACTGATGAGTCAAGTAACACTGGCTGAAATAGATTTCCAGAACGGTAGTTATAAGCTAAACGGATAGAGTGACCATTTTTTTCCCAAAATAACGTGGTATTAAGGGTATCTTTCGAGGTATTTAAAAAAGGGAAAGCTTCATAATACTTAGCATTAGTTCCTTCTGAGGAGACAAACGTTGCATCACTGTCGGTATAGGTGTAGTTAATGATTGTGCCAAAATCACTCAAAAATCCGGGTAAGAAAGTAAAATTTTGCTGATAAGATAATTCAACACCCGATATTTTTCCCCCTTCGCCATTAACCGTTTTTTTAGTAGGTACATCATCAAGCAAGGCACAATTTTCAGGCGTTATATCCGTTGGGCAATCATAGGTATGCTCTTGGGTTTGATCATAAACAAAAGATTTAATTTCCTTATAAAACGCAGCCGCCGATATCAAACCCGACTCGGCAAAGTACCATTCCCAAGAAATATCAAATTGGGTCGCTTCTGTAGGGTCTAAGTTAGGATTTCCACCAACAGCAGTGACAATTTCAGGGTTTGTAGCGCTTACAGCTACGCCAGGTCTAACTTGAGTTGGCGTAGGGCGAGCCATCACTTTAGCCGCACTAAAACGCAAGAGCATATCCTCGTTTAATACATAACGGGCATTAAAGCTAGGCAGAACATTGGTATAACTTTTACTTGCAGTAACGGGCTCTATGTAACTATCTCCACCAGTAGCAGCAGGAAAATTCATCCCTTGATGACCAACAGAGCTAGTATGCGTATCAACAAAGCGTAAGCCAAAATCACCCATTAACTTATCATCAAATAGAGAGTAATTCGCTTCAATATATAATGCACTTGCCTCGGTATCTACCGTATAAGTATTAACAAGATCTTGAGGACCTTGAAAACCATTGGGTAAGTAAGTGTTATAAGTCGCTTCAAAGTTAGGTACCATCCATCCTGCTGGCGCATTATCAAGCACATCATCAAAAAAATCATATACAGGGAAGTTTTGACCAACATCATTTAAATAAACAAAGTTACCTTCACTGTCTTGTGTAAAAGGGCTATTACCAATGGTTTGACTACGGTCTTTACTGCGGTCAAAATATTTGGCGCCCAATTGAATATTAGTAATAGCCCCCCATTCTACTTCTCTTTGAAAATCTAGACTGATCGAGTTCATGTCATCATTTACAGTGCGATCATCATCAAAAATTTGAAACAGTTGGGTTGTTGTTGGGTCAAAATAGCCATAGTCATTATCCCAATCTAACGTAGGTACTGTTTGCATATTACCGACTTCATCTAACCAGCTAGCTGAAGCAGGCGCTTTAGCGGGCTTAAAGTTTAATCGCTGATTAGTCGGCCATGATTGCGCTGAACGACTAAGCCCAACTTTTGCTGTTAGCAACCAATCAGCAACAATGGTTTCATATCCTAAAGCTATATTAGTGCTTTCAGTTTCAGTTTCTTGTTTCCTAGATAGAATGTTTCCCTGAGCCCTTGCATTGCTGGCATAAAAAGAAGTATCACTAACTTCATCTAAAATATTATCTTTACGTAAATTTGTTAGTCTTGTTTGATGAGAGTCAGCATCCACATTTAACTTGCTATAAGACAAGTCAGACCAAACTCTGCTTGAGTTTCCAAGTAGGTACTCAAGTGCTAATGCACCACCAAAACGCACACGCTCATTAAACTTAATGCCCGTTTCAAAACCTGTCGGCTCATAAGCAAAAACTTTACCTAAGCTCTCACCTGTTTGTGCACTTTGTGCTACAACATCTGGATAAACTTTCCAACGGTACATATTGTAGTAGTCTTGACGAGTCGTTTGCTCGTCATAAAAAACCGATGTTGCTATACCAAAGTTATCATTAGCAAACTTGTCGGCATAAGCACCTTTAATGGCGAAATCAGTTTCTTGTGCCAGTTCATTTTGTTTTACTTGTGCTGAAACAGAAGCTTTTCTTTCATTTAATTCTAAAGGACGCCAAGTCGTTAAATTGATTGTTCCCCCCAAGCTACCTTCATCATGATGGGCGCTAGGGCTTTTTATGACTTCAATAGAACGCAATATATCCGCTGACATGATAGAAAGGTTTACAGCGTTGTCATCACCGCCGTTAGTCATGGTTACGCCATTCATGTTGACTAGATTTAAGCTCGGAGCAACACCACGAATTGTTACCGTTGAGCCTTCACCATCAACACGGTTGATACCAACGCCCGTTATACGCTGCATTGCTTCAGCAATATTTTCATCAGGCATTTTCCCCATATCTTGTGCAAAGATACCGTCAGAAACATTTTCTGAATAGCGTTTAAAGTTACGTTGTTTGCTGGCACTGCTATGAAAGCCGCTGATTTTGATGACTTCAATTTCATCCGCTTTTTTCGTTTGAGTTTTTGCTACAGCAGGTACTGTAGTTTTGGCAGGTATTGCTGGCGACTTATCTATCAAAATATTTATGACCATTTGGCCTTTATCATTGATCGTGGCGATTAATCCTGTATTTACCGTAAGTTTTTTTAATGCTTCATCAATTGAAAGTTTACCAACAACTCTGTTAGTAACTTTTCCTTCGACATCCTGAAAGCGATAGATAGAATCTAGATCTGCTTGCTCTGCAAATGTGACTAACGATTCTTCTGCTACCATTTTCTTTATATCAAAATGAATTAATTGATTTTGATAAAAAGCCTCACTACGAAAAGCCATAATGATAATGAAAAAAAAAAGTGATTTAATGAACTTTTGAGACATTAATATATTTTTGATATTCCTAATAGGTGATTAAAAAACAATCATAGAATGATTAAAAACACTTAATTCTAATTTGATTTAGAGTGGTTATGTAATAATATCGATAAACTGTTCATTTAAAGCTAAAGACTATTTCAACTCAAGTATCAAAGCAACCCAGAATTACTGATGTATAAAAAAACTGAAAATTTTATTACTTTTGTTTAGCTGATTTTGTTTTGTCATTCGTTTACTAGCTATGGTTGCAATCATTTGGTTTATATAAAAGGGTTCTATGACATTTTTTGATAAAAAGTCGACTTCAAAAAATACTGAAAATTCAGTTAATGGAACGCTGCTTTCTTATAGAAACGCACTTTTAAAATTAGTGGGTAAAATTGCGCCTTCAGCTGAAGTTGAAGACATAGTACAAGATGCTTATGTTAAAATGTTTCAAGTAACGTCCGATAATAAACCTATTAGTTATCCAAAAGCATTTATATACAAAATAGCAAGAAACTTAGCTCATGATTTTAATAAAAAATCAGAAGTGCGATTATCTGATAGCGCAATTGAAGAAAGTGATTATGGTTTCACTGATAATGATGATACATACCAACAAGTACTGACCAATGATGAATTTTGTCACTTTTGCGAAGCTGTAAGACACCTGCCCGTGCAATGTAGGAAAGTGTTTGTTATGCGAAAGGTTTACGGTTTCACTCAAAAAGAAATAGCAAAAGAACTCAATTTAAGCCAATACACTGTTGAAAATCATACTGCGAATGGCATGCGAAAATGTAATGAATTTTTAGTAAGGAAACTTAGTGATAAACAACAAAAAGCAATTAGTATTGCTGCTGGATTTAAAACAGGGAGTGAAAAATAATGACTAACAACATCGTAAAGCTACCTGATACTAATAAAATGAAAGAAGAAGGCTCCCTTTGGCTTGCTAAACTTGATCGTGGTTTATCATTAGAAGAAGAAGCTTTACTTAAAACTTGGCTTGCGGAATCAACTGAAAACAAAAAATATTTTTTTGCGTTAGCAAAGCAATGGGATCAACTTTCTGTACTATCTAAAATGGCTGGGATTATCCCTTATGAGTCAAAGACATCAAAGGGAAGCTTCTCATTTTATGCAAAAGCCGCTACTTTTGCATTAGTGTTTCTGTTGGGGTCATTCTTTTTCAATGGAAGCAACGTCATTAATCCTGTTAATGACACGATAAATACTGACCTAGTTTTTATTCAAAGCTATAAAACAGCGGTTGGTGAAAAATCTACCATTCATTTGCCAGACTCATCCATACTCACTTTAAATACCGATAGCTTGGTAAAGATTAACTTTAGCCAAAGTACAAGAGCAATTACACTGGAAAAAGGTGAAGTTCATATCAAAGTTGCACATAATAAAGCGCGTAAATTGATTTTGTCGGCTGGTGAAAAATCTTTTGTTGCTATTGGTACTGCCTTTAACGTGCGGTATGACAAACAATCTACTCTTGAGCTCATTGTAACTGAAGGAAAGGTTGGCATCGCAGATTTTGAACATATTGACGAAATAGAGGCGTTATTTTCTCGTTCGAATAAAAATAGCCAATTATTAGTTAATGCCGGAGAACGGGCAATTATCCCCCCTAAAGATATCTTATTACATAATGAGATAAAGAAAGAGAATATAGAGAATAAAGTTGCCGACTCATTAGCTTGGCGAGAAGGAAAAGTCATATTTAAAGGCGAAACATTGGAAAAAGTCATTGACGAAATGTCACGCTATTCTAATATTGATATTGAATTAGAAGGTGAAGATCTCAAAAACATTAGGATTGGTGGACGTTTTAGGACTGGGGATATCGATGGCTTTTTAGATATATTAAATCAGCAATTTAAGATTCAATCCAACAGGTTAAGTAGTTCACACATTCAGCTTTCAAAAAACAATATCACTATGTAATTAATAGATTACTGCAGTAAAAACTCAATTGAAGAATAGTCCCCGTTTGATGAGATAGTCTGTCTGAGCGTATATTTTAAATACGCTCTAAATAGTCATATTAATGTATAGAAAAATGGCATGTTTTGAGTTTATTGGCCAAGAATAAATAGAATAACTCCCAAATTACGATCTACAATAACCTAAATACTCTATCTCGGTATGTGCCCCAAACCGCCATAGAATCATAAAAATTTAATACCTCAAATCATATTAATCGAACGTCCGCTTTTGGTATTTTTAATCAAAATTAGAATTTTTGACTTTATAGATTTCTGATGAAACTTAGAACAATTCTATTATCTAACGCAAGGATGATTTGTATCGGTTCAAATGTCGCTAGATATGCCAAGGCTACGTCCGTTTTCGTATCTTAGAAGGCAAAAAAATTCACTCAATCTCATTTGATGATTGGTAATCTCAAACATTATGCGTAGTCACATTTGAATAAAAGCGACGCGTGGCATAGAGCAGATTTTCATTTGAACAATTAAATACAAAAAGAAAGAGTTGATACTCTATTGTCAACTTTAAGCACTTAATAGGGGGTTGGTGATTATCAGGAAAGGATAAAGTTAAATACCTTGGTCATTCATTTTATTCCATGGCACCGCGACATTGCCTACATGGATAATGGTACTTATGAATTGTCTGGATCAAAAATAAAGTGCATAGAAGCACTATTGCTGTGAAGGCATGGATGCCTTAGAGCTGTCACGACCGATGACGTGCAGGATGCACTAATGCCTTGAAAGACAGGATGTCTGAGAAAGGCCATCCTGAACATAAAAAGCTACGTTGATTATAAATCAACGTAGCTTCTTGAAAAGTCTATGGGGCTTAATTAATGATTGAAAATTAACCGCCGCACTTTTTAGATTTAGCTTTACCTTCGCCACACTTTCCTTTCATTGCTTTTTTAGCTTTATTCTCACCACATTTACCTTCGCCACATTTTCCTTTCATGGATTTTTTTGCTTTTTTAGCTTTGTTCTCACCACATTTTCCTTCGCCGCACTTACCTTTCATTGTTTTTTTAGCTTTGTTCTCACCACATTTTCCTTCGCCACACTTACCTTTCATTGTTTTTTTAGCTTTATTCTCGCCACATTTTCCTTCGCCGCATTTGCCTTTTTTGTCAGCTTTTCCTTCACCACACTTTCCATTAGCATCGGCTGCAGTAATAGTGACAATACTTTGAGTTTCAAAAGGATTAGTTTCCGCTTTTGCTGGAGCTGTTACAGCAAGCGTTAAAGCAAATAAACCTAATAGAGCTGTCATTGATGATTTTTTCAAAAGTTTCATTGTGTTTTCCTTTAATTTTAT
>Ga0209395_1008226_pt1 | contig 10695 bp, 8 predicted proteins | sample GOMGulsemesocosm_3_FD_184635 | JGI IMG/M metagenome (GOLD analysis project Ga0209395, IMG submission 184635) | Methane-oxidizing microbial communities from mesocosms in the Gulf of Mexico - GOM9D Gulf of Mexico (SPAdes) (version 2) | ecosystem: Environmental > Aquatic > Marine > Cold seeps... | reverse complement strand
CAGGCATTGAGGTAGTGCAACGCCTGTTTTCCGGTGGCCACGAAGGGCAGGGGCAGGCGCTGTATATCGCCGTTGGCTTTGGTGCCGGTAATGCGGTGGGTGCTGGTTTGAGTGGTTATTTGTGGTCGAGTCCTGGGCCTAGTATGACTTATGCCGTGGCAGCGGGGGTTTCTGGCGTGGCAATGGTGATTGCGTTTGTTTGGTTTCGGGCGGAGTCGTTTCGGTAATTCTATTCTTCAAATTGAAGATGCTTTGGGTTTCAATGGGGTCGGTGAATATCCAAATATGCAAAGCGCGCATGCGCAATATACAAATGTTAGGCGATCACAGTGAATAATATGCTCACATGGATTTCAAGTAATCAGTCATTGGCGGGATCAGTGATAGCTGCCTTAATAGCAGCTTCGGTTGCTCTACTTGTTTTTGCTCTTACACAATTCATCACCCAAAGAAGAGAGCAGGTTCGCTTTCTTACTCCAAAACTTGAAGAGCTGTACCTTCTCCTTAACGGCGTGTCAGCTGATAACGCCAGTTTATTTAAACTTTCGTTGAATTGTGCAGAGGGGAATGTTGCCGCTCAGGAACAGCTAAGAAGTATTGATGAGCTTACTTTGTATGGTCACGGTCGTGCTAAAGATATAATAATGCTGATACGACTCTACTTTCCTCATCTATCCAAAATTCATCAGCACCTGTTCTCAGCTCAACGTGTCTCAAATGACCATATGTGGGCTTTGCTAAACTCGGAATCACCTGAAGTAGATGAACTAGTCCAATCAAGTGGGCAAGTAGGTCACTTTATCAGGCTCATGGAAGCTGAAATAATAAACAATCGAGACGCCTTGGTTGGTGACTTTATTTTCTTTAAAAGATTCAAGGGGTCAACTGACAAGGAGCTATCTTCAATGCTTCCACCACCAGATGGCCCCATAGCATCCTCGCCTAACAAGCAAAAGCAGGCGGACGCATAAATGCGCCGCTGTTTTGGGCGTTATGTGTATAAAAGGGATACGGGGACAGTTTACTTAACTTCACTAAGGAAAAGGAGATTTCGCCCTTTCGGCGAGTCAAGACTTTTGGTCGCCCAAAAGCCTTAACAATCCAAAACCGCCCCTGCTGCTTGGTCGCTTCGCGACTACCCTGTGCGCTTCAACTTTTAAAGGCGTTCGGCAACTCGGCCTTCGGCCTCAGACAATCCTCACTTAATCCGCTAAAAGTTTCCAGTGCTCGGCTGCGCAGAAGGGGGAAATGGTTCGTGCCATGAGCTGGCGTCGGAGTGTTTTATTCTCTTGGTAGTCGCCGAGCAACGGAGAAAAATAACGGTACGCAGTAGCGAGGATTGTTTGAGCCTTTTGAAGATTAAGTATCTTTAAAAGGCGAGTTCCGCAGCGGCCGTTACTTTTCGAGTAGCGCAGGGCATCGGCGTAGCCGACGATGGACTAGAGAGGCATTTCTTTTGGTTCGTTTTTCTTTGGGCCGCAAAGAAAATGAACTCGCCCAGGAGGGCGAAACATTCAATTGGGAAAAGTGGGTACGTTTTTTTACTTCTGACCGTTTGGTTGCGCAAAAGGGGACGCTTGTTCGTTCCATGAATAAGTTATGCGATTTGGTTCCAGATTCGAAGCTGATATTATACGAGTGATTACAAACTGAGCAGATAACCATGAACCGTCGTAAAAAAGGCAATAATATTTTAAAGGCTCGAGTCAAAAAGGCTAAAGCCAAATTGTCCCCTGACAGTAAGTCTAAATATATTAGCAAAGCCGACCGGGCGAAATTAGCAACAGATTCGACTCAAAATAATTAGGGTCAGAGTAAAACTAATTTACGAATTCAAAGGAGCTGTCCAAGCTCCTTTTTTCTTGCCAGCTTTAAGCCCCACTTTATATTAATGTCTTGTTTCGCCCTGTCGGCGAGCCAAGGCGTTTGGACGCCCAAACGCCTTGGCAATCCAAAACCGCCTGCCCCTGAGCACTCTCTCTTGCTTCGCAATTCACCTTGCCTGCTGCTGGGTCGCTTCGCGACTACCCTGTGCGTTTCGGCTTCAGGCGGCGCTCAGCAACTCGGCCTTTTGCCTGTGACAAAAGACCTCAGACAATCTTCGTTTGTTTCCGCCTGAAGCCTGCAATGCTCGGCTGCGCAGAATGGGAAGCTTGTTCGTGCCATGAATAAGTTGTGTGGGTCAGTTCCTAAATAATTGTGGGAGTTAACGTAGGCTTGATAAGCCGTAGGCGCCATCAGGCTTTTCATCTTGCCTGAAGGCGCTTTGCTTTTCCGGCCTACTTGCTAACACTCCTCTCCAGAGCAGCTATAGGCTGACCATGATTGAGCCAACCTAAAGGAATACGTCAGCAAGAGACAGCAAGAGTATTTGCTCTGAAAATGCCACTGTTCTCTTATTGGGGCTTTTTAAGCAAGGTTTCGATAAGCCTTTTTACAGTAAGTAACTTTGACTTGAATCAGAACATTAGCCACTTCATCAGTGGCTCTCGAATTAGCGCTGGCATCTGCGCTTATTGTTATGCTAACTTGAACTAAGCCGTACGTTTACTAAGTTGAAATAAGTCTTTCGTTTGCTGTGATTTAGAACTGCCTTGATGGTTTAGAAATACAGTTGTAAGAGATTTCAGGCTGTCAGCTGAATTATTGCAAGCATTTGTTGTGGGGAACGTTGATCGTGAACTCAGCAGTTGCGGAAACCTCTGAACTTTGGCCCTTGCTCATTTTTTTCTGTGCTGTGATAGGGCTTGTATCAATCATGCTGCTGTTGTCTCATTTTTTGGGGCAGCGTGGGCATACTGATGCCACTAACGAGCCCTTTGAATCGGGCATCGTCTCTTTCGGTAGCGCTCGCTACCATGTCACCATTCCTTATTATCTTGTTGCCATTTTGTTCGTGATTTTTGATCTCGAAGCTGTCTTTCTGTTTGCCTGGGCTATTTCATTTCGTGAAGTGGGCTGGGCTGGCTTTGTCGAAGTTATTATTTTTATCGGCGTTTTGATTGCGGCGTTAATTTACATTTGGCGCATTGGTGCGCTGGATTGGAAAAGACCGCCCACGAGTGGTGATTAAAGACAGTTAGCTTTATACCTGCCAAAGGAAGTGATTGCATATGCGATGGAGTCTCAGCCAGGCTGACTCGGCACCCGGTGCCGGTCCAGATTTTGATGAAGAGTCGATCCGGCGTGGCCTATTGATGGCCAAGCTGGACGATATGATCAACTGGGGCCGCAAGAACTCGGTCTGGCCCTTCAACTTTGGTTTGTCCTGCTGTTATGTGGAAATGGCGACCGCCTTCACCAGCCGTCATGATATTGCCCGTTTTGGCAGTGAGGTGATTCGTGCAACACCTCGTCAGGCCGATCTGATTGTTATTTCCGGTACGGTATTCCGCAAGATGGCACCCGTGGTGCAACGACTCTATGAACAGTTACTGGAACCCAAGTGGGTTATTTCCATGGGTTCCTGCGCCAACTCTGGCGGTATGTACGATATTTACAGTGTGGTGCAGGGGGTCGATAAGTTTCTGCCGGTGGATGTGTATGTGCCGGGTTGTCCGCCACGGCCGGAAGCGTTGTTGCAAGGGTTAACGTTGTTACAGGATTCGATTGGTCAGGAAAAAAGACCCTTTAGTTGGGTGGTGGGACCGCAGGGAGTAGAAAAAGCACCGAAACCCAGTCAGCGGGATATGCTGATAGAAGAGCGGCAAGCTGTAAAAATTCTTCGTTCACCCGATGAGTTATAGGAGATAACGGGCATGAACGTGGAGGCAATCTTGGACTCAGTTTTAAGTTCTGCAACACAACGGGATGTTAGCCACGATCTTGAACAACGTTTTGGCGCGGCAATTCTGATGCGGCAAGCAACCTGTGATGCGATTCCAACGTTATGGATACGTCGCGATGCTATCCGCGACGTGCTGTCCTACCTGAAAAATACCGTCTCTAAGCCCTACGTCATGCTCTATGACCTGACAGCTATTGATGAGCGTGTGCGTAACCATCGTAATGGTCAGCCTGAAAGTGACTTTACGGTGGTGTATCACCTGATGTCCTTTGCGCGTAATACAGACATTCGTATCAAAGTGCCACTTCTAGAGAACGACCTTCGAGTTCCAAGTATTTCCAGCCTGTGGCCCAACGCCAATTGGTACGAAAACGAAGTCTGGGACATGTTTGGTATCGAGTTTACCGGCCATCCCTATCTACGTCGGATTTTATGTCCGCCCACGTGGCAAGGCCATGCGCTGCGTAAGGATCACCCGGCGCGGGCGACTGAAATGGAGCCCTTCAGCCTTGATGCTGAAAAGACTGATTATGAGCAAGAAGCGTTGCGCTTTGATCCGGCCCAATGGGGCATGAAAACAGAATGTGACGGCAGTGAATATATGTTCCTCAATCTGGGGCCCAATCACCCCAGTGTGCACGGTGTGTTCCGTATCGCCCTACAGCTTGATGGTGAGGAAATCGTCGATGCGGTGCCTGATATTGGTTACCACCATCGCGGCGCCGAAAAGATGGGCGAGCGCCAAACCTGGCATACCTTCATCCCCTATACGGATCGGGTTGATTACCTCGGTGGGGTGATGAATAACTTCCCCTACGTGATGGCAGTGGAGAAGATGGCCGGCATCAAAATTCCAGCGCGTGCGCAAACCATTCGCGTGATGATGGCGGAGCTTTATCGTATTGCCAGTCACTTGGTATTTTATGGCACCTTTGCCCAGGATGTCGGGCAGCTTTCGCCGGTGTTCTATATGTTCATTGACCGGGAAAAACTGTTTGGCATTATCGAAGCCATTACCGGTGCGCGAATGCACGGTAGCTGGTTTCGTATAGGTGGTGTGGCGCAGGATTTGCCGATTGGCTGGGACACGTTGATTCGTGAATTTCTAGATTACATGCCAGCGCGACTCAAAGAATACGACACGATGGTGATGAACAACAGCATCCTCAAAAAACGTACGCAGGGTATTGGTGTTTACAGTACCGCTGAAGCGCTGGATTGGGGGGTAACTGGCGCTGGGCTGCGAGCTACCGGTTTTGAGTGGGATTACCGCAAGCAGCGCCCCTATTCAGGCTATGAAAATTTTGATTTTGAGGTGCCCATCGGTTCGCGTGGTGATTGTTATGACCGTTGTGCTGTGCGGGTTGAAGAAATTCGCCAGAGCCTGCGGATCGTTGAACAATGTTTGAATAATATGCCTGAGGGAGCCTATAAGGCTGAGCATCCAGTCACTACACCGCCACCCAAACCACGCACTCTTAATGATATTGAAACCCTGATTCAGCATTTCCTGAATGTCAGCTGGGGCCCCGTGGTACCCGCCGATGAAGTCAGTGTGGCGGTGGAAGCGACTAAGGGGCTGAACAGTTATTACCTGGTGAGTGATGGCAGCGGCATGTCCTATCGTACGCGGATTCGTACGCCTTCATTCCCGCATTTACAGATGATTCCGCTGTTAAGTCGAGGGCTCTATGTGGCGGATTTGATCGCTATTATTGCCAGTATCGATTTTGTGATGGCCGATGTTGACCGCTAACAGGAACAGACAGGTTAAAAGGTAATGGAACAAATTAACGCACTCAGCCCACAGGAAATCGCCGAAATTGAGGCCGAGGCGTCGCATTACGAGCAGAAACAGGCTGCCTCCATTGAGGCGCTGAAGATTATTCAGAAGCATCGCGGTTGGGTGTCCGATGAAAGCCTCAAGGCTGCTGCGGATTTGCTGGACATGTCACCTGCGCAACTGGATGGCGTAGCAACCTTTTATACGCTGATTTTCCGTCGCCCGGTGGGCAAACACGTCATCATGTTATGTGACAGTGTCAGTTGTTGGGTGATGGGCTGTGAAGGTATTCGCGAACAATTGCAGAAGTCGTTAGGGGTCGGTTATGGCGAAACCACTGCCGATGGAGAATTTACCCTGTTGCCGGTGACCTGTCAGGGTGCCTGTGATTGCGCACCGGTGATGCTGGTGGATGGCGAGCTGGAAAGACACCTGGACGAGGATAAGGTGAAACAGGTTATTGCTCATTATGGTGAGGGGGCGGGAAAGACTGATGGATAGACCGCTCACCCAAAATATCGGCCCCGGTAAATCGCCACCCAATATGGCTGAATATGAAGCCAATGGCGGTTATCGTGCGGCGCGTATGGCATTGCTGGAAAAGCGCCCGGATGAATTGCTGGAACTACTCAAGGAATCCAATTTGCGTGGCCGCGGCGGGGCAGGTTTCCCCACGGCGATGAAGTGGAGCTTTGTGCCCATGGGTAAGGAAGCTGGCGTGAATGGTGCAGGCGATAAAGAATTCGGCCCTAAATACCTAGTGGTCAATGCGGATGAAATGGAGCCCGGCACCTTTAAAGATCGTTTGCTGATGGAAGGTGATCCTCATCAGCTGATTGAGGGCATTATCCTCAGCGCCTACATCATTCAGGCCGAAACGGCTTACATCTTTATTCGTGGTGAATACACGCTGAGTGCGGCGTTGCTCACCGAAGCCATTCGCGAATGTCATCAGGCCGGTCTGTTGGGTGAAAATATTCTGCACAGTCGTTTTAATCTGCAAATCCATGTGCATACCAGTGCCGGGCGTTATATCTGCGGTGAAGAAACAGCGCTACTGAATTCGCTGGAGGGTAAAAGAGCCACGCCTCGTGCCAAGCCGCCGTTCCCTCAGGTTAGCGGTTTATGGGGGCGGCCTACGGTGGTGAATAACGTGGAAACCATCTGCAATATTCCTCACATCATTAAACATGGCGCGGATTGGTATAAAGGGCTGAGTGCTTGCGAGGATGCCGGCACTAAAATTTTTGGAGTCAGCGGGCGGGTTAAAAACCCCGGTGCCTGGGAGTTGCCGATGGGCACCTCGGCGCGTGAGATTCTGGAAGATTACGCGGGTGGCATGTGTGAAGGTTATCAATTGAAAGGCTTTTTGCCTGGTGGCGGCTCCACCAATTTTTTGATTGAACAGCATCTCGATCTGCACATGGACTTCAACACCATCGGGCAGGCGGGCAGCCGGATGGGCACCGGCACCATGATTATTCTTGATGATAAAACCTGCCCGGTGGGCATGGTGCGTAATCTTGAGCATTTCTTCGCGCAGGAATCCTGCGGTTGGTGTACGCCCTGTCGGGATGGCCTGCCCTGGGTTGAGCAAATTCTGGTGAATATCGAGGCGGGAAAAGGTCGGCTCGAAGATTTAGAGGTGCTCAATGATGCGGTTTATGCGCTGGGACCAGGTCATACTTTTTGTGCCCATGCACCGGGTGCAATGGGGCCGCTGGAAAGTGCATTACGATATTTTGAGGATGATTTTAAAGCGCACATTCATGGCAAGTGTTGCCCGTGGGCTTAATAGAAAGAACGCAAGAAATAGAAGGCAGCATTAGAGAAAGGTGGATAGCGACTTAATTAGCTGGAGCTAAGATGGTTAATATCGAAATAGATGGCAAAATTTACAGTGTTCCTGAGGGCGATAACCTGTTGCAGGCCTGTCTGTCGTTGGGCCTGGATTTGCCCTATTTTTGCTGGCACCCGGCCATGGGCTCGGTGGGTGCCTGCCGTCAATGCGCGTTGATTCAATACGAAGATAACCCTAATCCTGAAGCGGGCGATTCACACGAGCAACGAGGCCGCATTGTGATGGGCTGCATGACGCCGGTCAGCGAAGGCATGCGTATCTCCATTAATGACCATCGCGCCGAAGGTTTTCGTGGTCAGGTCATCGAATATCTGATGACCAATCACCCGCATGATTGCCCGGTGTGCGAGGAGGGCGGCGAATGTCATTTGCAGGATATGACTTTGATGAGCGGCCATACCGAACGTCGCTACGAGGGTAAAAAGCGTACCCACCGTAATCAATATCTGGGTCCGTTCATTAATCATGAAATGAACCGCTGTATTGCCTGCTATCGTTGTCAGCGTTATTACCAGGATTATGCGGGCGGCCACGATCTGCAGGCCATGGCGGCTCACAATCATGTCTATTTTGGACGCCACGAGGATGGCGTGCTGGAAAGTGAGTTCAGCGGCAATCTCGTTGAGGTGTGTCCCACCGGCGTGTTTACTGACAAAACGCTGAGTGAGCACTACAGCCGTAAATGGGATTTACAGGCCGCGCCCTCAATTTGTGTGCATTGCGCACTGGGCTGTAATACCAGCCCCGGTGAACGTTATGGTGAATTGCGCCGTATCGTCAATCGTTACCACAGCCAGGTGAACGGCTATTTTCTCTGTGACCGGGGGCGCTTTGGATATGACTTTGTTAATGGTTCGGACCGGCTTAACCACGCATTGAAAATCCAGCAAAACGAGCAGGGCGAGCGACTGGAAACTGAGTTATCGCGCAGTGAAACCCGTGATCAGTTAGCTCAGATGACAAGCCAGGATAAACAGCTGCTCGGCATTGGCTCGCCACGGGCGACTCTGGAAGCCAATTTTGCGCTGCGTGAGTTGGTGGGAGCAGCCAACTTTTATACCGGCATGAGTGTGAAGGAGGCTGAACTGCATCAGTTGGCGCTGGACATTTTTCAGCATAGCCCGGTGCGAATTCCCACGCTCAAGGAAGTGGAGCAGGCCGATGTGGTCTTAGTGCTGGGAGAGGATGTACTGAATACCTCGCCACGTCTGGCGCTCAGCCTGCGGCAAACGGCGGCCAATATCGGCAAGGCGATTGCTGAAAAATTGCGCGTGCCCCTGTGGCAAGACGCGGCTATCCGCGAGGCACGTCAGGATCAAAAGACACCGGTTTATCTGGCCACGATCTCCTCAACAGGCATTGACGATATCGCAGCAGAAACCTTTAACGGCACACCGGATGCCATTGCTCGACTGGGCGCGGCAGTTGCCCATGCCATAGATTCCTCAGCACCAAGAATTAATGATTTGAGCGAAGATGTTCTAGCGCTGGCGCAGCGCATTGGCGACACGCTCAAAGTTGCGAAAAAACCGCTGATTATTTCCGGTACGGGTTGCTTTAGTCCTGCTGTGTTGCAGGCCGCAGCGAATGTTGCTCAGGCGCTGGCGGGTCGAGTCAACAAGGATGCCGAGCAAGAGACAAGCAGTGATCAGACCGGTACTGCCGATCTTTATCTGTGTCTGCCTGAAAGTAACAGCATGGGTGTGTCATTACTGCACTCGGAAACAGAGTCGGGAGGCTCCCTGAGTAATGCGCTGGAACGGGTGGACTCTGGTAACGTTGATACGGTGCTGGTGCTGGAAAATGACCTTTACCGGCGTGGTGCCTGCAATGAAATTGACGCGCTATTTAACAGTGAAGCGCAGGTGATTGTATTGGATCACCACCTGCATAAGTCGGCGACTCAGGCAGCCCTGGTGTTGCCAGCCGGAAGCTTCGCAGAAACACAGGGCACCTTGGTGAGTAGTGAAGGGCGTGCCCAGCGTCACTTTGCGGTGCACATGCCTAAGCATGACAGCCGTGCCAGTTGGGAATGGTTGTCCGACATGATCGCACTGCGTAAAGGTTTGCTCAGCCCGCCCTGGCAGCACGTGGATGAGGTTACACAAGCCTGTGAGAAGATCATTGCGGCTTTACAGGGCATTGTTGACGCTGCTCCGGCAGATGACTTCAGAGTCAGCGGTCAGAAGATTAATCGTCAGCCACACCGTTACAGTGGCCGCACGGCGATGAATGCGGCTGTTAATGTTTGTGAACCGAAACAACCCGAGGATGCTGATTCCGCATTAGCTTTCACCATGGAAGGTTATGCCGATGCCAAACCGGGTGTACGGCCAGCAGCGGTAACACCCTCGTACTGGTCGCCGGGCTGGAATTCAAATCAGGCAGTGGGTAAATTTCAGCAAGAAATTAACGGCCCCCTGCAGGGCGGAGATCCCGGTGTACGTTTGTTGGAGCCTGTAGCAGCGCCAACAGAACGATGGTTTGAGCTGTCGTTGCGAGAGCCGAGTCGAGTTGATGGTCAATGGTTGTTATTGCCTCAATATTCAATCTTTGCCAGTGAAGAACTGAGCGCCAAAAGTCCATCGGTTGAGGAGCGTAGTCCGGAGCCCTGTGTTTTGTTACACCCCAGCGATGCGGCACAACTGACCGTGATTGATGGTGACGGTTTGATAATTAGCTGCGCCGATCGCTCGATTTATTTGCAAGTGAAGATTGATCATCACTGTCCACTGGGCGCTGTTTGTATCCCGGTAGGATTGGCTCAAACGGCAGGTCTCGAATATCTTAAAGCAGCGCAGGTAACCAGGGATCCCGACTGGCAACGACGTCCTGAAACCAATTTGATCGCGACAGATCAAGGTGACCAGGTTCAGGAGGACAGCCATGAGTCAGCGAGGTAAAGAGGCATGAGTGGCGTGGGTTCATTGCTGAACATTTTCGGTATTTTGCTAGTCGTTGTGCTGGTGGGGGCGATGTTGACCTGGCTGGAGCGGCGTTTACTGGGAATCTGGCAGGATCGTCGCGGACCTAATCGTGTGGGACCCTTCGGCTTACTGCAAGTGGCGGCCGATATGATCAAGATTTTCACCAAGCAGGATTGGATTCCGCCCTTTGCCGATAAACCGGTGTTTATTCTGGCGCCAGCGATTGTCATGGTCACCATGTTAATGGCCTTTGCGGTGATTCCATTTGCACCGGGTGTTGGGGTGGTTGACTTGAATGTCGGCATTCTTTTTTTCCTGGCCATGTCAGCGCTGGCAG
>Ga0209395_1008224_pt1 | contig 10699 bp, 10 predicted proteins | sample GOMGulsemesocosm_3_FD_184635 | JGI IMG/M metagenome (GOLD analysis project Ga0209395, IMG submission 184635) | Methane-oxidizing microbial communities from mesocosms in the Gulf of Mexico - GOM9D Gulf of Mexico (SPAdes) (version 2) | ecosystem: Environmental > Aquatic > Marine > Cold seeps... | reverse complement strand
AGTACCACTATTTTGAAAACAAGCGGCTAGATCAAAATGCAACCAGCCTTGCCCATCATTGGGAACAAAACGCGCTAAAAATCCTGCCGCATTACTGGCGCCTGCTACGCCGCCTTTTGAGGTGCCCGTATTAGCGGTGTCAGCATAATGAGAAGGACATTCATGCATATGAAAAGGGGCGAGGGGTAATTGCCAATTCATTTCGTTCACGCTGTTACCTAATGCTAAAGTGCGAGAAACTAACGCATCATCATAAGCAAAGATAGCATTATAGTGTGTGCCAACGGCGGTTAATGCGGCGCCGGTTAGTGTGGCAGCATCAATGATTAATGGCGCGCCAGTGTCACCAGCAGCCATAAGTCCATCAGCAAGGACTAAGCGTCCTTCTGCATCGGTATTTAAAATTTCTACCGTAGTACCATTTCTATAAGTAATGATATCGCCAAGTTTGTAGGCCTCACCGTTAACAAGGTTTTCAGCGCAACATAAAAAGAGAGAAACGCGTTTGTTAAGATCTTGGCTGATTGCCAATGACAACGCGCCAGTTACGGTTGCTGCGCCGCCCATGTCACACTTCATCGTCATCATGCCCGGACCGCTTTTTAAGCTATAACCACCGCTATCAAAAGTAATACCTTTACCGACTAACGCAGCATCCACAGGTGCATTGTCATTACCTGTTGGATTGTAATCAAGCAACAGCATGGCGGGAACGCGTTTACTCGCTCGTCCTACCGTATGGATACCCATCCAACCATGCGTTAATAACTCGTCTCCCTTAATAACTTGATAACTAACATGCTCTCCACCAACACGGGTTATTTCCGCAATCGCGCTATCAATTAAAGATTCTGGGAAAATTTGTTCAGGGGCGCCATTGATGGCAGCTACTGCCCAGTCACGGGAGGCTTGGCGTGCGTTCAAAATAGTGAGTTCTGCCGTTGGTGTATCTGCTGACCAGTTTAAATTAGCTTTGCCTTTTGCCACACTAAAACCTTTAGCGAATGCCCATTGGTTATCTAGGCTCCACTGTTCACCAGAGAGGGATACTTTGCTAATACCTTGTGTTTGCAACCGACGAGCACCACGTTGAATAAGTTCGAGTTGCTGTTCTTTTTCACCCGATAAATGAATGGTCATGGCGATACCATCGCTGGTTAATAACGCATTAGTTCCCCATTTTGGGTCGCTGGCGGTAAAAGACAATAAAATGGGTAGAGATGCGCTCATAGAAATTCCTAATGAATTGTTGATTTGCAAAGAAATCATTTATAGTGTGGGCAATTATAACCTTAAAAGGGCGCGAACATGGAACAATCAACCTTTTCCAATACACAATTATCATTAAGTGATTTAACTCCTTATCAAACTCAGGAAAGTACACACTTAGAACCTTCTTACATTAAAGCCAATAATATTTTACGAATCGTGTTCTTTTCTATTGTATTGCTCATTATTGCAGGTGTTAAATGGCAGCCTTTTTCTCCCTTATCTGATGGTGCTTCCAATGTATTTACCTTGGTTTTGAGCGTGGCATCTGTGTTATCTTTGTTTATTGTTGTGATGTCTTATTTTTATGATAAATCAAAATCTTATACGCTTAGAGAGAATGATATCAGCTTATATTCGGGCGTGATTTTCAAGAAGGTCACTATCCAACCATTTTTACGTATTCAACATATTGAGTTAAAACAAGGACCCGTTGATCGTAAACTTGACCTTGCAAGCATACAAGTATTTAGTGCCGGTGGGGCGCTCCATACGTTTGAATTACCTGGGCTGACTCACAATGACGCTCTAGCCATGCGTCAATATATTTTGGATCATAAGGATGTGACTGTTCATGGATAATTGGCAGCGCGTTTCAAAAGTTTCTATTATTGATTTCTTCGTAAAAAATATCATTGCGTTTGTCTCTGGCGCCATTTATTCCATTCCCGTTATTTGGGCGTCGTCTGACACCTTAGAAGAAAACATGCATTATGTGGTCATGGGTGCCTGCACTATCGTAGCATTGCTGGCAATATCTTCCTTTCTACAATATTACTTTTTTAAATATCGCCTGATGGATGACAAAATTGAAATTCATGCGGGCGTTTTTTTTAAAAAGCATTTGGATTTACCATTCACGCGCATTCAAAATGTAAAGCTAATTACCCCTGTTTATTTCAGACCTTTTGATTATACGATAATGGAGCTTGATACAGCAGGTAGTGCTAAAAATGAAGCGAAACTTGTTGCCATTCCGGTTATTAAAGCTAATGAAATGAAACAGCATATTCTGGAGCATCAAGCAGGTCCTCAGGTAGAAAATAATAATGCTGAGCCCGCTGAAATTACTAATGATGCTGTAGATTCAGGTAGCGAGAAACTACTTAATGAGCGCTCGCTAGTTGATTTGGTTATTCATGGTTTAACCAACAATAGGATCTTCATCTTCTTAGCGATGCTAGCACCCATGGCTGATACCATTTTTGAAAATACTGATGAGTTCTTACTCAGCTTTGGGTTAGATGTGAAAGGCTTTTTATTTGATAGTCAGCACCCATGGTGGCAGTTATCACTCTACCTGATAGCGTCATTTATTATGGCCTACATCTTAGTTATGTTGCTGTCTATCTTAGGCTCTATCATTGCATTCTATGGCTACAAGCTAACTAAACGGGATAATAATTATATACAGCGCAGTGGCTTATTATCGATTCATGAAGTAGTTATGAAAAAACCGCGCTTGCAAATGATTGTACGTCAACAAGATTGGCTAGATGTGATTATCAAACGAATCAACTTAAAGTTTGAGCAAATGGGTGGTATTGAGCATTCTAAGCAAAATAACCTGCGAAATAAGTTGATGGTTCCGTCAATTAAAGAAGATGAGTGTGATGTTTTAGTGGATGATGTTTGGCCTACAAATCAGATGACATCTGTCGATTACCAACCTATAAGTAAGCGTTACATCGTGCGTGGTGTTGCATTGTTTATTACGCCTATCACGGCTATTGTATGCACTGTAGCAGTGATTAGTCAGCAATGGGTTCTGATACCGCCTGCTATTGTTTTCTTTATTATAGCCAGTGTATTAGTGTGGTGCCGCTGGAAACGTTGGGGGTATGCCATTGATGATGAGTTTGTCTATGTACGTAAAGGCATGTTAGGGGTTAACTATTACTGTTTTGCGATTGAAAAGACTCAAATGGTTAAGTTTAAGCAAAGTATTTTTTTGCGTCGTCATAAACTTTGCCATACCGGCTTTGTTACGGCAGCTAGTTCGTTGACTATTCCGTGTATTCCACAGGATATTGGTTGGCATTTATTGTCACAGACCTTGCATAAAGTCGAGTCACTGAAGAAAAACTGGATGTAGTCATAAAGTTGTCATTAGACAATAACCATAGGTTGAGGTTATTGTCTAAATGATAATAAGGGAGCACATCCGTAGTTCTGGTTAAGTTAGAACAGTTCATCACCATCATCTGGTGTATTCTCAGTTAATCCACCCGATAATTTTTCTAATGCCGTGAAGGCTGATGACATATTATCACTGACGCCAGAATCAGCAGCAATGCTATTATATTCATTACTGTACTTTAAAATTTCAGTCACTAGTAAGGATAAGTTATCTGATATTTGGCTTTGTTGATGAGCGGCTTCTTCCACACTTTCGGTGACCACTTTCATACTATCAACCTCAGAAAAAATACTTTGTAGAAAGTTGACAGACTCTGTGGCATTTTGAGCATTTTTAGCGGTGAGTTCTTGCCCCTTTTTCATTATATCAACAGCGTTACCCGACGATAATGTTAAAGAGGTGATCACTTTATTGATCATCTCGGTAGATTGCCTTGTTTTGGTAGCTAATGAGCGAACTTCGTCTGCTACAACCGCAAAACCTCGTCCTGCCTCTCCTGCTCGAGCTGCTTCAATTGCGGCGTTTAGAGCCAATAAGTTCGTTTGCTCTGCCACTGAATTGATAACTTCCAAAATGCTAGAAATGTTATTGGTTTCAGTTTGCAAACTTTCAATGGTCGAAAATGCCATATCTATTTCGGTTACTAACTCAGACATGCTTTCTTGATTACTGTGATATGTTTCCAAACAGGTATTAGTTATCTCGGCCACTTTTTCATTTGACGAAATTGCACTGCTGGAGTTATTGACTAATAAACGAGATATTTCATTTAACTCACTGACACTGTCTTTCATTTTTTCGACGCAAGATGTTTGATTTTGAGCGCCATCAGAAATCTGAACGCTTACGTTACGCAGTTGATCAAAAGCGGAATTGACTTGATATGCCACCACTGAAACTTGTGATACTGAGTCTGACATTGTCTCCTTTAGAACTTGGATATGTTTGGATAACTCGCCCAATTCATCATTTTTAGTATAAACATTATCAAAGTGATAATTAGACTCTGCAAGGCATTTAACATTATCTATCAATAGAAAAACAGGATTAATAACGAGTTTGTTCATAATGATAAATATGGTGATAAAAATAATAAAAATAACTGCCATAAACAACAGTGGTAAAATCAGCTTTAATCGATGAGAACTTTTCTCTATTTGCTTAACTTGTTGTGCTTGATGGGCTTTTATGGATGAGATAATTTGTGTTAATTGTTGATTTAACTCACGGTCTATACCTCTGATCTTTTTATCAGTGAGTTCAATATCGAAATTAGAGCTAATATATATTTGGTAGCCCTGCTCATAAAGCGAAACGACCGCTTGGTGATTGCTTATAAAACTCTGTAGTTCAGGTGCCAAAAAAGCCGAAAACTCTTTAGTGTTTATAAAGTTTTCGATCTCAGTATCAACTTCTTTAGAGTGCATTAAAAAAGCTCGCCAATATTTTTCTAAACTATCAGGGTTCTTTCCTCTGATTAATACATTTTTCCATTCTTGAACACTCATAGAGAAATGACTTTTAACAGAGGTTACCATTAGCTCACTGTCGGCAATGTCTTTATCTAACTTCTTAGACTCAAGGTTTAAACTATTAAAACTGAAAAAGGAAATAATGAGCATTATTAAGAGGGAAATGGCGCCTAAAATAATGGTAAAAAGAGTTTTACTTTTAATAGAATTAAACATTAGAAATACTATTCCTTGATCTTAAATTGAGGATATTGGTGTAATGACTTTATATGAGATAAATGTTCTTGGGGAAAAGGGCAACATTAGCTTAAGTTTATGAATAATAAACTATTTTAATTGGACTGCAATTATTGTTTTATTTAATGATACAGCAATATAAGTAGGCATTAAATATTTTCTTCATAAGATACATAATAAATTTAAGTGTAATACCAATTTGATTAAATTATTGCACACTTGTGCAGGTTAAAATTGACGATAACGGCGTTGCCCTCAATCCCAATAGCTAGCTATTGCTCAATCGAGCGCCTTGTTCTAATAAATTTTTCCTTAGCACAACAAGATCACTTACTTAATGAAATTGGTATAATCAGTCGTCTTAACTGGCGGGTAGGGTTTTGTGTCGGTCAAGTCATGATGACTTATTATTCTCAATAATATAAAAATTATTAGTCTGTACTCAAATAGCATTGTATTGTGGTTGAATTAAGTTATAGGCCACTAATAAACAAGCCAAGTCTCAGTTATTATAACTAAAATTAAAATAATAAAATAAGGTTGATGTATGTTTAAGGTAAGTTTTGTATTCGCATTGTTTATGCTTGTAAGTTCCCCTCAATTATTGGCTAAAGAACTTCAAATTAAAGATGTTGATGCTATTAAGGCGGACGTTACGACCGTCGATGGGATCATTAACACATTGTATGACTCTATTTCAGGGCCAAAAGGGCAAAAAAGGCAATGGGAACGCACTAAAACCCTGGGAATTCCTAGCGTTCAATTTGTGATGGCTGTTACTACAAAAAATGGTTCAATTAGTACTAAAACCTTAACGTTTTCTGATTATGTTAATTGGGTTAATGATTACTTTCTAAAAAATGGTTTTGTTGAAAAAGAACTCGGTAGAAAAGTGACTAAATATGGCAATATAGTTCATGTGCTCAGTAGTTATGAATCCAGACATGAAGTCGGAGGAAAAGTAATAGCGCGCGGAGTTAACAGCATTCAACTATTTTTTGATGGCAAACGATGGTGGATAGTGTCGATTTTATGGGACAGTGAAAGAAAAGATAATCCTATTCCTCAAACATTATTATCTCTTACTCATTAAGCACCTGAAGAATAGCTGAGTCAGTTATTCTTTAATCAATGAGACAATGCTCCAGTCGAACTACGGGTATATAATGATGTTATTTCAAAATAAACAGTAGCCTGCTCTGGTTTGCTTTCAATGAAAACAACGGCTTGGTCAAGTTCGAAAAGTCGTTATCAATTCGTTTATCTTGTTATTCCTATTATGTGTATTGAGCAAACATGTGCGTTACTGAAATAACATGCCTCTAAACTCTAATCGATTATTTATCATCTCAAAATAGATAGGGAATTCTTGTTGCTTATCTTTAGAGAGCGCACAGCCCAATATATATTCATGTGAAGATATCGCTTCTAGCTTTTTACTATTTTTTCTTATCGCCGATAAAGAACAATGGGTGAGTGTTTTAGGATTAATATTACGTATTATTTTGATTTTCTGCTCATTGTACTGAGGCGTTTTTATGTTTTCACACATGGAGGATACTTGACCAACACATCCCTGAACTTCATTTAACCTAAAAGCGCCGCCGTAATATAGGGATTCATCGAGAGTTAATTGTATTTTTCCTAAGCTTAATTTTTCAAGGGAAACCACCTGCAAGGGAGTACAACTGCCCGAGGTCGAGTGTTTTATTACGGCAACTAAATAATCTTCCGTAGATAGGTAACTATTAATCTTGTTGATAGGTAGGTAAAATAACCGCTCTGAATCATCAGACTCTTGACCACGTTTGTAGCCTGATGTACTGAGAACATATGCACCTTGGTTGGCCCCTAGAATTTGCACTAAAACAGTTTCTTGCACGAACTGGCATGAACCACCCTCAGTCGCTAAACTGTTTAAAATAAAACTATTTAATCCGATAATGAAAAATAATCTGACTATCCATTTATTCATTCAGGTTGTCTCGCTGTCGTTGTTTTTCAAGGTTATTGTTTGGACATAACCACAGTGATTACTTTTTTCTCTTGTTCTAGTTGACCAAACTTGATGTAAGAACAATATAATTCGTACACTTGCTGATTTGTATTATCTAAACTTTCTAGTAACGATATGTGTTGCTCAGTGGCATCAATATATTTTATGCCCCCAAACATCTCAAAGTGAAAATACATATCGTCACTATCAGTAACTAACGTCGTTTTAATAACTCTGTCTCGCTCAATTAACTGACATTGTATGGGTTGCATATTTCCATCGGGTTTAAATATTGATACATTTTATTAACGTAGCGAGAATATTGATAACTTGCTACAAATATATTTTTAATAAAAAGAAACAACAAAAGTTGCTATACAAGAATCGAAAATCAGTGGATCTCGTAGATTTTCTACATCACCACATATATATAAAAGAATCTAATGAAACTACAATTAAAAAAAGCCACACTCATTAAACGTTACAAACGCTTCCTCGCCGATATTATTTTAGAAGATGGCAGTCTAACCACTATTCATGTGGCAAATACAGGAGCCATGACTGGGTGCGCCGAGCCTGATGATACGGTGTGGTATAGCACGTCAACAAACCTTAAACGTAAATATCCTTTTAGTTGGGAGTTAACACAAACTCAGCAGCAGCATTTTATTTGTGTAAACACTATTCGAGCCAATAGCTTAGTAGAGCAAGCGATATTAGATGGCACTATCAGTGAACTGCAAGGGTTCAGTCAATTAACAAGAGAAGTGAAATATGGGGATGAGAATAGTCGAATAGATCTCTTATTAGACTTTCCAACCAATGATGAGTCATCGATACCTCAAGCCTCTAAAGCTTATGTCGAAGTGAAGAGTGTGACTTTACTCGACAAAGACCAGGGATATTTTCCTGATTCGGTGACCACCCGTGGCCAAAAACATTTACGGGAGTTAATTCAAATAGTCGAAAGCGGTGATAGGGCTGTTTTGTTATTCGCCGTTTTACATACGGGGATTAACAGCGTGAAAGTCGCTGATCATATTGATATAAAATATGCCCAATTATTAGAGCAAGCAATTAAAGCTGGCGTTGAAGTTTTAGCTTATAAAGCCGATATTTCTGAAAGTGGACTCTTTATTTCTGAGCGTATCAATTTTACATCTTTTGCTTAAGCGTTATACACGAGCTATTACACCTGCCCATTTGACGGGCTTAAGCTATCAGCCTGACTTTATCAAGCCAGCGCTGATATGCAAAATGTCAAAAACTTGAGCAAGCTATCGAGTAAATAGATTTTTGGTCGACAAGGCAATAACAGCCGTTAAACTCGCGATGTCACTGCCATTCCTAGCGGAAATGGCTAAACCAAACTGTAACGTTAAAAAATAATTGGCCAATGCCGTGGCATCAAGCTCATCATCAACATTACCTAGTGTTCTTTCTTGTTCAAAAAAATGGGTTAAAAAAAATAAAGTCTGCTGGTTCACTTTCTTCACTGCTTCAGTACTACTATCAGGTAAACGCGAACCGGCAACTTCTGCTGTACTCATACACACAAAACAACCTGTTGGTAGGGCTCGATCCGTTAACATGTTAGCGATAGACAGTAGGTAATTATTTACTCGAACCATTAAAGGTTCTTTACCGTCAGTAAGGTGATTTGAATGAGGCGAGCCATACTTTGTTAAATAGAGTTCAAAGCTTTGATTAAACAGTGTTTCCTTGTTACCAAATGCCGCATAGAGACTCGGCTTATTAATCGCCATTGCGGTTGTTAAATCAGTTAGTGATGTACCAGGATATCCATTTTCCCAAAATACCAACATCGCTTTTTCAAGCGCATGATCTTTATTAAATTCACGATGACGTCCAGCAGCCATAATTACTCTCAAGTAGTTTTTATCAAATCATATTTGCAATTGTGTACCGATGAGTATAGATTGTCAATACCCGTACCGAACGGTACAAAATTAATTGGCAAACTTAGAGGAATATACAATGAATGATTTAACAGGAAAAACAGCAGTCGTCACGGGTGGAAACAGCGGAATAGGCTATGCAACTGCAAAACAATTTAAAGAGGCAGGCGCTAAGGTTATTATTACGGGTAGAGATGTTAATAAAGTAAATACTGCCGCATCGCAGTTAGGTGTAACAGGTCTTGTCGCTGATGTTATTAGTTTAACGGCGATTGACGAATTGGTAGCGCAAGTGACTAGCGAATTTGGCAATATCGATATTTTATTTGTTAATGCGGGCATTTTCAGCCCAGCACCTGTGGGGCAGATATCTGAAGAAATGTTTGATAATCAAATGGGCATTAATTTTAAGGGCGCTGTATTTAGTACCGAGAAATTTCTGCCTTTCATTAATGATGGTGGATCGATTATTCATCTATCTTCTATTAATGCTTATACTGGCATGCCAAATACGGCCATTTATGCCGCCTCTAAAGCGGCGTTAAACGCTTATACTCGAACAGCTGCAACGGAGTTAGCACCACGACAAATACGCGTAAACTCTGTTAATCCTGGACCTGTTTTTACCCCCATATTTGGTAAAACAGGCATGGCGGAAGATCAGCTAAATGAGTTTGCCAGTGCTATGCAAAATAGAATTCCATTGAAACGTTTTGGCCAACCAGAAGATGTAGCCAAACTCGTTACATTTTTGGCCTCTGATGACGCCTCATTTATAACGGGGTCTGAATATAATATTGATGGCGGAATCAATATTAATCCTATTCTTTAGTGATTTTAATAGAGGCTATCATCTGTGCTGAGCAACGATAGCCTCATATTTTAATAAACAAAAATTAACCCTGCAAATGATCAAACATAAGGTATGACTATGGTTGTAAATATTTTAAAATTAGATGCGAGCATACGAAAAACAGGTTCTCACAGCAGAGCGTTGTCAAATAAGCTGATTGAACAACTTGCTACAAGATATAAAACTACAATAACCCGCCGCGATTTAACAAATGGCATTTCATTGATTGATGAGCAGTGGGGGCAAGCTAACTTTACCGCAAAAGATGAACGTACCCAATTACAGAAAACATGCTTGCTTGAGTCTGATTTATACGTTGAAGAGGTCATCAATACTGACCTGATAGTTCTCGCTCTACCCATCTATAATTTTGGTTTACCAGCGGCTTTTAAAGCATGGATTGATCAAGTGGTGCGCTCTAAACTTACTTTTAAATACACCTCAGAGGGACCCATTGGTTTACTTCATAATAAAAAAGCTTATGTGATCATTACATCAGGCGGCACCGAGCTTGGCAGTGAACTTGATTTTGTCTCCGATTATTTGCGCCACACGCTGGGTTTTATAGGCATCACCGATATCACATTCATTGATAGTAGTGGGCTTGGTAAAGATGAAGATAAAATACGGTCACGTTGTCATGACTTTATTGAAACGCTTTAGTTAAGAGTCAGGGCTAGCGCTTTAACATTCGCGCTAAGGTATTATCTTTAATAATTAAATGGTGTTTTAAAGCCGCTAATATATGTCCGATAATAAGTAGTGAAAATACACAAGCGAATAGGTAATGAAGCGTCTTTGACGCTTGATAAA
>Ga0209395_1008223_pt1 | contig 10700 bp, 8 predicted proteins | sample GOMGulsemesocosm_3_FD_184635 | JGI IMG/M metagenome (GOLD analysis project Ga0209395, IMG submission 184635) | Methane-oxidizing microbial communities from mesocosms in the Gulf of Mexico - GOM9D Gulf of Mexico (SPAdes) (version 2) | ecosystem: Environmental > Aquatic > Marine > Cold seeps... | reverse complement strand
GTTAAAGTGAGATATCCCAAAGTTATGAGAGAGCAGAAAGGACAACTTGATTATGCCTTACTAACCTTGACCGTCGTTTGCAAAATCCCTGTTTCGAGTTAGCCGAGTTTATTGAAAAGCCATCTATAAGTGTAATCGAGCGCGAGTCAGGATTTAGATCGGTACGTGTATTTGGCGACCTTGATGACAGTGAAACGACTGCTGCTGAGTTAGTCGCTTTGATTGATGAAGAAATATTACCTAAAGTTCTTGAACGCTTACATAATTCAGAAAAACCAACCGATATTAAGAGAAATTTTATAAAATCTCAGTGCTGAAGGGATTGAACTGAATCAGTCCTTCATTAATCAATTTCAATTAAATAAATCGAAACAACAGCTTCTCAGCATCGATTACAAAATAAACTACAGGTGAAGATCTTAATCTTAATCATAATCGTATTAGTAGTGAAAAGGTTAATTCTGTTAGAAGTTAAAATGACAATTTAAAGGCGAATTGAAACTCCTATAGATTTGGAATCAAGTTTATCGGGGAGGGTAAAAACAACGTGTTATTTTAGCCAAAGCACTTTATAAAATTCCTAAAATACTGTTTATGGATGAAGCAAGCAGTCATTTTGATATTAACCTTGAAACTGACATTAATGAGGACAAGGGGGGAAGGTATGCTGCTATCTGCCGTCTTTGTTGGCTTCCCTTAACGTAGTAACCAATTAGATTGTTTGTGTTGTTGTCGTAAGTTTAAAGATAAAAAGGAAACTTTTACTGTCAGCAGACAGGGAAATTAAGTTAAAACCAGAAGTTGAGATAAGAAATAAAGCAGTAAGATAATTTTTTAATAGAGGGAGCTATTTGCTCCCTTTAATTTTATTGCTATTACCTACATACAGTTGTATGTAGGAAGGCAGTTATCGCTGGGTCTACAAACGCATGTTATACAATTAACCGTTTCAATTACTTCTCTTATACCACCACCAATGTTTGGCGTAATATTATCAGGTAATACTTCTGTATCTTTAGAAAGATTTTTAAGTTTTTTCTTATTTAATTGTAATTTCATTAATATAATCCTTATTTTCCATTTAATGATGAAGTGTATTAAAAACACACAACATATATTTACCGATAAAATTAAATTATGTCAAGGTATTGTTAATAATCGTCGGTTAATAAGTTACAACTGTGTTTTGTTGTTGTTAATTTCTGCGTTGTGATGTTAAATAAATTGCTTAAGCCCTAGTATAAAATGATGACATTCATAAAATTGAATTATTCACCAATGAAAGATAAATAAACCGATACAGAGCCCATTCAAAGATAGAATCTTGATGAATCAAGCCCACCTAAACCCCATCAAAAATTTACCCAAAAGTCAGATGCTTATTATATGAGTTGACGAATTAGTTTGTCTGGGAATATAGCGGTTGATGAAGTGAAAATACCGCATAATTATTGCTGTTGAAGAGGGGGACTTAGTTAATAGGGCAAGAACTATGTAATAAGCGATTGGATCAACTTTCGGAGTTTAGCGAAAGCAGAAAAAGCGGTGTTAAAATTATTGCTTATTTCAACACTGCTTAGCTTTACTGATTTAAGCTGATAGTATATTTATGAGCATAAGGTCAGATAAAATCATTCAACTCCAATTAGTAACAATACTAATTAACAGTTAACACAGCTACCCAAGGCTGAAGGAGAGCAAACCTTATCTATACTTATTGGTACCCATTCTGGATCTGATCCGCTAGGAGTGTAATTACCATCACCCTGCTGGCACATTCCTGTATTTGTAGGCATATCGGGACCGCACCAGTCCGAATGACCACCACCACCAACCTGCGGCGTCATATCTGCAGGTAAAATATTGCTATCTTTTGACAAGTTTTTTAACTTTTTTTTATTTAACTTAAGTTTCATTATTACATCCATATTAGTAAAGTTACTTGTTGACAAGTTGTTAATCGATGATGGTTTTTTCATCATCACTCAACAAACTACTGAGTGAACAATTAAAAGTCAAGTGTTATTTTTTCATAAAAAACAATGGTTAAAATTGTTTTTTTACGTTAAGTTAAGTGAGTACTAGCTTGTACCTTTGTTGCATTTTATTTACAATCTGTATTAATAAAAATAAGGATGTTTTGATGTCATCGTGCTTACCTTTAGCCAGTGAAAACCGTGATCTTATTGATAAAATACTCGAACAATTTGTTGAGCGTTCCTCCCATTTAAACAAAGAAACTCAGCCTTGTGGTTTACTGAGCGGTTTAGCGGGCGAATTACTGTTTTTATTTAAATTGAGTAAATTTCAACCGGCATTGGTTAATGATGGTTTATTTAACGACAAACTTGAGTATTTACAACAGCAGCTCTCCAATGTAATCAACCGACCTGACCTAGATTCAGGACTAAGCGGGCAAGGTTGGTTTTTAGAGTTTATTAACCAAGCTCAAGGGGCTGACTATGACTGCGAGTTATGTGAAGACATTGACGACATTTTACTGAACAGCCTTTCAGTTGAACGGTGGCAAGGTGAGATTGAAATGGTACTTGGACTAGGTGGCATTGCCATGTATGCAGCTCGGCGCCAATTAACTTCTGACAGCTCTGAGTTTTTTGAAAAAATAATCAGACACTTTGAAAGTACCGCTATTCAAGTTACCGAAAATACCTTAAGTTGGTCGCAACCCGTTAATTCTATTTTTCGTTTCAATAAAGAAACCCCTGACGAAGCTGAGTTCAATTTAGGCTTAGCACACGGTGTTCCGAGTATTATTGCCGCTATATTACCGGCTTTAAAAATTCCAACATTATTCAAACGAACCAAACGACTACTAATACAAAGTTGCGATTGGTTACTGCAACAAGAGCTAGCCGCGCCGCAAAGTATTAGCTGTTTTTCCTCATCATGTAATGATGACAACGGCTCTCGCTTAGGCTGGTGTTATGGCGATTTAACGATTGCATTAACTTTAGTTCGAGTAGGTAAAGCACTAGAATTGCCCTTTTATATTGATAAAGCGAGAAAAATAAGCCTGCATGCGGCCAAAAGAAACAGTAGCCAAGGCATGGTTTATGATGCCGGGCTATGCCACGGTAGCGCAGGTTTATCCTTGATTTTTCAATTGTTACATCAGCAACTTGATGAGCCCAAATTATTACAAGCGGCCAACAACTGGTTGTTATATACCTTAGACCTATATAGAGAAGAAGGCTTAAAAGGCTTGTATATGTATTCAGCAATAACAAAAAAACATCAAGAAGATAGCAGTTTTTTAATGGGCTATAGTGGCATAGGTTTATGCCTCCTCGCTGCCTTAGGTGAGCAAGCCGATTGGACAGATTGTTTATTGATGTCTTAGCGCTTAAAAAATAAAGGAAGATAAATGTCAAAAAGTAGTATTAAGCATCAAGATTTTTTTGTGATCAGAACACCAAGAATGCCAGTAAACAAATTAGTGGCATTGGGGCAAAATAAACAACAAACTAGCCAAGCAATAAACGCGTGGTTAGCACAACCCACAGTAAAAGAAGCTTTGTATTTGGCCAGCCCTTCCCTGTTCGAACGTATAGAAACCCTCGAACAAGCTGATGCATCTTCTCATAGTAACTTAGCGTCAACTACCGTAAAACCTTTAACCACGAAACAAAAAAAATCAGCCGCTAAACAAGAAAAAAAACAACAACAAGCATTGCTGAAATATATGATCCGTATGTGTAGTAGACCAACACCTTTTGGCTTATTTTCTGGTATTCGCATGGGTGAAATTGGCACAGAGACTAAATTATTAAGTAATGATTTAACCGCAGATTCACGAACAACACGTTTAGATATTTTCTATTTATCTGCCATTAAAGAGTATTTATTAAAAAATAACGTTCGTAGTGAGCAATTAAAATATTATCCAAATTCTAGCCATTACTTTATTGCCGAACACTGTCGCTATATTGAAGCATATCAATCAGATAAAACACGTCAGTACCGATTAAGTGCGATTGAAAGTGATGAGCACTTTTGTTTTATGTTAGGGCAAGCCAAAAAAGGGCTGAGCTTTAACCAACTAGTAAACGCTTTTTTAAAGCGCTTTTCCGATTCAAATAACACAAATTCAGTAACTGAACCCCTCACAAATAGCGACACGAATGAAAATAGTGATTATGCAAAAGAAGAGAGAGGGCAGGTTGAGGATTATCTACAAGAATTAATTGATGAATCTATTATATTAGCCGATATCCCTTTACCACTAACGGGGGATGCACCCGATAAAGCCTTAATCAATTCCCTTAATAGCATAAAACAAACAGAAATGGCCGATCATTTATCTACGGTATTGCATCAACTACAACAAGTGGATAATAAAAAGCTTGGGGCGGCTGCTGATTATCAAAAAATAATGGCACAATTAAATAAGTTGCCAGTTAAAACTGAAGAAAATAAACTTTTCCAAACAGACGTTTATCGTTCATTTAAAGATTGCAGCTTAGATGAAAGTCAACTGAACAAGCTGCTAAAACAATTGAAATTAATCAAAGGATTATCGGCACAACGTGGTGAAATCTTCAGTGATTTCATTAGCCAGTTCAACCAAAGGTTTGAAGGTCAATTTGTTCCGCTAGATAAGTTATTAGATGAAGAGTCAGGTATTGGTTTTTCAAATGAAACAGGCTACGAGGCGCCATTATTATCCGGGTTGCACTTAAGAAAAAGCGCAAGTAACAATGGGCAAAGTAAGTTAGCCTCGTCATTAGATCATATAATTAGCCAAACAATTAGCCTACCTGAGAATAGAGATAAGTCAGTTATTCAATTAACATCAAAAGAATTAAATGAATACATTAGTAAACCCATAGATGACAGTGAATTTCCGGCTTCTTTTGCCGCTATGATTTCTCTCTTTGAAGATGAGTCGCAGCAACAAGATAACCTGTTGATTAAATTGAATGGTTGTTATGGTCCTTCCGCCGCTAATTTATTAGGACGTTTTTGTCATTTAAATGATGATTTCAAAAATAATGTCGTCGAGCACCTCAATAAAGAGAGTGACCACTCACCCAATGTTATTTTTGCTGAAATAGTACATATGCCAGAGGGACGTCCCGGCAATGTTATTGCTAGGCCTCATTTACGAGCATATGAAATTGTCTTTTTGGCCGACTCAAGTTTAGCTGATGAGTTTCAAATACCGATCAGTGACCTTTATGTATGGATTGAAGCAGGTCAAATTAAGCTTTGGTCTAAACGACTTGAAAAACAAGTTATTCCACGTTTATCTTCTGCCCACAATACTTCTTCACGTAGTTTAAGTGCCTATAGGTTTTTAAGCCAGTTACAGCATCAAGGGGCATCGGCACCCAGTTTTTCAATGCCTGAAAGTCAAAGTAGTAGCTGTTTTGTGCCAAGACTTATGCTTGATAATTTGATTTTGTCGGTTAAAACTTGGCGTATTCCGCGTAAAGCATTAGCTGAGCTGCTAAATATTGAATGGTCTGCTAGTGAAACGACAAACATTACAGAAATAGATGAAAAAAAGTGGCAATCATTAAAGACTAAATATCAGTTAGATGACCAATTAGCTTATGCGTTTAGTGATAATGTTTTACAACTGAATATTACTAACCCTGTGTTGTTAGAGATATTACTGGCAGAAACAAAAGGCCAAATGCAAGTTGAATTAAAAGAAGTATTAACGTCTCAATTTTCAACGCCTGTTAAGTCAGACGGTGGTCAATATTATGCGAATGAATTGATTGTGCCCTTTTTTAATTCGGGAGCAAAAGTTCATCAACATTTTACTGATAAACCACAAGATAAAGTGGCACTAAAACCAATTAAACGTCGTTTTTCACCGGGTTCAGAATGGTTAAGCTTGAAGATTTATTCGGGTAACACAGCTGTCGATGCATTATTGTCTGAGCAGTTGTTACCACTTATTGAACAGTGCGCGCCTTTATATGACAAGTGGTTTTTTATACGTTATGGCGACCCAAAATGGCATTTAAGGCTAAGGTTTTATGGTGACCCAGCTCTGTTATGGGGGAAATTATTACCTAAACTCAATCAGCTACTTGACCCTATGGTAGAGCATGGTGAAATTCATAAAGCTGAAGTTTTTACTTATGAAAGAGAGGTTGAGCGTTATGGCGGCGCCGACTCAATGGCATTAGTAGAGAACTTATTTATGACTGATAGCAGCTTGATAGCTAAAACAGTTCAACTCGAAGCTGAAACAGGCGAAGAATTACGCAGTAGGGTTACCTTGTTAATGACAGATACCTTATTATCTGCTTTTGATTATTCTGAAGAAGAAAAATTAGAGTTTATCACTGGCCTTAGAACAGGGTTTGGCAGAGAGTTCAATGAGTCAAGTTTGCTTAGAAAACAGTTGGGAGTGAAATTCAAACCTGTTCAAAAAATTACCAATTCAGACTTTTCGTACTATCATCATCGAAATATTGCGGCTGATGGTGCCACTAATGAGATTGATAATATAACAAGGCAAGTTTTCGCTTTAGTTAGCAGTTGGCAGCAAGTATCTTTACCTTATATAAATGAGTTAAAGCAATTAATAGCCACCGAAGATGGCATTAATTGCAGTAAAAACACCCTGGTTAGTTCATTGTTGCATATGCACAATAACCGAATGTTTAAAGCATATGGCAGAGAGCATGAATTAGTAATGCATGATTTTTTAAGACGATATTATTTTTCGCAAAGCAAGATACCAGCGAACAAAAAAATAAAATAGGTAAAGGTTGATGAAGCAACTATTTAGACAAGAAGTTATAGATAATAAGAAAAATAGATTATCGGGTACTATTAGTTTAGTACAACCCGCTATTTTCAAATCTTTAGCTTTTCTGCTTATAGCGGCAGTGATAACTAGCCTTATTTTCTTGTCAGCAGGAAGTTACACCAGAAAAGAAACGGTCAGTGGAATATTGCAGCCCAATACGGGGTTGTTAAGGTTAAGTGCCCCTCAAGCTGGAGTTGTGACCGAATTATTAGTGCATGAAGGTCAAGTAGTAAAAAAGAATCAACCTATCTTACGGGTTAAATCTGAAAAACATGGCATTGAGGGTTTTGAGCTGAACCAATCGTTGATTAATCAATATGAAATGCAGCTTAATATTCTTAACCATCAGCTAAAAAATCAAAAGGATAAACATTTACTTGAAACACAGGCACTTAATGACAATCACGCTAGTCTGGTGCAACGCTTAGCTCAACTTAAGCTACAAAGCGATATTTTTAGCAAACGTGTTGAAATAAATCAAAAAATAGTGAAACAAGTAGGTTTATTGTCGGGGACTGGCTTTATCTCTGAACTCGATCTTAATAAGCAAAAAGATAGTTTATTAGCGTTAGAGCAGCAAACATCGGCAATGAACTCTGAGCGAATCTCTATTCAAAATAAAATTGAGCAAATAAATAGTCAATTAGCACTATCGCCTATTGTTCAAGCTAAGGAAACTGACCTGTTAACAACCCAGTTAGCACAAATTAACACTCAACTTGCTACGATTAAGCAGCAAAGACTAAGTGAACTTAGGGCACCCGCAGACGGAATTGTTACAGGCTTATTGGTTAAAGAAGGGAAATCGGTAAACATCAATCAAAATTTACTGAGTATTTTACCCGAAGGAAGCATCATGCAAGCGGTGATTTATGTACCAACTTCTGCGTTTGGTTTTATAGAGACAGGTCAAGAAACACGGCTGCGCTATCATGCGTTTCCCTATCAACGTTTTGGTATTTACGATGGATTATTATCAGAAATCAGTGCTAATGTAATTTTACCTGAAGAGACAGATATCCCTGGATTAATCACGGTGCCCTCTTATCGTGTGGTAGTCGCTTTGAATAAGCAAATGATACAAGCTTACGGTCGAAATATTCCACTGCGTTCAGGTATGAAACTCGATGCTGACATTGTCATTGAACAGCGTTCATTGGTACGTTGGTTATTTGATCCTGTATTTAGTATACAAGGTCAACTGTAGTTTTTATCCGTAATACCATATTCACATATTAATAATAAAAGAGCTGTTTTTCATGTCAGAAAACGAACAACCTATGAATGAACAAGAACAGGATGAGCTTAATCCGGCCAACAAACTACAATTTTGGCATAGAAAAAGTTTACCGTTAATATTGCAATCAGAAGCTACTGAGTGTGGTTTAGCCTGTTTAGCCATGGTTGCTGGTTTTCATGGTTATCAAACTGACTTGTTAGCACTAAGAAAGAAATTTGTTTTGTCGCTTGAAGGTGCGACATTACTCGATATTATGAATTTTTCAGAGAGATTATCTTTAACATCTCGGCCACTACGCATCGAACTTGAAGACTTAGAGGATTTGCAAACACCTTGTATATTACATTGGGATTTGAATCATTTTGTGGTACTAAAGTCGGCGACTGATAAGTCGGTTGTGATCCATGATCCAGCATCAGGAGAAAAACGGTTAACCTTGAAAGAAGCTTCAGCTCATTTTACTGGCGTTGCTTTAGAGCTAATGCCAACAAAAGAGTTCACCGAAAAGAAGAAAGAACCCAGTCTTAAATTTTCAGATTTTTGGAGTAAGATTACCGGTTTAAAAAGCTCGCTTATTCTCATTTTTTCTTTATCGCTTTTATTACAAGTATTTGCCCTTGCTAGCCCTTACTACATTCAGTTAGTTATTGATGATGTGATTTTAACTGCGGATACTTCATTATTAACTGTTCTAGCCGTTGGATTTGTATTAGTTTTAATCTTTGAAATTATTACTAGTGGATTGAGGGGATTAACCTTATTACACTTTGGAAATTTGATGAGCATTCAGCTCGGTGCTAATTTATTTCACCATCTTATTCGTTTGCCATTAAATTACTTTGAAAAACGCCATATGGGTGACGTTGTTTCGCGCTTTGGTTCATTACAGCAAGTTAAAAGTTTACTGACTACAGGTGTCATCGAAACAATTATTGATGGTTTGATGGCCTTGATTACTTTAGCTATGATATTTTTTTATAGCCCATTATTGTCTGCTGTAGTATTGATAGCTGTAGTGTTATACGCGCTAATGCGTTTATTGATGTATCGTCCGTTTCGGAATATTAGTGAACAGGAAATCATTGCTAGAGCAAAAGAAAATAGCAATTTCATGGAAAGTGTTAGAGCGATTCAAACAATTAAATTATTTGGCTCTGAAGTTAAACGTGAAGGACAATGGCAAAATAGTTATGCAGAAGCTATTAATCAAAATATTCGTTTAGGACATTTCAGCTTGTCATTTGCCGCGATGAATCGATTAATGTTTGGCTTAGAAAATATAATCGTTATTTACTTAGCGGCGTCATTAGTTATTCAAGGCGGCTTCAGTACAGGTATGTTGTTTGCATTCATGGCTTATAAACGCCAATTTATGAGTAAGATGGCGAACCTAATCGACAAACTAATTGAATTTAAAATGCTGAGCTTACATTTAGAACGCCTAGCCGATATCGCTTTGACGGGAAAAGAGGAATTACAACCACAACATGTTAAAAATCATGCGGTTAAAGGTGGTATATCGATTAAGAACATCTCATTCAAATACAGTGATGCAACACCTAATGTTATTAACAATCTTAGTTTGGAAATAAAAGCCGGTGAATCAGTTGCTATTACTGGCCCTTCTGGTTGTGGAAAATCGACACTGTTAAAATTAATGCTTGGCTTAAATCAACTTAATTCAGGTGAAATTCTTATTGATGATATTCCGCTAAAGCTATTGGGTAAGAGCCAATATCGACAACAAATTTCAGCAGTGATGCAAAATGATGAACTTTTATCTGGCTCTGTAGCAGATAATATTGCTTTTTTTGATACTAAAATCAACATGGAGTTAGTCGTATACTGCGCTGAACTTGCGGCAATTCATGATGATATAAGCAAAATGCCCATGGGTTACGACAGCTTAATTGGTGATATGGGTTCTAGCTTGTCAGGTGGTCAAAAGCAGCGACTTATTTTAGCGCGTGCTTTGTATAAAAAACCTAAAATTCTCTTTATGGATGAAGCAACTAGTCATCTTGATACCGGCCTTGAAGTTGATATTAATCAAGCAATAAAACGTTTAGATATTACCCGTGTGATTATTGCACATAGAAAAGAGACTATAGCTTCCGCTGACAGAGAAATAAAATTGGTGGCTGAACAGAAGATAGATGTGGTTGATAACTTAAATGCCTAAATTTATTACGTTTAAACTCTAAATTAAAGCGAAGACCTCAGGGATTATTTAGTTACCTAAGGGCAATATTTTAAAAGATTTCATTAAAGTCGCGAATGAATGATTATTTAAATATTTGTATGATCAAATACCCAACGAGTTTTACTATAAAAATCTTGCTCGGGCGTTAATATGACATTTTCAATACTACATCCTTGTTCTGCGCTATTGGCGCGTTGTGTTTCTAAACAAAGGGCTGCTCGCTGTTGGTAGCAGCAATGGTCTTTGCCTATTTGGCTACCATCAATATAATTGGCGGTATATAAAATTAAGCTGGGTTGGTCAGAATAAATACTTAAGCGACGGCCTGATGATTTTTCTATTGTCATAGCTGCTAGGGCATCACCACTAATAGCATCATCATTTAACAACCAATAATTATCGTAACCTAAGCCAATCTTAATTTGTGCGTCATCTCCGTTGATTTCTTTTGCTAAAGCACGTAA
>Ga0209395_1008222_pt1 | contig 10700 bp, 9 predicted proteins | sample GOMGulsemesocosm_3_FD_184635 | JGI IMG/M metagenome (GOLD analysis project Ga0209395, IMG submission 184635) | Methane-oxidizing microbial communities from mesocosms in the Gulf of Mexico - GOM9D Gulf of Mexico (SPAdes) (version 2) | ecosystem: Environmental > Aquatic > Marine > Cold seeps... | reverse complement strand
AAATATGAATGTTCAGTATCCTTTCTGTAACAATGATTTATAAGAGGTTCTAAAATTCGATATTGATCAAAACGCAAGTTGTCTATAACCACTAATAAGGTTCCGTTGGTTTTATTTACCTCAGGAAAAACGATCTTTTTTAATAAATTATGAGAAAAAATGGGTGCATCGTTTGATGTGAAAAAATCTTGATAATTCTTTTTGATGAATTTAAAGAATAAGCTATTCGCTTCATTTTTTTGACTTTCTAAAATGCCTAACATTCCGGTGTCGTCAATGTTCTCCAATTCCAATTCCCAATGCACGAGTTTCTGATAAATTTCAATCCATTCTTCGTAAGAATTCACCATGGCTAAATCCATAGAAATCTTTCTGAATTCTTGCTGGTAATTAGACGTTGTTTTGTCTGAAACCAATTTAGAATGGTCTAAGTTTTTCTTTAAACTCAATAATATCTGATTCGGATTTACTGGCTTTATCAAATAATCGGCAATTTTAGAGCCAATTGCTTCTTCCATAATGTATTCTTCTTCACTTTTGGTAATCATTACTACCGGAAGATTGGTTTCTTTTTGTTTGATTTCTGCCAATGTTTCTAAGCCTGTAATTCCTGGCATATTCTCATCTAAAAAAACAATGTCAAAATTATTTTCATTCACCAAGTCAATAGCATCTGTACCGTTGGTACATTTAGTTACAGTGTAGTTTTTCTTTTCTAAAAACAGAATATGAGGCTTTAATAAATCTATTTCATCATCTACCCATAAAATCTCTATTTTTCTCATAATTCGTCTTTTTTGTTGTGCAGCTAATGTACTTGAAAATGATCGCTGATTTTTACTATTGGTGCTAAATTTAAGTTAATACCGATAGTACATTTCTGTTTTTGCTGCTGTTATCAATAACAATAGTATATTTGTGTGACTAAAATTTTTTTACATTGAAAACCTCAAAAACAAATAAACTTAAGATCTTGAACGATCCAATTTACGGTTTTATTACAATTCCGAATAGTTTAATTTTTGATATTATTGAGCATCCATATTTTCAACGTTTGAGACGTGTTACTCAAATGGGATTCTCAAATTTGGTATATCCAGGTGCAAATCACACACGTTTTCATCATGCAATTGGTTGTATGCACTTAATGCAGAAAGCAGTACGTGTGTTGCGTTTTAAGAGCATAGAGATTTCTGAAGATGAAGCCAATGCTTTGTACATTGCCATTTTATTGCATGATATTGGTCATGGAGCATTTTCGCACGCCTTAGAGCACAGCATTGTAAACGGAATTAGTCATGAAGAGATCTCTTTAAAATTTATGAAAGAGCTCAATGAACAATTTAATGGGCAATTGAGTTTGGCAATAGAAATCTTTGAAGGCAATTATAAAAGAGGTTTTTTCTATCAATTAATCTCTAGTCAATTAGATATAGATAGGCTAGATTATTTAAAGCGAGACAGTTTTTATACAGGAGTTACAGAAGGGAATATCAGCTCAGATAGATTGATTGCCATGATGAATGTATCTAACGATGAATTGGTAATTGAAAAGAAAGGAATCTATTCTGTAGAAAAATTTTTAATTGCGCGTAGGTTAATGTATTGGCAAGTGTATTTACATAAAACAGGGTTGGTGGCAGAAAATATGTTGGTTAGAATTTTACAAAGAGCAAAGGAATTGGCGCTGCAAAATGTTGAATTACCGGCAACCAAAACCATGCAATACTTTTTATACAACCAGATAACAAATGAGAATTTCACAAAAGAAACTTTAAATAAGTTTTCTAAATTAGATGATTATGATGTGCTTTCAGCCATTAAAGAGTGGACCAATCATACAGATGTAGTTTTATCGAAGTTATCTAAGATGATAATGAACAGAAACCTTTTAAAGATAGAAATGAGAAACGAACCTTTTTCATCAAAAGAAAAAGAAAATTATGCTGACAAGCTGATAAATGACTCTGGCATTGATACAAGTTTATTGCATTATTTTATGTTTAGTGGTAGGGTTTCTAATCAGGCATACAATTCTGAGAATCCAATAAAAATACTATATAACAAAGGAGAAACAGAGGATATAGCAAAAGCTTCAGATCAATTAAATTTACAAGCTTTAACCAAACCTGTAGAGAAATATTATATGTGTTATCCAAAGAAAATGTTATTAGCCAATTCCTAAGAATTTTCATACTTTTGCAGTTGATGAAATTTACAGCACAACAAATAGCAGAGATTTTAGAAGGAGAAGTAGTTGGGAACCCTGAAGAAGAGGTTTCGAAACTTTCTAAAATTGAAGAAGGAGAAAAAGAAAGTCTTACTTTTTTATCAAATCCAAAATACAGTTCATTTTTATATACTACAAAAGCATCTATTGCTATTGTAAATAAAAGTTTCGTGCCCGAAAAAAAAATTGGTGCTACTTTAATTAAAGTAGACGATGCCTATGCTGCATTTTCCAAGTTGTTAGACTTTTATAATGAAGTAAAGAATACTAAATCGGGAAGAGAAGAGCCGCATTATATTTCAGAATCTGCAAGCATTGGTTCCGGAGAATATCTAGGGGCTTTTTCTTACATAGGTGAAAATGTAAAGATAGGTAATAATGTAAAAATTTATCCGAGTGCTTATATCTGTAACAATGTAACTATTGGGGATAATTGCACCATTTTTACAGGAGCTAAGGTTCATTCAGAAACAATTATAGGTAATAATTGTGTTTTACATGCAGGCGTAATAGTTGGTTCAGATGGTTTTGGTTTTGCCCCTAGTAAAGAAGGTATTTATAGTAAAATACCGCAAATAGGAAATGTAATTATAGAAGATAATGTAGATGTTGGTGCTGCAACTACAATAGATAGAGCAACCTTAGGCTCAACAGTTATTAGAAAAGGCGTTAAATTAGACAATCAAATACAGATTGCCCACAACGTAGAAATTGGAGAAAATACGGTTATTGCAGCTCAAACTGGAATTGCAGGATCTTCAAAAATTGGTAAAAACTGTATGATTGGTGGTCAGGTTGGTATTGTTGGTCATATAACAATTGGAGACAATGTTAGGGTTCAGGCTCAATCTGGGGTGTCTAAAAATGTTAAAGATAACGAAGTAATACAAGGGACTCCAGCATTTGGATATTCCGATTTTAATAAATCATATGTGTATTTTAGGAATTTACCTAAAATGGCATCAACGTTAAATAATTTAGAAAGAGATTTAAAAACTCAAAGTGAATAATGATGAGTAGCAAACAACAAACAATACAAAACGAAATTAGTCTTTCAGGTGTAGGTTTACATACTGGAAACACCGTTAAAATGACCTTTAAACCAGCGCCGGTAAATCATGGATTTGCCTTTATGCGTGTAGATTTAGAAGGACAACCTATTATTGGTGCGAAAGCAGAATATGTAGTAAACACCCAAAGAGGAACAAACCTAGAAAAAAACGGTGTTCAAATTCAAACTTCTGAGCATGTATTAGCAGCAGCTGTAGGTTTAGGCATTGACAACTTATTGATAGAAATTGATGCTTCAGAACCACCTATTATGGATGGTTCTTCTAAGTTCTTTGTAGAAGCTTTAGAAAAAGCTGGAATTGAAGAACAAGATGCAGAAATTAAAGAATACATTGTAAAAGATATTATTTCATATAGAGATGATCTTACTGGTAGTGAAATTATTTTAATGCCAGCTGATGAATATGAAATTACAACGATGGTTGATTTTGGAACTAAAATTCTGGGAACCCAAAATGCAACGTTAAATCACGTATCAGACTTCAAAGAAGAAATTGCAGAAGCAAGAACTTTTAGCTTTTTACATGAAATTGAAATGTTGTTAGAAAACGATCTTATTAAAGGTGGAGATTTAAACAATGCCATAGTATATGTAGACAAAGAATTGTCTGATGAAACAATGGAGCGATTAAAAACAGCTTTTAAAAAGAAAACAATTGCAGTAAAACCAAACGGAATTTTAGACAACCTAACGTTGCATTGGGCTAATGAAGCTGCAAGACATAAATTGTTAGATGTTATAGGTGACTTGGCTTTAGTTGGCGTTCGTATTAGAGGAAAAGTAATCGCTAATAAACCTGGTCATGCAGTAAACACACAATTTGCTAAGAAATTAGCGAAAATTATTAAGTTAGAGAAACGAAATAAAGTACCTCAATATGATTTAAATAAACCACCATTGATGGATATTCATCAAATTATGGATATTTTACCTCATAGACCACCATTTTTATTGATCGATAGGATATTAGAATTATCGGATAAGCATGTTGTGGGGATGAAGAATGTGACAATGAATGAACCTTTTTTTCAAGGACATTTTCCTGGAGCTCCAGTAATGCCAGGAGTATTACAAGTAGAGGCTATGGCTCAATGTGGAGGTATTTTGGTTTTAAACACCGTGCCAGATCCAGAAAACTATTTGACCTATTTTATGAAAATGGACAATGTAAAGTTTAAGCAAAAGGTTTTGCCTGGTGATACATTGACTTTTAAATGTGAGTTGATAACTCCAATAAGAAGAGGTATTTGCCATATGCAAGCTTATGGATACGCCAATGGAAAGTTAGTGGTTGAAGCAGAATTAATGGCACAAATAGCAAAAAAACAATAGACAGATGAATCAACCTTTAGCATATGTACATCCACAAGCAAAAGTGGCTAGAAATGTAGTTGTTGAACCTTTTACAACCATTAATAACAATGTAGAAATTGGTTCTGGAACTTGGATTGGATCTAACGTAACGATTATGGAAGGTGCTCGTATTGGTAAAAATTGTAGAATTTTTCCAGGAGCAGTAATTTCTGCAATTCCACAAGATTTAAAATTTGAAGGAGAAGATTCTTTAACTATTATTGGTGATAATACAACCATAAGAGAATGTGTAACAATAAATAGAGGAACCAATGCTTCTGGTAAAACAAAGATTGGTAATAATTGTCTAATAATGGCAACTGCTCACATTGCACATGATTGTGTGTTAGGTGATAACTCTATTGTTGTAAATGGAGTTGCGCTGGCAGGGCATGTTATTATTGGTAAATATGCAATTATAGGAGGATTAGCAGCTGTACATCAATTTATTCATATTGGAGATCACGCAATGATATCTGGTGGGTCATTAGTAAGAAAAGATGTTCCGCCTTATACTAAAGCAGCAAAAGAACCTTTGTCATATGTAGGTATTAATTCAATCGGATTAAGACGTAGAGGTTTTACTTCAGAAAAAATTTCTGAGATTCAAAATATTTACAGAATTTTATACCAGAAAAACTATAATAATTCACAAGCATTAGAGATCATTGAAGGGGAAATGGAAGCGACCCCAGAAAGAGATGAAATCACCTTGTTTATCCGTAATTCTCAACGTGGAATTATGAAAGGGTATTCGGCAGGATAATAATATAATATAAAATAAAAGTAAAGAATGGCAACAACATCAGACATTAGAAACGGATTGTGCATCAGGTACAACAACGATATTTATAAAGTAATAGAATTTTTACATGTAAAACCTGGTAAGGGACCTGCATTTGTAAGAACAAAATTAAAAAGTGTAACCAACGGTAAAGTGATCGATAATACATTTCCAGCAGGAAGAAAGTTAGATGATGTACGTGTTGAAACACAGAAATTTCAATTTTTGTATGCTGATGGAGACGCATATAATTTTATGAATACCAATGATTACAATCAAATTTCATTGCAAAAATCTGTTTTAGATTCACCAGATTTATTAAAAGAAGGTGAGGTTGTAACAATTATTATTAATTCTGAAGATGAAATGCCATTATCTGTAGATATGCCATTAAGTGTAATATTAGAAGTTACGCAAACAGAACCAGGGTTAAAAGGGAACACCGCAACAAATGCTACGAAACCTGCAACTGTAGAGACGGGTGCAACAGTAAATGTACCTTTATTTATTAATGAAGGTGATAAGATTAAAGTTGAAACTACAAAAGGTACGTATCAAGAACGTGTAAAAGAATAAATCAAAACTATTCCCGCAAATTGCGGGAATCTTTTTTATATGAAATTTAAAACACCTCAAACTTTACAGCAAATAGCTTCGTTATTAGAAGTTCAATCTGTTGGAGATGCCAATTTTTTAATTACAGGAATCAATGAAATTCATGTAGTAGAAACTGGAGACATCGTTTTTGTTGACCACCCAAAATACTATGAAAAAGCTTTAAACTCAAAAGCAACAACGATCTTAATCAATAAAGAAGTTGAATGCCCAGAAGGCAAAGCATTGTTAATTTCAGACGATCCGTTTCGTGATTTTAATAAAATTACAAAACATTTCAATCCATTTATCGCAGCAACATCAAGTATTGCAACATCAGCAATCATAGGTGAGAATACAATCATTCAGCCAAATGTATTTATTGGGAATAATGTAGCAATAGGTAAAGATTGTGTCATTCATCCAAATGTTTCAATTTATGACAATTGTGTCATAGGGAACAATGTTACCATTCATGCCAACACTGTTTTAGGTGCAGATGCTTTCTATTACAAAAATAGACCAACTGGCTTTGATAAATTAATGTCTGGAGGTAGAGTTGTCTTAGAAGATGATGTAGATTTAGGTGCTTCTTGTACTATTGATAAAGGAGTTACCGGAGATACAACGATTAAAGAAGGAACTAAAATTGACAATCAGGTGCACGTTGGACATGATACTGTGATTGGGAAAAAATGTTTGATAGCCTCACAAACGGGTATTGCTGGTTGTGTAATTATTGAAGATGAGGTTACTATTTGGGGTCAAGTGGGCACCAATAGCGGGATAACAATCGGTAAAGGAGCCGTGATTCTTGGACAAACTGGCGTTACAAAGTCTGTAGCTGGAGGGAAGTCATATTTCGGAACACCTGTTTCTGAATCAAGAGAAAAACTAAAGGAAATGGCACAGATCAAGCGATTTTTAAAAGAGCAAAAAAACAAATAATTTAATACAAAAATCTTTTTCTGATAAGAATCAAAGAACTATTTTTGTAGTGTTAAAACAATTGGTTTACAATTGATATATAATTTAGATTAAACAAAAAACAAATGAGCGTTTTAGTAAATAAAGATTCAAAAATTATAGTACAAGGTTTTACTGGTAGTGAAGGAACTTTTCATGCTGGTCAAATGATAGATTACGGAACCAACGTTGTTGGTGGTGTAACTCCAGGTAAAGGTGGTCAAGAACACTTAGGTAAACCCGTTTTTAATACAGTAGCAGATGCTGTAGAAAAAGCAGGAGCTGATACTACTATTATTTTTGTACCGCCAGCTTTTGCTGCTGATGCAATTATGGAAGCTGCTGATGCAGGAATCAAAGTGATTATCTGTATTACAGAAGGAATTCCTACTGCTGATATGGTAAAAGTGAAAGCGTATATCGATACTAAAGACTGTAGATTAGTTGGTCCTAACTGTCCAGGAGTTATTACTCCAGACGAAGCTAAAGTTGGTATCATGCCAGGTTTTATCTTCAAAAAAGGAAAAGTAGGTATTGTATCTAAATCAGGAACATTAACATATGAAGCTGCTGATCAAGTTGTAAAACAAGGGTATGGAATTACAACAGCTATTGGTATTGGTGGAGATCCAATTATTGGAACAACTACTAAAGAAGCAGTAGAATTGTTAATGAATGATGATGAAACTGAAGCAATTGTAATGATTGGAGAAATTGGTGGTCAATTAGAAGCAGATGCTGCTAAATGGATTAAAGCTGATGGAAACAGAAAACCAGTTGTTGGTTTTATCGCTGGACAAACTGCACCTGCGGGACGTACAATGGGACATGCTGGAGCAATTGTTGGAGGAGAAGATGATACTGCACAAGCAAAAATGGCAATTTTAGCAGAAAACGGAATTCACGTAGTGGATTCTCCTGCAAAAATTGGTGAGATGATTGCAAGTGTTTTAAAATAGAACACTAAAATACCTTGCGTATTTAAAATATAAAAATTCCCGTTTTTACTGAGTTGATTTCAGTTTTACGGGAATTTCTTTTAGATAAAAGATCATCTTTATAAAAAGATAAAGATTAGTATATTTGAAGTATAAAAAGAATCAAACAACTTAGATATGAAATTATTAGAAAATAAAACAGCTATTATAACTGGTGCCACAAGAGGTATTGGTAGAGGTATTGCTGTAATGTTTGCGCAACAAGGAGCAAACGTAGCATTTACGTATAGTTCTTCTGTAGATGCAGCTGTTGCTTTAGAAAAAGAATTGAAAGACTTAGGAGTGAATGCAAAAGGATATCAATCGAATGCAGCCATTTTTGATGCAGCACAAGAATTGGCAGCAGATGTGTTAAAAGAATTCGGGTCTATAGATATTTTAGTGAACAATGCTGGAATTACAAAAGACAATTTGCTAATGCGTATGTCTGAAGCAGATTTTGATAAAGTAGTTGAAGTAAACTTAAAATCAGTTTTTAATTTAACGAAAGCTGTTATTCGTCCAATGATGAAGCAACGTAAAGGCTCTATTATTAACATGAGTTCTATTGTAGGGATTAATGGGAATGCTGGTCAAGCTAATTATGCTGCTTCTAAAGCAGGAATTGTTGGCTTTTCTAAGTCTGTAGCCTTAGAATTAGGATCTAGAAATATTAGATCAAACGTGATTGCTCCTGGATTTATTGAAACTGAAATGACAGCAAAATTAGACGAAGCAACAGTGCAAGGTTGGAGAGATTCTATTCCGTTAAAACGTGGTGGTTCTCCAGATGATATTGCCAATGCATGTGTGTTTTTAGCATCAGATATGAGTGGATACATTACAGGACAAACCTTATCTGTTGATGGGGGAATGAACTAGGTTCAAATCAATACATAAAAAAAATCCTGTAAATTTATTTACAGGATTTTTTTATTTAAAAAGGGTTTCTTTTAATCCTTTGTATTTTGTTCTTCCTACCGGAAGTATTTCTCCATTGTGTAATTCAACCGCATATTGGCTGCCCGTTTTTACAATGATCTCTTTTATTTCTATAGTTTTTACCAAATACGACTTATGAATACGTTCAAATGATTTAGGTAATAATTGAGAGAGTTTTTCTAATGATTTATCATGCAATTCTTTTTCTCCGTTAGTCAGAAATATCTCTGTATAAACACCTGCTCCTTTAATGTAATTCACTTCCTCAATATTCACAAGGTGAATTCCACCACGTTTTTTAACCGCTAAGAACTGTAGATTTTCTGTGCCAACTTCTTCTTTTTTTACGATCCTATTAAAGGCAAGCTCAATGCGTTCCTTATTAAATGGTTTGGGAACAAAATCTAACACACCAAATTCAAATGCTTTTAAGGCTTCATGTTTGTTTGCAGAAATAATGATGGTATGAAATGCTCCAGAAGCTGTCTCTTGTAATACATCAAAACCGTTTTCTCCATTTAAATTTAGATCTAATAATACTAAATCTAGTTGATTGTTTTTTATATGATCTAACCCTTCTGTTAATGATTGCACAGATGTAATTTTCTGCAAGGTGTTTAAGAAAAACTCTTTGGTCATTCGTTCGATACGCTTCGCAATTCTAATTTCGTCTTCTATGATTAATATGTTCATTCTTATTTTTGAATTGTAATTGTATTTTTCCATCCTTCATTTACAGCTTCAGAACTAAAACTCCAACCATCACCATAACTTTCTGTCAATCGAGCTTTGATGTATTTAAAACCAGTTCCGTCTACCTTACTTTTTTGTTGATTTCTAACTTTGCCAAAAGTGAGAAATGAATACTCTTGCGTATTCGTCGTTGTAAAAGCAATGAGTTTAAAACGCATTTCGTTTTCATCCGAAGGCAAACAATGCGTAATGCTGTTTTCTAATAAGGTATGAATTACTGCTGGCGGAATTTCTTGAACAATATTTTCATTGATGCCCTCATCTTCCCAAACATAATCAATCTCTTTTCGAAATCTCATAATACTAATATGACTTTTACACAGTTTTATTTCTTGTGAAATCGGAATTAATGTTTTGTCTTCAACTTGATTTAAAACATCAAATTCTTCGGCCAATGCTTCAATAAAAAGCACTCCTTTATCTGGTGCTTCTTCTACCCAATCAATTAGAGATGTTAAGGTATTCATTAAAAAATGTGGTTGAATACTTTTCTTTAAAAGTTCTAGTTTCAATCGAGTTGATTGTACCAGTGATTCTTCATACGCCAATCGCTGCTCTTTTGTTCTTAAAGAGAGAATGTAAAACATCCCTAATAATATGATACTAAAACCTATGTGAATACTTATGTCAAAGTTTATGTCTTGATGAAAATAGATACTTGCCAATAATGAAATTAATACAATTTTTGCACCATTCATTTTCTTGATGACCCCAAAAATTACAATGGCTAAAGAAACAAACCACATAAATACAACCATATTGTATGCAGAAGAGTCGTGGTTTTCATGTTCTCTAAAAAATACATAAAGAAGTATTGCTGTATATAATACTAAAATTTTAGTCCTTTTTGGAAACTTAAACTGCAATGAAAAATAGAGTGGTGTTAAAACAGAAATTAGAAAAGTAATAATTCCGATTATTTCGAGCCTTGTATGATGATAACTGTAATGAATATCTACATAAGATCTCATATATTCAAATAAGATCAATAGAAAAAAGAGCAAACAATTGATACTGAAAATTAAGGTT
>Ga0209395_1008216_pt1 | contig 10704 bp, 9 predicted proteins | sample GOMGulsemesocosm_3_FD_184635 | JGI IMG/M metagenome (GOLD analysis project Ga0209395, IMG submission 184635) | Methane-oxidizing microbial communities from mesocosms in the Gulf of Mexico - GOM9D Gulf of Mexico (SPAdes) (version 2) | ecosystem: Environmental > Aquatic > Marine > Cold seeps... | reverse complement strand
TATTTGCCGCCAAAAAGCTTTCAATCAACTCAATGGAATCAGCATTATCGGTTAAGTCCCATAATGGACCATGGCCACCTGGGTAAAATACGGCATCGTAATCTTCTGCCTTGACGGTCTCTAACTTAGCAGTATTAGCAATTAACCTCTGGGCCGTATTATCTTTGTCATAACGCTTAGTAGATACCGTTTGAAAATCTTCTAGCTCGCTCTTTGGATCAACCGGTGGCTGGCCACCAGCAGGTGAAGCCAAAGTCACAACCATACCCGCATCAATAAATGCATAATAAGGTGCCGCGAACTCCTCCACCCAGAATCCTGTTTTTTCACCACTATCACCTAATTCTGAGTGAGAGGTAATTACCATTAATACTGTTTTTGGTTTTGAGTTCGTCATGCTTAATCTCTTCAAAAAGTTATTTGCTCTTACTAGCTGAAGTCAGTTTAGACCCACACTCTAAATCTAACAATATAGATAAAATAGACAACATTGTTCAAATTATTGATACAATAAGCGATGAATCTATCTTTTGAACAACTAAAAAGCATGGTTGTCTTTGCTCAGGTCGTTGAACAAGGCAACCTAACTGCCGCCGCAAAGCACATTGGTTTATCCCGTGCGGTCGTCAGTTACCATATTAAAAAGCTCGAATCCCAACTAGGGGTGAAGCTGCTGAATCGCTCTACTCGCTCAATTTCATTAACCGAAGCGGGTGGTGAGTATTATCAATCTTGCCGCATCATCGCAGAGCAAGCGACTACCGCGAATCAACAGATAGAAAACCTGAAGCACGAACCTGAGGGCCTACTCAAAGTCACTTGTCCGGTGAATGTGGGCTTACAAATCGTGGTACCAGCATTAAACGAGTTTCGTCGTCTTTATCCAAAGATTGAATTGGATGTCATGCTTACCGATGAAGTCGTGAATATCATGCAAGAAGGTATCGATTTGGCCATCCGTGGTGCCCCTTTACCCGATTCAGGACTTCAAGCCATCAAGCTATCCACACTGCCTACCTGCTTGTGCGGTTCCCCTGATTACCTCAAAAAACATGGCCGACCATCTACCCCTGCGGATTTAGAGCAATACGATTGGGTTATATATAAACTGACATCTGGAGTAATTGAATTAAGTAAAGGCAGCCGATCTTTCAGTGTAGCGGTTAGAGGCGGTATAACTACCAATAATGCTGCGGCGCGTACTGCCTTTATTGAAGGTGGTCATGGCCTTGGGCGCATTCCCGTATATGACGCTTGGCCTAAAATTCAAGTCGGATCACTGGAGTCAGTATTAGACGACTACCAGATGAAGGATATCGATATTTATGGTGTCTTTCCTCCAGGCAGTACCCTTTCCAAAAAACTTCGTTTATTAATCGATTTTCTAAAAGACTACTTCATTAAGGTCGATCGCCAAGCTCAAAGTATGATTATTAACGGCTAGGCTTTCAGTTATCACAATTGAGCTTGAATAAAACAGCCTCGGTAACCTGACTATGAATAGTCATTTCATCTGGTGGGTTAAACGCGCTATATACGATACAATGAATAATCAAATTTTTGAGTTATTGTATCGTGCTTTTTATTTCTCACGCTGTTTCGATTCCCAGCGACCAACTCGATCTGCAAGCCATGCGTTCACAAGGTGCTGGCGGGCAAAACGTAAATAAAGTATCCAGTGCCATTCACTTGCGCTTTGATATAAAAGCATCGACCTTGCCAGAATTTTATAAAGAGCGTTTATTAGCGCTTAATGATCATCGCATAACTAAAGACGGTATCATTATTATTAAGTCTCAAGAACATCGCAGCCAAGAACTCAATCGCCAAGCGGCCCTCGATCGCCTCGTCAGTCTAATTCGCCAAGCTGTGGTGATTCAAAAAGCCCGCCGCCCAACTAAACCCAGTCGTTCCTCACAAAATAAACGCATGGATAAGAAAACCAAAGACAGTCGAACAAAATCTATGCGAGGAAAGGTCAAGTTTTAAGCAAGGCCGTTAAACTTGTACCTTGGTCACTTATAAAGTCTTCACAAACTTATAAGCTAGCTCTCTTGCAAGTAGCTTTATCCTGTCGTAATGACCGATTTTCACTATAGATTGCGATTTCATGTGAGTCACAACTTGGCCCCAGATTGGCCACCAATATAAAAACCCTACCCCTTGCGCTTTAAGTGCTGCATTTTTATTAACAATCAATACCTGCATTTGCAAGTCATTATATTTTGGCTGAATAAAATAGGATCCCGTATTTCTAAAGCCTATCATTTTATAAGTTTTTGCTAAAGTAGAGTCACTGCTGGCGATAATGTGTGTTTTTTTATTTTCCATCATTTGAAAAAATATATTTTCAAAAACACCATGTAAAATATCAGTTCTACGATATTCTTTTAATATACATAAAGCCGCAACTTCTATCATAGAATCATTATATTCTAGAGTATCGTTTTGATTCATCATTAGCTTTTGCACTTCAAAAAGTTTGTCTTTGCCATTAGCATATATAATTGCCGCGGTGCCTATAATCGTATTTCCGTGACGAACAATTAGAATATCGCTGTATTCGTCAAAAAAATATTTTAGCTTATTTAGGGGCCTATCAGCTTCCATTTTGTTGACTTGTGAATAAGTCTGTCGCCTCAATTTAAGAACCTGTTGGTATTCTTCTTCAGTTTTAACCAGCCCATAGTCTAGATAACTTTTAATTTTACGGCAGCTTAAACCAAGATCTGTCAGATCTTTCGGTGTAAATTGAGTATGCTGTATCAGTATGTGCGAGATCTCCCAACGGAGGCGTTTAATGAATTCAACCTTCACTATTAGCAAGTCATTAGACTCCCCCCCAACTTCTGCTGATAAAACCATACCTAATATTTTAACAGTAATGATATCGCCTTCTTTTAATTCCATAGAATTGAAAAGATATAATTGGAGTGAGTTTTTGGCGATACCAACGACAGAGAAAGGTGAGAAATGTCGATACCGACTCTCATCTTTGATAGTGCCGTGAATTAAATTGGTGGGAATTTTGAGAAAGGTATTCATAGATATACATCCTATTTATTATCTAAAAATATTATTACTAATGAATCTAGTCAGTAGTTAATATTACATTGGCGATAATAACGTAAATCTATTTTTTTATAAAAGAACGGCCAATACCGTTCTTTTATAGGTTCTGAAAAAATTATAGCCCTAACTTATCCGCAACAAAATCCGCGTCTTTATCACCACGACCCGACAAGTTCACTAAAATAGTTTGCTCAGCAGGTAAGGTTTTCGCCAGCTTCATTGCATAAGCTACCGCATGAGCACTCTCTAGTGCAGGGATGATGCCTTCTTTACGCGACAGCACCATAAAGGCATCTAAACATTCATCATCATCAATCGCTTCATAACGAACGCGTTTTATATCTTTCAAATGACAATGCTGTGGACCAACGCCAGGATAATCTAAGCCAGAAGCAATGGAGTAAACGGGCAAAGGTTCACCTTGATCATCTTGCAACGTTAAGCATTCAAAACCATGAATCGCGCCTTTGGTACCAAAGGTCATCGTCGCGGCATGATCAGGAGTATCTAATCCCTTACCGGCAGGTTCAACACCCACCAGCTCAACATCTGCATCGTCTAAAAATGCAGTAAACATACCCATTGCATTCGAACCACCACCGACACAAGCCATTACCTTATTCGGTAAAGCGCCTGTTTGTTGCTGAAATTGCTGACGTGCTTCTGTGCCGATAATACTTTGGAAATCACGAACCATTTTAGGGAATGGGTGTGGCCCAACAACTGAACCAATAGCATAGAAAAAATTAACAGGATCTAAAAGGTATTCATCAAAAGCGCTATCAACAGCATCTTTCAGGGTCTTGGTACCACGAGTTACAGGTACAAGTTTACAACCCAGAATTTTCATTTTTACGACATTGGGATGTTCTTTGGCAATGTCTATTTCGCCCATATGAATCTCACAAGGAATACCTACCAAAGCACATGCACTGGCTAAAGCAACACCATGTTGGCCAGCACCGGTTTCTGCTAGTACTTTCGTTTTCCCCATGTATTTAGCTAATAGCGCTTCACCTAAACAATGGTTAATTTTATGTGCACCAGTATGATTTAAATCTTCACGCTTTAAATAAATCTGCGCGCCACCGGCATGCTCTGTAATACGCTTAGCGTGAAAGATTGGGCTTGGACGGCCAACGTACTTTGCATACAGCTCGGCGAGCTCTTGTTGGAATTCTTTGGTTTGACGAATTTCTTCATAGGCACCATCAATTTCATTCATGATGGCTTGCATTTCTGGTGGCAAAACTTGGCCACCATATTCACCGAAGTAGCCTTTTTTATCTGGCATGTTGTCGGTTAAAGACATAGATATCTCCTAGAGCTGAATAATTATTATACTGTAGTACAGCAGTCTAATACTCTAGCAAAGCTGACAAATCAGCTCTAGGGATAAATCTATTATTTAGAGGAATTTTAATGAGTTAAATCAGATTTATGACTCATTCCATTCGCGTAACAACTCTGCCAACAAATGGGCTTGCTTAAATATCGCTTCCAGCTCTTCCATACCGCCTTTTTGACCAGTAAATAAAGGGATTTTATACAACCGAGGGATTAACGGATGGGATGGATCATTGATTTTATTGCGCTCTATCGTCCAACGCAGATTATTGGCTACCATGCGATAAAAAGTGAGCTTAGTCTCTAAACTGAATAGATTGAAATCTGTAATATCACTGAAGTGTTGGAAGTCGATTCCAGCCAATAGAACCGTTCTATCACCAGCACGAATAGAAGCTGACCTTGGTTGGGTTAATAGCATAGACATCACACCAAAGATTTCTCCGGCGTTAATCTCGTTTAGAACATGCTCATCCTCTTCTTCCACGTAGACTGAAAGCTGGCCCCGTAATAAAAAATACAGGCTATTAGAATAATCCCCTTTTTTAATAATGGTTTCATTCGGTTCAGCCGTCACAATTTGAGCAATACTCATCAATACTTCAAATTGCGATTCATCTTGACTGATTAATTCTTTAAAGAAGGTCACGCCGTTAAGAATTCTCTGTAATGAATCCAGTGGGTACTCTTCTTTGGTTACGCGCTGCATGTATCCCTGCCTATATAATGAACAATCATAAAGTCATACTACGAGTTTTAATATAGCATGCTTTATTTGCTAAAAGACTTTTTAACTAAGACTAGCCTAAGCGAAGCAAAATCTTGTGACACATCTCGTATTTTTAATTAAAAAACACAATTATTCCGTCAAATACTGGTAAAGATAGACCTTTAGACCCTTGCCCTGCTGGGCTTCTTTAAAGACTTCAGGGTTTTCAATCTTACCGACGAGCTCGCAATCCGGACAATGCTCAGCAACTTGCTGCTGAAGGAAGTCATCATCAAGATTAGGAGAATTCAGACATAGCATCAGCATACCTCCGGGCTTTACTAGCTGAGGAATGCGACTAATGATTTTATAGTAGTCGCGTTGAATATCCACACTGCCTTTCTGAAAGCTAGGTGGATCTGAAATCAATATATCATAAGGACCGTATTTCTTAATTCGACTCCAAGACTTAAAGATATCGATTCCCTGAAAGATCACTCGGCTCATATCATGACCATTCAATCGATGGTTATCGCGTCCGGTTGATAATGCACCTTTCGCCATATCGATATTAACTACTCGCTGTGCACCACCAGCAATCGCTGCAACAGAAAAGCCACAAGTATAAGAAAACAGATTCAGCACGTTTTTATCTTGGCTATTATCCTTCACCCATGATCGGCCATTAGCGATATCAAGAAACAGCCCGGTATTTTGCGCACGGCCTAAACTAATGTGGTACTTAAGGCCATTTTCAATTGCAACTAAGCTATTCACTGGCTCACCATCCACTAGCTCACCATGCATTTGCTCAAAAGGGGCTCTAGGGCGACACCTATATTGCACTTGCAGAGTTTCACACCCAGGGAATGCAGCTTGCAGGTCAAGACAAAGGGTTTCTAACCAATCTCGTTCAACTTCTGCATACAAGGTAATAATAATTGCCGGGGCAATCCAATCGATATTCACATGTTCAAGGCTAGGGTAAGCATGACCACGACCATGGAACAAACGCTGACATTCAATAAAGTCCTTGGGTCTATTAATATAATCCATTGGACTCATCATTCTGTTCTCCCTTGTGATTCTGTTGCAGTAGGCAGTATTCGACTATATCCAAGGATCCAATACGCTAATAAGCGATAGCTGAAATAACAAAGGAAGCCGGCAAAAATCAAATCACTGGCGAAGTGCCCTCCTTGAACCAAGCGTCCAAGGCTCACTACCGTCCCCATGGCTAAGCCCGCATAGAACCAACTACGGCGGCGAAATACCCAAGCCAATACCATCAAATAAAAACCCATCGCCGCATGACCACTAACAAAGGATTTATTCTTACCTGGCTGATCGGCGATCATAGCCGCAGGGATAAAAGCAGGAATAAAGTCTTTCTGACTGCCAAATTCTTGTACTTGGCGTGGACGTGGACGATCCCAGTTCTCTTTCACCACAAGGTGCACCAGAATTCCAGGGCCAATAAGCAGTGCTAAGGTAATGAATAACCAAGGTTTTCTCTGGTCCGTACCCAAACCAAAGCGCCCTTTCACGAAGCTTAGGGCCGTCATAATCAATAACAGAGGCAATAAAAACTTGGGCGCATGGCGAAATAACTCATATACCGATAGAACCACCGCATTATGGCGATAAATGAAGCCTTGCTCTGGATTATAAAATAAGCCACTGATCCAAAGGTCCAACTCGGGCCACATAAGAAAAATTGCCGCTAATACGAAGAAACTGACCAGATCAAACTGGGACTTTAGCCATGTCATACTTGTCTTACTACCTATAAATTCGTTCTAAAATTCAATAGCCGCATCATGCTTGAGACTAAGAGAAACAGCAATACAGAGATTAGTAAAAAAGAGTATAATGCGAGTAATTATTTACTCTTGCTCCTATTTTAAGTGGAACCTTCCTTATGCGTATCTGTGCCGTTGAATTAAAAGGCGATGACGCCATTTTCTGCATCATGTCTAAAAACATGGGTTTATTAGACATCCCTGAAGTCCGTCAACGTAAAATCACCATCACCAATACTCAAGATACCGAGAACATGCGCTGGTTCCAGCGTCAGTTCGTACAACTAATGACCGATTATAAGGTCGACAAGATTGTGATTAAAGAACGCCTAATGAAGGGCAAGTTTGCCGGTGGTGCTGTTGGCTTCAAACTGGAGACTGCGATTCAACTTACTGAAGGGTTGGACGTTGAAATTGTAAGCGCTAGCCGCATTAAAGAGCAGCTTAAGCATACGCCTATTTTGATGGAATATAAGCAGACTAAATTGAAGCAGTTCCAAGAGCAGGCTTTCATTACGGCTTATGCATGTTTGCACATGCAAGATTCTTTGTATGGTGCGGGTTAAGCCATTAGTTAATAACGCATGCCCTAGCTAAATTAATAACAGCTCTTACCGATTAGGAGCTGTGATACCCATCCTCCCCTTTGGCAGTTAAGTCTCCCCTCTACCGCCTCATAGTTACTTATCCCCCCTCAAATATAGACGCTAAGCAATACCTCTACTACGCTTACGATTATGCGCAGTATTACTCCCCTTAATCTTAATAGTTTTAATTAGATCAGAAGACTGAATATATGAGATCTTATTTTTTTATATTATTGTTCCTAATTCCCATCAATAGCTATTCCGAACCAAAACTCTTTTCATCAGACTGGCCTGTTTGGGGCTTAACAGAAGGGATGCATAAAAGTGGCTTGCTAAACAACTTCGATTATCGGATTGAAAAATACGATACTTGTTTAAAATGGTTTGAGGCTGGTAATGTCGATATCACCTTTATGACACTTTATGATTTCATATCCATTCAACCAACTAAAGATCCAACAGTAATCATTGGCATCACTGATTACAGTAACGGAGGGGACAAACTAATTGTTAAAAACAGTATTAATAGTGCTACCGACTTGAAAGATAAAAATATTTTATTACCAAGCCATACTATTTCACTATGGTTTTTAAACAACTATTTAAAGAAAAACAATCTAAGCATTAATGATGTCAATATTATTGATCAAAATGAAAACCTAGCGCCTTTGCAGTTTAATGAATCTTCAAACTTTATGGCCGTTGTCGGCTGGAATCCGATTATTAACCAAGCGTTAACTGAAGATACCCATATTGCCGCAACAAGCGCTGATTTTCCTGAGGTTATATACGATTTAATTGTCGCAAAAAAATCTTTTGTTGATAACAATCCACAAATGGTTGAAAGGTTTCTAGTTGATTATTACAACAGTATTAATAGTGAAAACATTATTGATATATCAGCACAAGAATTTTCTGTGTCCGGTAAAGAATATAAATCTTGGCTACAAGATGCTTATATTTATCCAACCAGGGCGATTGCCAATAAACAGTATCAAAAGTTAATGGATAACTCTGAAGAAATAATCAATTTTTTAACAATACCACCAAAATCTTTAAGGAATACCAAATCGGAATCGATGTTCGTGCCGCGAAAAATTGATATTCAATCCTTAATTTATTTCAATAAGAATTAGCACTATTTCCATTCAGTATTTATGTATCATATAAAGGAATAGAAAAGCATGAGCAAGAACGCTCTAAAGAATAACATTAGTCAAAATACAACAACTCGATCATCTCTTAGCCGTACGCTGATCGCGTGGTTTATGTTATTAGCGATGCTACCTATGATACTAGTCTCCTGGATCAGTTATCAGCAAGCCCATACAAGTCTTTCACAAGCAGCGAATGAAAAGTTAGAGCAATCGGCAGCGACAAAAGTAGCCTTTATCAATAATTGGTTTACTTATCGAATCATGGATTTAAAAAACCAAGCCGAGGATCAACATCATGTCGCCTTTTTAATGGATCTCCGGGATGGAATGCTACAAAGCGGTAAAAGTCCTGCCGAGTATATAAAAAGCTATGCTTGGGCCAGTCAAGTCGATAGCGCGCAAAAAAATCTAATCGCGATGTCTCGTATCTATGACTATATTTACGATCTATTCTTGATAGATACTGAAGGGAATATTCTTTACAGCGTAGCGCGTGAATCCGATTTAGGCAGTAACCTTTTCACAGGGCCAATGGCCAATACTCTTTTCGCCGAGAGTGCTAAAGTGACTTTAAAAACCGGTCAGGCAAGGTTCTCTGATATTGAGCGCTATCGCCCCTCAAATAATAAATTAGCAGGTTTTCTTACCGCGCCATTATTAGATGAATACGGCACAAAGGTCGGCCTTTTTGCGATCCAGATTCGTCTTGATAAATTATTTCAAAAAATACGAGATTTTGACGATGTTAGCCAAAATAATCATACCCTGACCCATTATCTTATCGGTACCGATGGTCTTCTTCGCTCTTCAATAAATGGTAAAAATAACGATGTATTAGTAAGGGCTATCGATACAAAGCAATCAAGTCTTTGGCAATCAACCAATTTAAAAGCGGATAAAAAAGTAGTTCCCTTCCGCTATACAGGCCCTAGCGGAGAAACCGTTATTGGATTACACCAGACTCTGCAAACACCCGGAGGAAATAGCTGGGCCTTGATCAGTGAAATTAATCGTGAAGAGGCATTATCAGCCGCTGACTGGCTGGGTAATACTACCTTATTATTAGTGATACTTACGGGCCTTTTCGCAGCAGGTTTAGCATTCTATCAAGCAAGACGTATCACTCGTCCGATAATTAACTTAGCAGAAGCGAGTATGCTCGTTGCTGAAGGGAAGTTAGATCAGCGAGTAGAACTGGGGGTAAATAATGAGATTGGTCAGTTAGCCGAGTCTTTTAATCATATGATTATGATGCGCGAAAGCCATGAGCAATTATTGAAAGAACGAGAAACCGAGGCACGTAACGCATTAAAAGCACTGAATGAACAACAATTTGCCTTAGACCAACACTCCATAGTGGCAATAACAGATATTAAGGGCACCATTACCTTTGTGAATGAGCGCTTCTGTGAAATCAGTGGTTATGCAGAAGATGAATTACTAGGCCAGAATCATCGTATTCTCAACTCGGGGAAGCAAAACAAAACCTTCTGGACCGATATGTTCCGCACTATCTCCAATGGCAATGTATTTCATGGTGAAATATGTAATAAAGCCAAAGATGGCCGAGAGTATTGGGTAGATACGACCATAGTACCCTTTTTTGACGATGATAAAGCAAACAGTCGATACATTGCTATTCGTACAGATATCACCCAAATTAAGCAGACTGAGTTATTCCTAAAAGAGTCGAAAGAAGCCGCTGAAGCAGGAAGTTTGGCCAAGAGCGAATTTTTAGCCAATATGAGCCATGAAATACGCACTCCGATGAATGGCGTATTGGGTATGACCAATTTATTGTTGAGCACACCTCTAAACGAGACACAGCATACCTTTGCTAAAACGGTTAAAAACAGTGCAGAATCTCTGCTGGCAATCATCAATGACATTCTAGATTTCTCTAAAGTCGAAGCAGGTATGCTGGACATGGAATCCATTGAATTTGATATGAGTTTAATAATGCATGACTTTGGCCGCTCCATTGCATTTCGAGCTCATGAGAAGGGGCTAGAACTTATCTGCCCCGCTGA
>Ga0209395_1008214_pt1 | contig 10705 bp, 9 predicted proteins | sample GOMGulsemesocosm_3_FD_184635 | JGI IMG/M metagenome (GOLD analysis project Ga0209395, IMG submission 184635) | Methane-oxidizing microbial communities from mesocosms in the Gulf of Mexico - GOM9D Gulf of Mexico (SPAdes) (version 2) | ecosystem: Environmental > Aquatic > Marine > Cold seeps... | reverse complement strand
CCTTAGCTTACTTGATAAATTCAATTGTAAATGGGTATTCATATGATTCGCCGTTATTTGCTCGTATACTAGCCGTAATAATGACAATAAATTTTAAAATGATGTAGGGAATAAATGCTAATCCTACAGCTATAAGTCCTAATCCTAAAGTAAAGATTGTAATAGGAATAATTACAATGGCTAATAAGATGGCATATAGTAATAAACTTAAATGAAAATTTACAGCAGATTTACCGTGATAGTCTATAAAAGAACTTTCTTCTTTTTTAATAGACCACATTATTAAGGGAGCTATAATATTTCCAAATGGGAAAAAATAACCTGCAAACCCAGATAAATGTGTGAATGTACTGTAATTTCTATCGTTTTGTGAGATCATAATTAATTGGTTTTAGTATTATCTATTGCAAATATATGTATTTAAAATAGTATTATGCAAAACATAGTACTAAAATTAACAAACTTTAACATTTGAGGGGTGTTTTTTACTCTCAATTAATTGCTTATATTGTACACTTTAACTAAAGAGATATACAATGAAAGTAACACCTAGAAAGATGAATTGGTTTTTTATGTTTAAAATGCCTTCGGCTTTTTTTACAGGCGTACGATTGAAAGAAATTACAGAAACGAGTTCTGTAGTGACTGTAAAATATAGGTGGGCAAATCAAAATCCTTTTAATTCTATGTATTTTGCTGTTCAATCTATGGCAGCGGAGCTTACTACAGGTGCTTTGGTGATAAAAAAAATTCATGAAAGTGGACGAAAAATATCGATGTTGGTAACCAATCATAATGGTAATTTTACTAAGAAAGCAACAGGTAGAATCACTTTTGTATGTGACAACGGGCAAGAAATAGAAGCGGCTATTAAGCGTACAATTGAAACAGGCGAAGGTCAAAAAATTGTATTGACGTCTATTGGTAAAAATTCAGACGGAGTTCAAGTTTCTGCCTATGAATTTGAATGGAGTGTTCGTGTGAAGGCCTAGGAGTAGCAAGAAAAAAAGAGAGATTATAAATAGTTTTAACCTTCAATTCGAATGGATTTCTGTTGGTTTTCAAATAGAAAATTGTATCGAGGGCTTTCTTTAAATAAATTGATCATTGATCTATAGATACGCTTTGAATAACTATTTTCCAACAACCAACAACCAACAACCAACAAGCAACAACCAACATGACTCATCAACTTTCAGTTCGAATAATGACCATAGACGATGTGCCACACATTGTGAACTATTGGCAAAACGCCTCCAAAGAACATTTGTTAAAAATGGGTGCTTTAATTGAGAAAATGCCTCCAAAAGAAAAAATGACTTCTTTTTTAATACAGCAATGCCAATTGCCTTTTGATAAAAAAGAGTCTTATTGTACTATTTGGCTATTGGATGGGATTCCTGTAGGACATTGTAATGTGAACTCAATTCTATTGGCATCACAAGCAACCATGCATTTACATGTTTGGAAGCCTATAGGGCGTAATAAAGGTTATGGTGCTCAATTTGTAAAGATGTCTCTAGAATATTTTTTTAGAGATTTGAAGTTGCAAAAAGTGATGTGTGAACCTTATGCATTGAATGAAGCCCCCAACAGAACATTGGAGAAAGTAGGGTTTACCTTTGTCAGAGAATATACAACGATACCTGGAAGTCTTAATTTTGAGCAATCCGTAAAACAATGGTCTCTGTTGAGAACGGAGTTTATGGAGATTGCTCTTTAATTTTAATTAGTGTTACGGTTCTTTGATTACTCTAGTTCCAATAATTCTTGATGGTTTTTTCGTAGTTTTTTTAGTAAACGTATATAAATTAATTTATATATAAACCAAAAGATTAAGGTACCTATTCCTACAATAAAAACAGTGAGCAAAAGTGCTATTCCCCATATCTTTAGTGAAATTTCGGGGTTTTCTATTCCTTTTAAAATCATTGCTTCTTTAAAGGATGCGGAGAATTCTAGAAGTGCTACAACGGTAGTTATAATTGCAAAAGTAGCGAGATTAAATATGATATAACAACGTACTACTTTTCGTGTGTTTACAATGGTTTGAATTAGCTTTTTTATGTTTTTAGCCACTGATATTTTTTTGTATTGATAAAAGAACAAGCCAATAAAACCAAGTACAATTACATAAATAAATGCAGATACTATTTCTAAATAGTCATATACTCCTATAGATTTTAAATGTTCAATCTCTTTTTGGTAGCCATCAAAATAGGCAGAAATAATTCCAAATACAAAGCCTAGTCCTAGTTCTATTAAACTGATAATAAAAATCCATTTTACCGTAGTAGAAGATTTAGAATGTATCATTTTGTATATTTCTACACTTGATACTTTCTCTTTATCGTCTATAGTTTGTTTGTTCCAAATATTTTTTAATCCGTCTAGTTCCATCATCATTAAGGATTTAAAAGTTGTTTTAATTTGTTTTTTGTTCGGTTTAGTTTCACCCGAACATTCCCTTCACTTATTCCAAGTGTCTCCGCTATGTCTTTATACGGAGTGTCTTCTAAATACAAGAATATGAGCGCTTTTTCTATGTCAGAAAGCCACCTAATCGCCTTGTATAATTGTTTTAGTTGCTCGTCATCTTCTGGATCTTCATCTTTCAATTTAAAATGAATCGCATCTAAGTCACTTGTTTTTATTCTTCTTGTTGACTTTCTGTATAAAGTAATGGCTGTATTTAATGCAATACGATACATCCATGTACTAAACTTAGAATCTCCTCTAAATTTGGGATATGCCTTCCATAATTGGATGGTAACTTCTTGAAACAAATCTTTGTGGTCATGCTGATTTGAAGTGTAAATACGACAAATTTTATGCACAATGTTTTGATTGCATTCAAGCTCATTCACAAATTTCTGTTCTAGCTGTTTATCCACTAAATATTTTGTTTTGTTTATAGGTCACTTAAAAGTACAAATTGTTACAGAAATAGGTAGAAAAAAGAAATAATAAGTCACAAGAAACATGAAACAAATCTAGATTGTGTGCTGTCCACAAATACGCGAGTCCTGTTTCCTGATTCCAATAGTCCTGAATCAAAAAAAGAGTCAATATCTAGAATTAAAAACGCTAGATATTGACTCTTTTTTTAAGAATAGTAATTACTTAACTAATTCTGATTTTTTTATCGTGTCTATGAATTTTTGTAATTCCAATCCATATTTAGATTTCTTTACTTTTTTAGACAATGAATTGTTAATCGTATCCAATAGACTAACATTGGCATTGTATAAATCTGTCAATGCTAAATAAGGAGCAATTTCACTTTTACCATGAGTTACCGCAAAATTAACTGTATACAAATACTTTCTTTTGAGTAGGTTCTTTTCTTTGTTGCTTAGTTCTTCTATCATTTCAAGATCTTTGTCGCGTTGTGCTTCAAAATTGGCCTTGATTAAATCCAACTGTTTGTCGTTAAATTTCTTGATCATTTTATTGTGTTGCTCTAATAAAGTTTGGTTTTTAGACCCTTTTATTTTAGCCGAATACACTAGCTTGTCTAGTTTACTTTCTACAGTAATCTCTCCTTTATCACCAAAAAAGGTGATGTGTTCATTTGATTTTTTATCCAAAGAAAGATAGTAAACTTCTGGGCTTGTAATATCATCAACAAGGATAAATTCACTGTTTCCATCTATCATTACAGAATCAACTATTACCAAGGCGGTATCTTTTACTTTTTGTAAATAAACAGTTCCCTTTTTTAGTCCTTGAATATTCCCTTTTACGGTCATATTTCCTTGTTTAGAGGTACAAGAAATTAAAATGGTCATTAGTATTGCGAAAGCACTTAATTTTTTCATTTGAGTTTGATTATAAATATATAGTTCGTTTTTGTTAATTTATTGTGCAGCTATTTGCATTAAAATGGTACATCCTATGGCTGCTACAGTTCCTACGGCATATCCAAAAACCGCTAGTAATACTCCTACGGTTGCTAGGGATGGGTGAAATGCTGAGGCTACAATAGGTGCTGATGCTGCTCCTCCTACATTGGCTTGACTTCCTACGGCTAAAAAGAAATAGGGAGCTTTTATTAATTTAGCTACTAATATCATTAATGCAGCGTGGATGGTCATCCATACAATTCCTATGGCAATTAGTCCTACATTGTCCAAAATCATGGTCAAGTCCATTTTCATTCCTATGGAAGCTACTAAAATATAAATAAATACACTTCCTATTTTACTAGCTCCAGCTCCTTCGTAGTTTTTTGCTTTTGTAAAGGATAAAAGGATGGCTACAATCGTAGAAAGACTAATCATCCAAAAGAATTTTGAACTTAAAAATGTAAAAATATTTTTTGTAGTAATGTTTTCTATTCCATTTACAAAATCACCAAAAATATCACTTAAATAACCGGCACCGAAATGGGCAAAACTTACCGTACCAAAGGCCAATGCTAAAATAATCATCAAGTCAGTCAGACTTGGATTTCTTGTGATACTCTCACTAAATTTGGATACTTTTTCTTTCAATGCTTCGATAGCAGTGTTGTCTGCACCTAACCACTTGTCTATTTTTTCTGTTTTTCCAATCCCTAATAATACCACTGCCATCCATATATTGGCAACAACAATATCTACAAATACCATTCCTCCGTAGAGTTTTTGGTTGTAACCATAAATTTCTAACATGGCGGTTTGGTTAGCACCTCCTCCGATCCAGCTCCCGGCTAAGGTAGATAATCCACGCCATACGGCATCTGGTCCAATACCTCCAACAGTTTCTGGAGATACCATGGAAATTAATAGAATAGCTATGGGACCTCCTATGACAATTCCTACTGTTCCTGCAAAGAACATAGCCAATGCCTTCCAGCCTAAATCAAAGACTGCTTTTAAATCAATACTTAAGGTCATTAAAACCAGTGCTGCGGGTAATAAAAAACGACTTGTTATAAAATAGATGTTTGATTTGTGTTGAGTGATTTCTCCAGCGGCATTTGTAGTTTCCCATTCTGGGGAAATGATACCTAAAGTGGTAAATATAGCAGGAACCATATAGGCCATAAATAATGCGGGAACAAATTTGTAGAATTTTTTCCAAAACGAATTATTACTTGATGAGGTATAGAATACCGCTCCTAAAGAGAGCATTAATAATCCAAATACCATAGTGTCTTGTGTGAAAAAAGGAATGTTATCCATATGTGAGTTTTGTTTTCGCTAAAATACCAAAATTTATGATTTTACTAAGAAAAAAATGACAATGGTTGAGTATATTTGTGGGAACAAATTTAAACGCTATTATATGGCTGTTTTTCTCTTTAGATTTTCTAAGGTTAAATAGTTGTATATCAATTAAGAACATTAAACTCAAACAAATGAAATTATTAAAAGTACTCGTTTTTTTTATTGCCTTTAGTGCTGTTGCACAGGACAATGGAGGAATGTGGGTCCCTTCTTTATTGGATGGATTCAACGAATCAGAAATGCAAGACATGGGAATGAAAATGTCTGCAAAAGATATTTATGATGTCAACAATTCTAGTTTAAAAGATGCTATTGCACATTTTGACGGAGGGTGTACCTCTGAAGTTATTTCAAATTCAGGACTTTTATTAACTAATCACCACTGTGGTTACCGTAGAATCCAACAACATTCAAGTGTTGAACACGATTATCTTAAAGATGGTTTTTGGGCAAAAGAATTGGGTGATGAGTTAGCAAACGAAGGTATGAGTGTTACTTTCATCAAGCGTATTGATGATGTTACCGATGCTGTTTTTGCAGGTGTTACTGAAGGGATGGATGCTAAGTCTAGAAAAGATTTAATAAGTCAAAACATTGAAAAAGCTCAAAAAAATGCTGAGAAAGAAGCGACTCAAACTACTTATGTAAGATCTTTCTTTAAAGGAAATCAATATTTATTGTTTGTCGTAGAAGTATTTAAAGATATCCGTTTGGTTGGTGCTCCACCATCTTCTATTGGAAAATATGGAAAAGATACTGATAACTGGATGTGGCCTCGTCATACTGGTGATTTTTCTCTTTTTAGAATTTATGCCAATAAAGACAACAAGCCCGCTGCTTATTCTGCAGACAATGTTCCTTATACACCTAAACACTTTTTACCAATCTCTTTGGATGGTGTAGAAGAGGGTGACTTTAGTTTAATTTTTGGGTTCCCTGGTCGTACTAATGAGTATTTACCGGCAGTAGCTATTGATCAAACTGTAAATGTATTGAATCCTGCAAAAATCGAAATTCGTGAAAATGCCATCAAAATTGTAGATGGATTTATGCGTAATGATCAAGCTATAAAAATTCAATATGCTTCTAAATTTGCTGGTGTAGCCAACTATTGGAAAAAATGGATCGGTGAGAATACAGGAATTAAAAAAGCCAATGCCATTGCAAAGAAAATAGAATTCGAAAAAGAATTTTCTAAAAGAGTTGCTGATAAAGATATTGCGGGTTACAAATCTTTATTGTCTGATTTTGAGTCTTTATACAAAGAAATTGAAGAAGTTGCCATTGCAAGAGATTATTGGATCGAAGTGGCGTACCGTAATGTAGAAATGTTGAAATCTACTTTCCGTTTGTATCAATTAGAACAAGCTTATACTAGAGGAGGAGAAGCGAGCTTTGAAAAAGCAAGAACGGCTACTTTAAAAGGTTTTGATAAATTCTACAAGGATTATAGTCCTGTTGTGGATAAGCCTGTTTTTGAAAGATTGGTTACCCTATATAAAAACAATGTGCCTGCAGAATATATTCCTGAAGTATTGAAAAACGCTGATATTACTGCGGTTACAAATGATGTGTATGCGAATTCTAAATTGGTAAATTTAAAAGGAGCTAAAGAGCTATTAGCTGGATCTGCAGAAGAAGTGATGGCTAAAATTAGAGCCGACAAAGCATTTGCTTTTGGGAAAGGATTCCACGAAATGTTCTTTAATTCTATCAACCCAAAACATGGTGAGATAAACGAGAAAATTGTAGCTACGCAAAAAACGTATATGAAAGCATTGATGGAATTATTCCCTGAGAAAAAATTCTTCCCAGATGCGAATAGTACTTTAAGAGTTTCTTACGGAACGGTTCGTAGTACTGATCCTAGAGACGGTGTTACTTACAAATCTAAAACTTATTTAGAAGGAGTAATTGCAAAGTACAAACCAAATGATTATGAATTTGACTTACCTCAAAAATTAATCGACTTATACAATACGAAGGATTATGGTCCATATGCTGAGGCGAACGGGAAATTACCAGTGTGTTTCTTAGGAACCAATCATATTACTGGTGGAAATTCTGGAAGTCCGGTAATTGATGCTCATGGTAATTTAATCGGATTGGCATTTGATAGTTCTTGGGAAGGAACGATGTCAGATATGTATTACGATGTGGACATTGTACGTTGTATCAGTGTAGATATTCGTTATGTATTGTTTATCATGGATAAATTTGCAGGAGCTGAAAGATTAATGGATGAATTAAAATTAGTACATCCTAAAAAATAAGTTGCAGATAAGACAACAAATATAAGAACATCCAATAGTTACTTTTTTACAAAATTAGGACCTATTGGATGTTTGTTTTTATAATTGAAATAAAAAGAATCATATGAAATTTTTAAAATTAATGGCATTTGCAACGGTACTGTTTTTGGTAGGTTGTAAAACCACACAAAGTACAAGTGTTGCCACTGTAAGCAAGATTGATGCTAAACAAGCCCAAGGTGGTATGTGGATTCCTTCGTTACTAGAAGGAGTAAACGAAACCGAAATGCAGAATTTGGGAATGAAAATGACTGCCAAGGATATTTACGACGTAAATAATTCTAGTTTAAAAGATGCAATCGTTCATTTTAATGGAGGTTGTACTGCAGAAATTATTTCTTCGCAAGGATTATTATTAACAAATCACCACTGTGGATATGGACAAATTCAGTCACACTCTTCCGTAGATCACGATTATTTACAAGATGGGTTTTGGGCGATGAACAAATCCGAAGAATTAAAGAACCCTGGAATGACAGTGACGTTTATCAATAGAATTGATGATGTAACAACACAGGTTTTTGAAGGAGTTTTAGAATCGATGGACTTAAAAACACAGCAAAGTTTAATTGATAAAAATATTGCTAAAGTAACTAAAAATGCTACTAAAGAATCTTGGCAAAAAGCCAATGTTAAGTCTTTTTACAAAGGAAATCAATATATATTATTTGTAACGGAGCAGTTTAAAGACATTCGTTTGGTAGGAGCACCTCCTACATCTATTGGTAAATTTGGTTCGGATTCAGATAACTGGATGTGGCCACGTCATACCGGAGATTTTTCTATGTTTAGAATTTATGCTGATAAAAATAACCGTCCAGCGGAGTATTCAGCAGATAATGTTCCTTATACGCCAAAACATTTTTTACCTGTTAGTTTAGATGGTGTAGCTGAAAATGATTTCACCTTAGTATTTGGTTTTCCAGGACGTACTAATGAGTATTTACCTGCGGTTGCAATTGACCAAATAGTAAATACATTGAACCCTGCAAAAATTGACATTCGTGCCAATGCATTAAAAATAGTGGATGGGTTTATGCGTAGTGACAAAGGGATCAAAATTAAATATGCGTCTAAATATGCTTCTATTGCTAATTATTGGAAAAAATGGATAGGGGAGAACCAAGGAATTGAGAAATCAAAAGCCATTGCTCAAAAAATCACTTTGGAAACTGAGTTTTCAAAACGTGTAGTAGCAAAGGACTTAACAGGATATACTTCTTTGTTAAGTGATTTTGAAACTTTATACGAAGAGGTTGAAAAGGTAGCATTAGCACGTGATTATTGGATCGAAGTGGTGTATAGAAACGTTGAGTTATTGAATGCATCATTCAAATTATACCAATTAGAAAACTCTTTTGCACGTGGAGGTGAAGTTGGATTTAACCGCGCTAGAACAGCTACGTTAAATGGATTTAAAGGCTTTTATAAAAACTACAGTCCAAAAGTAGATAAACCTGTTTTTGCTAGACTTGTACAGATGTATAAAGAAGGAATTCCTGCCGAATTTTTGAACGATGTTTTAAAGAATGCAAATATTACTGCAATGGCAGATGATATTTATGCTAATTCATCATTAGTCTCTTTGGCTAAAATGGAAGCTTTATTACAGGGAACTCCTGAAGAAGTGATCGCAAAATTAAATGCGGATGCTGGATATAAAGTAGGAAAAGCATTGTCTGCTGATTTTTACAATGTAATCAACCCTAAGTTCAACGAAGTAAACATTAAAATAGCGGCGGTTCAGAAAAAATACATGAAAGCCTTAACAGAGTTATTCCCTAACAAACGATTTTTTCCAGATGCTAACAGTACGTTACGTGTAACTTATGGACAAGTGAAAGGATACGACCCTGTAGATGGTGTTTCTTATGGAAATACGACTTATTTAGGAGGTGTTATGGAAAAGTTTGTTCCAGGTGATTATGAGTTTGATGTACCACAAAAATTACAAGAATTGTACAAATCTAAAAATTATGGAGCCTATGGCGTAGATGGTAAAATGCCTGTTTGCTTTATTGGAACTAACCATACTACTGGTGGTAATTCAGGTAGTCCAGCTATTGATGCACATGGAAACCTAATCGGATTAAACTTTGACCGTGTTTGGGAAGGTACTATGAGTGATTTAAATTACGATGCGGATATCTGCCGTAATATTATGGTTGATGTACGTTACATATTATTTATCGTTGATAAGTTTGCAGGTGCGACACATCTAATCGATGAAATGAAATTAGTGCATCCTAAAAAATAGAATAGATTTGAGATGTTAGATTTGTTGTCTGTTGCTAGTTGTTTGTTCCTGGACTTGTCACTACGGATAAACGTATCCGTTCCAATGCTCCGCTAGCAACCAAAAACTAGTAACCAACAACTACTTTTTCATCTAAAGTCTAACATCTAATCAAAAAAAAGCCCTAACTACGATGTGTAGCTAGGGATTTTTTGTTTTGTTGTCTGTTGCTGGGCTAGACAGTAGTACGGTTAAACGTATCCGTTTCAATACTCCACTAGTAACCAAAAACTAACAATTAATGTTGCTTGTTGTTGGTTGTCTGTTGTTGGGCTTATTACTACAAATAAACGTATCCGTTTCAATACTCCACGAGCAACCAACAACTACTTTTTCATCTAAAGTCTAACATCTAATCAAAAAAAAGCCCTAACTACGATGTGTAGCTAGGGCTTTTTTGTTTTGTTGTTTGTTGCTGGGCTAGACAGTACGGTTAAACGTATCCGTTTCAATACTCCACTAGGAACCAAAAACTAACAACTAGTAACTATCCGTATAGATGCGTGTCTCAATACTAATATCTCAATACTAACATCTAATAAACTACCATCTAATAATCACACTTCCCCAAGTAAATCCACTACCAAAGGCAGCTAATACTATAAGGTCGTTATCTTTTATTTTTCCTTTTTCAAAAGCTTCACTCAAGGCAATAATTACAGAAGCAGCTGTGGTGTTACCGTAGTTCTGAATATTATTGTACACTTGTTCGTCTTCTAATTTAAATTTACGTTGAATAAATTGTGCAATACGTAAATTTGCTTGATGAGGAACTAGTAAGTTGATGTCAGAAACTTGGAGGTTATTGGCTTGTAATCCTTCCATAATCGCTTCAGAGAAACGAACTACAGCATGTTTGAATACAAAGGTACCATTCATGTGAG
>Ga0209395_1008210_pt1 | contig 10709 bp, 6 predicted proteins | sample GOMGulsemesocosm_3_FD_184635 | JGI IMG/M metagenome (GOLD analysis project Ga0209395, IMG submission 184635) | Methane-oxidizing microbial communities from mesocosms in the Gulf of Mexico - GOM9D Gulf of Mexico (SPAdes) (version 2) | ecosystem: Environmental > Aquatic > Marine > Cold seeps... | reverse complement strand
CTATACACTCCTTGAGCCGGGTTTACTGGATAAAAACCGAGGCTACTAAAAATATACCAAGACGACATTTGTCCACAGTCCTCATTTCCACAATGTCCATCTGGAGAATTCTTATATTGAGTTTCTAGAATTTCTCTAATGATTTTTTGTGTTTTCCACGGTTTCCCAATATAATTATACAAATAGCCTACATGGTGACTCGGTTCGTTTCCATGCGCATATTGACCAATCATACCAGTACTAAATATTGGCAATTTGTCCGTTGGCAACGGGTTCAAAGTAAACATAGTATCAAGTTTCTTTTCAAAAGCATCATTTCCTCCAATTTCTTTTACCAATCCTTCAATATTTTGAGGTACTGACCAAAAGTATTGCCAGGCATTACTCTCACAAAAATAAGCGGAATATTCTTTAGGAACAAATTGTTTTACAAAGCTTCCATCTGCTAGTTTTGGTCGCATAAAAGTACTTTGTTTATCATACAAATTACGCCAATTTTCAGAGCGCTTTAAAAAATATTCGTAGTCAGCAGTTTTTTCCAAATCCTTTGCAAACTCAGCAATGCACCAATCGTCATAGGCATATTCTAAGGTTTTAGAAACTGACCAATTTTCATGCGCTTCATCCACGGGAACATAGCCTAATTTTTTATAGGCATCTATCTGGCGATCATTTGCCATAGCACTGGTTTTACATGCATCATACGCCATCTCCACATCAAATTTCTGAATGCCTTTAAAATAAGCATCTACCACTACAGGAACTGAATGATAACCAATCATCATATTGGTTTCATTTCCTTGCATTGACCATACTGGTAATAGTCCTGTTTCTTTGTAATGCGCCAATAAACTATTGATCATATCCGAAGTACGGTTGGGATGTAAAATAGTGTACAATGGATGTGCTGCACGATAAGTATCCCATAAAGAAAACGTATCATAGCGATCAAAACCAACGGCTTTTTCTGTTTGATGATTTGCTCCCTTATAATTTCCATCATGATCACTTAGCAATGTAGGTGCTAACATTGACTGATACATCATTGTGTAAAAAATATTTTTTTTAGTGGTGTCAGGTGTTGAAATCTCAATTTTATTCAACTCGTTTTCCCACACTTCACTTGCCTTATCTTTATAGGTATCAAAATTAAAATCAGGCGCTTCTATTTCCAATGATTTATGAGCTCCCTCAATACTAGCGGTTGACAAGCCCGTTTTTAATACAATTTGTTCGTTTTCTGAGGTAGCATATTTTAATACAATACGCGTATTTTTACTTTTTACAGGTGATATTGAAAGTGAATCATTACTGTACAACTCGTAGCTATCAAAAGGTTTTGATAACTTCATTACAAAATAGGCGCGTTGGTCCTTTGCCCAACCAGATGATTTCCTGTATCCCTCAATAGTACTATTATCCACAACTTTTATATAGGTATCCGTAGGACTATCCCAATTTAGTGCATAGCCTAGATCGATGGTAATTTTTGAAGCATCATCTTTAGGAAAGGTATATTTATGAATTCCTGTTCTACGAGTGGTCGTTAATTCAGCTTTAATTCCATAATCTAACAAGTCTACACTATAATACCCCGGACTAGCGGTTTCTTTTTTGTGAGAGAAACTAGAATATGGTTTGTAATTATTTGACTTAATTCGTTTAGAAAATCGACTGTTGGTAGGCATTACTAAAATATCGTATAAATCTCCAGCACCTGTACCTGTTAAATGCATGTGAGAAAATCCCGAAATAATAGAATCTTGGTAATAATATCCAGCAATACGATCCCATCCTGGGATTCCAATATCTGGGCTTAATTGAACCATTCCAAAAGGTACTGTAGCACCAGGATAGGTGTTTCCAGGGCCATCCGTTCCAATAAATGGATTTACATAATCCACTAATTTAACCGACTTTGTAGCGTTTGGTTGGCATCCTATCAATAATATGATGCTCGCAATAATAAGCAGTCCTGTTTTTTTCATCTTGGGTTCAATTACAAGTGTTGTTATAAAAGAAACAGCTATTTATTAAAAATCTTTTAAAAAGACACTTAACAAATAGCTGTTTAAAAATAGCTTATTTTAGGCTTTCTTTTGTTTCTTTAATTGCTTTTAAATATTCAGGTGTCAAGGCTGGACCATCAAAGAAAGTCACCCCTTTTGCACCGTTATCTTTGGCAAACATAATGGCTTGTTTCACCTCTTCTGCAGATTTGAAAGGAGGCATATAAATACCTGTATTTACACCAATTCCTTTGTCTTTTACATCTTCTACTCCTTGCTTAGTTGCAAATCCAATCCAATCAATTTCTTCGTTGTAAAACCCGTGGTAAATCATTGGGTACACTTCGTCAATATTCCATTTATCCCAACGTTGACGCACCATATGATCTGCCATTTCTGGATAAGGAAATACCGCTGCAGTTAAAAGTTTGTTGTGTTTATGAACAATTTTATAGGCATCATTCACAATATTCTTCACACTATTTAAACGGAACTGTTTCCATTCCATATCAATAGAAGTATTCGCACTTTCTAATGGATTTTTATGATGTTCTTGTTGGAATTTCTCAATACAAACATCACAGTAACAGAAGTCATATTCTGCCATTTCCGTTTCTTGCACTAAATCGTATTTTGGCAATAAACCAATTGGCAAGAAAATATCAGAAAAACGAATATAATCCAAATGCACACTTTCTATACCTTCCACTTTCGCCAATTCTTCTACCAATCCTAGGATGTGGTTACGAGATTCTTCTCTGTTCGGACACAACCATTGGTAATAACCAACATATGGGCGGGTATCAAAACAAGATTTCCCTTCTCTACTTACCGCATACCATTCTGGATGTTGCAATGCCACTTTATCACCAGGGCGATTCATGGTCATAATCCAAGCATGTACTTTTAAGCCAGCTTTTGTAGCTACTGGAGTAATACGTTGTAATAATACTGGATCTGTACCTGTATTAATAAGTACTTCATCAATCCCAGCGTCTTTGTATTTTTTGAATTCTGTAGCGTACTCTTCATTCGTTTTTTTATCATTTGCTGTAATCCAAACACCAAATTCGAAAACCTCTTTTTCGGTTGATTCTACCGTCACTTTTACAGTAGATTTATTGGTGCATGACGCAACTCCAACAAGTAGCAGTAATACAACAATACTTGTAATTTTAATTAAATATTTACTTAGAAATGAATTTTCCATCTTCTTTAATGATTAAGGTTTTATGTGAAAAAGGGCTTTTAACGGTAATATTCCATCCTGTACTATGGTTTTCTATAGTAGGAAATAAGGTTTTATGATCTACAATTACTTGTTTTGACACTAAACTATCAATACTTGTCGCATACTTTTTATGTTTTGAATGATACGCTTTTTGAGCGCGTAATAAACTGTACAACTCCCATTTTATTTTTTCGTCTTGAGGAATTGTAAATGTATCAACATCTCCTGCCATTTTAGTGCTAAAATATACATATCCCCATTTTTCTGGTTCGTGCATATTAATAACTCCTGTTGGAGACCATACCCAATTATACTCATGTAAATAGTTACCTTCTGAATCTTTTTTCCGAGCATATTTTCCTTCTATCAACTCAAAATCCCAGTTGACTCTCGAAAAATTAACACGCCAAAAGTCATCTTTTGGAACATTCTTCTCATAATAAGATTTTTTATAAGCAGCCCAAGGAATGGCCATTTCTAGGGTCCAACCTTTGTCTCTATCAGTAGCATTATTAATAGTTCCATGTACTTTTACAGCCGATTTTAATCCCGTCAATGTCCAATCATTTAACACCACATTACCTTCTCTGTAAGGTTTGGTAATAAATAAATCCCAGACAGTGTTTAAGGCATTAATTTCCAATTCGTAATAATTATGTGTATCTCCATCAGGATCAATAAACACTTCAAAATCATTATTATAAAAAACTACCGCATCTCTTTCTGTAATATCTGCCCATACGTGTGGTTCTTCCATTTGTGCTAAAATGTAGAAATATTGTTGATCCCACATCATCTTCACTTGGGTTTTATGGGTTGGCTCTTTAACGCCTTCTATATCAATAAAAGCATTCGTCCATTCCACCTTAGACCAAGACATTTCTTCAGCATCTCCATCAATAGTAATGGTTTCATCTGTTTGCAAAGCCACATAAGTTTCTGGGGTAATTTTCTTAGAGGTCTGTGCACAAGCCACCAAAGAAAAACATCCAATAATGGCACTTAAAAATTTTAATTTCGAGTACATAAATATGTTTTTATAAACTATTATCCTTCGTATATTGTATCAATTCGCTCAATTTAGCAAATGCCATTGCCACTACAGTATCCGCAGCACCATAATAAATAGCAATTCTGTCTTTTTCAAAATCATGCAAGGCCGCACATGGAAATACTACGTTAGGTACATCGCCAGCAAGTTCATACGGCTCCGCAGGACCTAACAGATAGGGTTGTGTTCTATACAATACATTGCTCGGATCGTCTTTATCTAAAATAGCAGACCCCATAGCGTATCTAAACCCATTACAAGTATTAATCACTCCGTGGTAAATCATCAACCATCCATCTTCCGTTAAAATAGGTACGGCTCCTGCTCCAATTTTTGTGCATTGCCAAGCACTGTCCTCAAATGGTGTGGCTTTCATCACACAGCGGTGTTCTCCCCAATATTTCATATCAGGGCTATAGCTAACATAAATATCACCAAATGGCGTGTGTCCATTATCACTTGGGCGACTTAACATGGCATATTTTCCATCTATTTTTTCAGGAAATAAAACACCATTTCTATTGAATGGTAAAAAAGCATTTTCACACTGATGAAACTCTTTAAAGTCAAATGTATATGCAATACCAATAGTTGGTCCATGATATCCATTACACCAAGTAATCCAATAGCGATCTTCAATAAAAACAACTCTTGGGTCGTATTTATAATCAGATTCAATCATATCAGTATTTCCCGCTTGCATAACAATAGGGTCATGATTGATGTCCCAATTGATACCATCCTTACTAAAACCAGCAAAAATATTCATTTGTACCGCCTTGTTATCACATCTAAACACCCCTGCAAAACCACCTTCGAAAGGGGCTACTGCCGAGTTAAAAATACTATTTGATGAAGGAATAGCATAACGATCTATAATAGGATTTTCAGAATATCTCCACACTACATCATTGCTGCCTTCAGGTCTATCTTGCCAAGGAATATTACTCATTTTATATCTATTTATGAATTGAATTTTTTTTATTAAATCTATTCGTTAGGTAGGTTTTTAATCTTATCGTACCACGTAAATTTTAAAATAATAGAAGTGATCAAAAATACTGCCAATGCAATGAATCCTTTTGGAAAATCGCGAATAATAAAATATATAGGCAACACAATCATACTTGATTGCCAAATTATACCAATGACACTATTTCCCATGTCTTTCCAAAAATCCTTATTTTTTGTAAATGTTGGATCTTCTTGCTGAATTTCTTCGCATACTGGCTTCCACCATCCCCATGGATGCACTGTTTTATAAAACGACTTTAACGTTTCCATTTCTGTTGGTTTTGTAAACCAAGTTCCTAAGAAAGATCCTAGTAAAGAAACTCCAAAAATAACAGGAAATAAATAAATCGCATGCATTTCTGATAAATCATACATTAGTGTACCTTCTGTAAATGTACCTTTATAGCTATCCATTACAAACTGTAATGAAGCAATAAAAAGTCCAGCAAACATCCCCCAGAAATAACCCCATCCATTAAAACGCCACCAAATCCATTTTAAGAAATTGGCCGCTACGTAACCTCCAAACAAAGCACTTGTAATCCAAAGAGTTAATGAGTTAATAGAATCTGCAAAGAAGCCCATAAACACCCCTAATCCAACTACCGCAAAAGATGCAATATGACTAGCTCTGATATAATGTTTATCAGTAGCTACAGGTTTGAAATATTTTTTATATAAATCATTTACAATATACGCAGGCCCTGCATTTACAAAAGCAGAGAATGTAGACATAAATGCCGCCAATAGTCCTGCTAATAACAATCCTTTAATCCCAACAGGGATATGAAAATTAATGACTTTAGGTAAAATTACTTCTAAGTCTCCTCCGTTCAACAACGGATTTCCATTCATTAAAGGGGCTAATTCCACTAAAGCAATCACCACAATACCAGCAATTAATAGATAACGTGGAATGAACAAAATTAAGTTGGTAAAACCACTCATTAACGCGGCTTCTTTTACAGATTTTGTCGACAAAATACGCTGCAAATCGTAACTAGGTGTAGGCCCAGCAATACTTGCAAAGAAACCTTTAAATAACGTCATTCCAATTAAAGCACCAAACATCTTATACCCCTCAGAATCAATTAAATTATTAAAAGCCTGGTATTTATCAGTCCAGTGAGGTTCTAGTTCCCAACTAAAGAACATATTACGCCATTCTGGAGTAATTACCGCAGCAATTTCTACGTCACTAATGGCAAAAAAGGTATAACCAGCAACTAAAACTCCGGCTATTACCATAATTCCATATTGCAATACTTCCGTTGCTACTACAGAGAACATCCCACCTTTAACGGTATAAAAGGTAGTTAAAACAATAATGATTAGAGCATAGGTTTGTTCTGAAGTCAGTAACACACTTTCTCCCATTGCCCATGTTAAATCCCATGGTAAAATAACGGTCATAAACTTCCCAACTCCTTCAAAGAAGTAAGCTATAAAACCAACGGCTGAAACAATGGCGAAAACGGCCACAATAATATGTGATGCACGCCCTGCTCTATCATTTCCAAAACGTGTTAAAATCCATTCAGACCCCGTCATAATATTAGACCTTCGAATCCAAACTGCTAAAAACATCATTACAAATATCTGATTCCATATTGGCCACAGCCACATGAACATAAAACTTTTTAGTCCGTATAAAAACAGGATTCCTACCATCCAAGCAGTTCCTGAAACATCAAACATTCCCGATCCGTTACTTAACCCAAGAAAATACCATTTAATATTATTACCTCCTAAGAAGTACGATTTTAAACCTTTTGAAGCCTTTTTTGAGACCCAAATCCCTACAAATAATGTCAGTAGAACATATACTGCAATTATTGTGATATCAATTATATCCATTCTTTACTTGTTGATTTTTTTTAATCCCCAGTTTTTGTTTGGTGTATTTCCCATCACAAATTTTAGAGTCCCACCCTTTTGCATTGTTTTATGACTGATGGTAGTTTGATTGAATACTTCTCCATTCAAGGTGGCCGATTGTATATAAATATTGTCTTTTGATGCATTTTCTGCTTCTATGACAAAATCAATTGTAGCAGTTATTTTAATGGTCGATTTTTCGAACATCGGACTTCCAATTTGATATTCACCAGATGCAGGACTGTATGGATAAAGTCCCATAGCACTGAATACATACCATGCAGACATTTGTCCACAATCCTCATTTCCACTCAAACCATCTGGCAATGTAGAATATTGAGTTTCTAAAATATGTCGTACCCAATACTGAGTTTTCCATGGTTGATTGGAAAAATTAAACATATAGGCAATATGGTGGCTAGGCTCGTTTCCATGTGCATATTGCCCTACAAGACCAGAAATATCTACAGATACATTTTCACCAGTAATTTCAGAAGATTCTGTAAATAATTGCTCTAAATGCGTATTAAACTTATCATCACCTCCATGCATTTTTATCAAATTATCCGTATCGTGCAATACAAACCAACTGTGTTGCCAAGCATTTCCTTCGGTGTATTCTGCATGTACTCTATGTGCAGAATATTTTGGATCGAAAGGAGTTTTCCAAGAAGTTCCTTTGTCGTCCTTTCCTCTCATAAAGCCCGTTTCTGCATCAAACAAATGTTCGTATGCTTTAGATCTATTCATGAAATAATCGAAATCCTCCTGCTTATCTAACTCTTTTGCAATTTGAGCCACACACCAATCATTATACGCATATTCCAATGTAATTGTCACAGATTCGTCCAATAAGTTATGAGGAATATAACCGTATTTTTTATACAAATCCAAGCCGCGCTCATCTTGCATCATGGTGTTTTTCATAGCCTCGTAAGCTTTGTTAATATCAAAACCTTTAATCCCTTTAATATAAGCCTCGGCAATTACAGGAATAGAGTGATAGCCCGTCATAGTGTTGGTTTCATTTCCATACAACGTCCAAACAGGAAGTGTTTGTTTAGTTTGATAATAGGCCAACATCGAATTGATAATATCGGCTACTTTTTCTTGATCCATAAAGGTCATTAATGGCTGTTGGGCTCTAAAAGTATCCCATAAAGAAAGTGTAGAGTACGCATCGTATCCAACGGCTTTTTCTATTTGATCATTTTCCAATCTGAACTCTCCATTCACATCGCTAAAAGTTACTGGCGCAATTTGAGTATGATATAAGGCTGTATAAAATATAGTTTTTAAATCTTCGTCAGTAGTTTCAATATCTATTTTAGCTAAGGTAGTATTCCATACTTTTTCAGCTTCATTTTTTATGACATTAAAATTAAAAGCATCTCCTTGATCCGCAATATTTTCAAACGCATTTTTAATACTTACAGACGATACACCCACTTTTACTTGAAGTTCATCACTAGCACCAGTTTCAAAAAATAGTTGAACTGTAGTTTTTTCTCCTTCAACCGTTTGCACGTCATTTATATAGGTGTTATCTGCTACTAAATCGAAACTCTTAATGGCCTTGGAAAATTTAGCCACAAAAAACACTTTTTGATTTTTCGCCCATCCTTTACTATATCTATACCCAGAAATTGTATGATCATCAACAATATTAATAGAAGAGGCCGTGGTTTTGTCCCAATTAATGGCAAAACCTAAATCAATAATAACAGACTGTTCATCATTTTTAGCAAACGTATATTTATGAAATGCTGTTCTTAAATTGGATGTCAACTCAGCTTTTACCTTGTGATCTTTTAATTCTACAGCATAATACCCAGCAGATGCCGTTTCTTTATCATGACTGTAAGTCGATTTATATGGAATATCGTCGCGAGAAGTGATTTTATGTGACAAATCTACCTTCTTATTAATAGGCATAAACCGAATATCATTCAAGTCTCCAATTCCAGTACCGCTTAAATGTAAGTGACTAAAACCAATGGTAATAGAATCTGTATAATGGTACCCTGAACACCAATCCCATTTAGATATTCCATTATCTGGACTTACTTGTAACATACCAAAAGGTACTGTAGCACCAGGATAAGTATGCCCATGTCCTCCAGTTCCAATAAATGGATCTACATATTTAATAGTAGACGTTGTTACTTTTTCGGCTACTTTTTCCTTATGTTTACACGAAATAAAAAAAACTAAGACGGCTGTTAAACTCAATAAATATATTTTCTTCATACTGATTATTCTCAAAATTTAGAACTGTTGATTTTCGATATTTAAATTTAAATATAAATATTGTGTAATTTCGCAATTACACAAAAATTATTAGACGTATAACACGTAAAGTAGGTTAAACAAAAACAAATAGACTCAGCCCATGCCACCAGATCAAAAAACCAATCATATGGAGCAATTAAGGTTCTCCGAAATAAAATTAAAACACCATATCATTTTTTGGGCAATTTATTTTGGAATTAATGTGTTGCGCTGGGGAAGTTATTTTGATGATTATGATTATTCTTTAAAGACTAATTTAATTGGATTCCCTATACACATGTTGTTATGTTATATAAACATATACGTCTTAATGCCTCTATTTGTATTTAAAAGAAAGTATCTTTTATATCTATTTTCTATAATAGGAATACTCTTTTTAATGGTAATTCTTAAGTTTAATCTCACCTATTTTTTAGTTTCAAATGATGTGTGGCCCGAAGGCCCAGAAATCACAAGAAAATTCACTGTCAATTATTCCATTCAAATGATGATTGGAGAATTGTACGTAATCACATTTGTAACGGCCATAAAAATAACCTTGGATTGGATACAAGAACACCAGCGGTCTACAAAACTTGCCAAAGTGCAATTAGAAACAGAATTGCTATTTCTCCGTTCTCAAATATCTCCGCATTTCTTTTTTAACACCTTGAATAACATCTATTCTTTGGCCATAGAAAAATCTGACAAAACGGCAAAAATTATCTTAAAACTCTCTGAGTTTATGCGTTATTTACTTCATGAGACTAAAAACAAAAGTCAGACATTAGATAAAGAAATTATGTGTATTCAGAATTATTTAGAGTTAGAGCGCATCCGTTTTGATGATCGTTTAGAAATAAACATGGAACTCTCTGGTGACTTAATGGACAAGTCTATACCCCCAATGATACTGCTCGCTTTTGTAGAAAACGCCTTTAAGCATGGAGCCAATAAAAACATCGGAAAAATAAAAATTGACATATCTATTACACTTAAAGAAGATTTTCTTTACTTTCGTATCGAAAATCCTCTGCCTGCAAAAACAATTTATGAACAACGTTTTAATACCAAAAGCGGCTTGGGTTTAAAAAATGTACAAAAAAGATTAGAGCTTGGTTACAAGAAAAATGAATACGAAGTAAAAACTGAAGAGAAAGAAGGACTTTTTATTGCACAACTTAAAATAAAAACACGATGAGGACCAGATGCTTGATAATTGATGATGAACCTTTAGCTATTGAAGTTATAAAGG
>Ga0209395_1008207_pt1 | contig 10711 bp, 10 predicted proteins | sample GOMGulsemesocosm_3_FD_184635 | JGI IMG/M metagenome (GOLD analysis project Ga0209395, IMG submission 184635) | Methane-oxidizing microbial communities from mesocosms in the Gulf of Mexico - GOM9D Gulf of Mexico (SPAdes) (version 2) | ecosystem: Environmental > Aquatic > Marine > Cold seeps... | reverse complement strand
TTTTGAATTTTTTCTAAACTTTTTCAAAAGAGCCCTTCTGGTAAAGGTATTTTTAAAAAAACTTTAAAAATTCCATAAACAATAGTAGCAACACAAGCAGAAACTATTAAAGTTACTAAATAACTTTTTAGACCTAAATATTTCATCATTACGAATAAAAATATTGCAGTTGAAAGATAAAACCCTGCTACTTGCATTAAAAATAAATAAGCAATTGCACAGGCTAATGTAACAGTGGTACGAATAAATCCTGTTTTATTTATTGTTTCAAAATTTTTCAAGGAATAACCTCTTAGCGCTTGAACAATTAAAGTAATTGAGGCTACGAGCAACATCACAGATACGACCTGTGGGAAGAAGTTAGGTCCATAACGGTTAACTCCACTTCCCACATATTGTTGTTCTGCATATAAATAGATGGCAATACTTAAAAAACTTAAGAAAGTGCCAACACAAACATCAATAGTCTTGTTATACATCAATAATTACTTTTTAAGTAGACCAACAGCATCTAATGTTGGTTTAAGTACATTTTCCATGTTAAGTAAAAATTCTTTAAACCCTTTAGCATCTTCATATACTAAGTTAAGACCAACTTTTTTAGTAAATTCTCTAAATTCAGGATCATCAAACATTTTTTTGAATCCAGCTTCTAGAATTTTTGTACGATCTGCGGGTACATTTTTAGCCAATGCTAATCCACGCCAATCCAAGATAGGAGCATCTGCTGCGTAACCTTCTTCAGCAAGTGTTGGAACACTTGGAAATAAAGGATGTCTTGTTTTATCATCAGTTGCTAAAATACTAACTTGACCAGCTTCTTTTAATTGTTTCATTTCATCAATTCCTGTAGCTGCTAAATCAATATGTCCACCTAATAAAGCTGAACGTGTAGGAGCTCCTCCATCAAAAGGAATAAAGTTAAATTCAATACCATTTTTAATACCTAAAGATGCAGCAGATAAATGCCAAGCAACACCAGCACCTGTATGTCCAATTGTTACTTTTCCAGGGTTTGCCTGTGCATATTTTACTACGTCACCAATTGATGACCATTTAGAATCTGCTTTAACACTTAAAGCAGGTGCACTTTGGTTTAATAACTGAAGTAATTTAAAATCACGAAAGTTAAGATTTGATAAACCCATTAATTTATAAGTACTAAGTCCAAATGTAATCATACCAACAGTATAACCGTCAGCTCGTGCAAGTCTGGCTGCACTCATACCAACAACACCTTGTCCACCAGTTTTATTAACAACATTTACATTTACACCAATGTGTTTTTTCGCATTTTTAACCAATGCTCTTGCAATTGTATCTGTCCCACCACCTGCTGACCATGGTACAATTAATGTAATGTCTTTTTCAGGGAATGCAGCAAATGCCGTACTTACAGAAAGTCCTATAGCCAATAGTACACTTCTAATTTGTTTTACTTGTTTCATTTTCTTTCCTTAATTAAATTTAGTTTTTTAATTATACATTTTGAATACTCACAATGCCAGATATTCATATGCATTAATTATAAAATCAATTTTCCTATTTGGTATGACCAAATCAGTTAATCATCTTATACTACTTTTTTTTAAATACTGCTTAATTTAAAAGGATAGTTATAAATAGTTATAAAATTTTAGCTCTATAATAGCATAATGTGGCAGAATGCAATCAATATATATTATAAATTTAGATAATTTTTTTATAAAAATAATTATCTAAACCTTCTAAGTATGGTTGTACCAAACTTAATTTATGAATAATTATGGTACAATTTATCAATTTAAAGGAGATAATTATTGTGAATAAAACAGAATCCGCCCAAAAAGGAAGAATATCTGATTATTTAGTAGATCAACTAGAAGCAAGAATATTATCTAATAATATAAAAGATGGTGAAACCTTACCTGCTGAGAGAGAATTAATGAATCAGTATAATGTAAGTAGAACAGTTGTTAGAGAAGCCATTGCGACATTATCTAGTAAAGGACTAATAGTAACAAAACCAAGGTTTAGGCCAGTTGCTAGAAAACCAGATGTTGATTCTGCTCTAACTTCTATTAATGGCATGGTAGGACATCTTTTAAGCCAAGAAGATGGTGTTAAAAATTTATTTTACACACGATTAATGCTTGAAGCGATGCTAGTAAGAGAAGCTGCAATACATGCGAATAAAGATGATATAAAAGCGTTAAGAGTGGCTTTAGAAGCTAACTATAATGCAATAAATGATTCAGATATATTTCATACTACAGATGTCTTATTTCACTCTATTCTTTATGCTATTCCTAACAATCCAATATTTCCTGCTATTCAAAAAGCTTTTGTAAATTGGTTATCTAATTATTGGAAAAATATGAAAATGCATCCAGGGAAAAATGAACTAAATTATAATGCACATAAGAAAATATTTGAGGCTATTTTAAACAGAGATCCAGATGAAGCTGAAAAAGCACTACGAGAACATCTTACAAATGGATGGAAAGAACTTGAAGAAACATTTAAATCATAAGGAAAGTTTTCTTAAGTCTTATATAAAGATTAGATTTTATAAGACGATAACTTTCAATATAATTTAAAAGATATTTTTTCTTAGATACTTTGAATAAAAAATAAGTAAAGTAATGAAGTACTTGATATTTTAAATCTTTAAAAAATCTGTGAAAATTCCATCTACTCCCATAGTATAAAGCTCTTTTTTTCTTTTGTTATCATTCACCGTAAATACATTTACTTTATAATTAGCATTCTTTAACATTGCCACAACTTTTTTATTAACAATTGCATCTTCACAATTATAGGCTTCAACATCCAATTTTTTAAGATAAAGAAGTAAGTTTTTTGGGTGTTTTTTTTCAACTAAAGCAGCTCTATGTATTAGGGGTGCTATCTTCTTAGCTTTTTTTAAATAAGAATGATTAAAAGAGGATAAAAGAACATTTTCTTGCATCGCCATTTCTTTAACTATTTTGATGATTTCTTTGACCACCTTATTATTAAAAGGTGTTTTTTTCATGTCTTTAATTTCTATATTTGCCAAAAATGAATTTTTTTTACAAAACTCTAAGACTTGTTTTAGTGTTAAAATCTTTTCTGATTTGATTTCACTTTTTTTTATAATTTTATCTTTTATAGTACCAAAAGGATCTTTTTCTATAAACCATGTTCCAAAATCTAAGCCTAATAACTCTTCATAGGTGAAATCATGTACTTTCTTTTTTTTATGTGTAGTTTTATTTCTTATGATATTAGAAGTTCGTTTTAGTGTTTTATCATGAATTACAACTGCTACTCCATCTTTACTTAGGGCAACATCAAATTCTATAAAATCAGATTTTCCAAGGGCTGCTTTAAAAGCACTCATCGTATTTTCAGGGCGAATTGCTCTAAAACCCCTGTGCGCAGCAATTAAGTGGGATTTGTTTTTTATAGTATCGTAAAATCCCATTAAGCACTTTTCTTAGAAAAAATTAAATTTAAAATAGCCAAAATGGAAGTACCCATAATAAGCAAAAATGAAATAGCATTAATAACAGGCGTACTTCCATCTCTTACTTGCAAATACAAATTAACAGGTAAGGTTGTATCTGACCCAATTAAAAATAAAGTTGTATTAAAATTCTCAAAACTCATTAAAAATGCTACTGCTCCAGCACCAATCAAGGCTGGTTTTAAAAATGGAATTATTATATAACGAATACTTTGAAATTTAGTAGCACCTAAATTAAGTGCTGCTTCTTCCAAAGAATTATCAAATTTTTTAAGTCTTGCTGATACTACTAATAATACAAAAGTAGTAATAAAAGCAAATTGCCCAAGTACTACCAACCAGAAACTAGGACGTAAAATCTCTAAGTCCAAAGTAAAATTATCTTCTAAAAATAAGCCTGTAGAATTTACAGATAATAATAAAGAGATACCTAATATTACTCCTGGAATTACTAAAGGTGTAAGGGCTAAAAAGAATAAAAACTGCTTGTATCTAAAGTTTTCTCTCTCAAATAAAAAGGCAGCAAGCGTTCCAATAATTAAAGAAAAAATAGATACAAAAAAAGCAGTTTGTGCTGAAACCCACATAGATAAAAGGTTTTGTGTATCTTTTAATATTCCTAGTCGCTCTTCGGTATCACTTATGAACCAATCTAATGTAAACCCATTCCATGGTAAAGAAGGAAAATTAGAATCATTAAAAGCTAAAACAGATGTAACCATTAAAGGCGCAAATAAAAAAATAAAAAAAGCCAAAACATAAAGTTTAAAGCCAATGGAATAGGCTTTAGAATTGGGTAATGTACGTATCATGAGAGGGCCTTAGATAGGTTTTGTTTGGTAAGTTTGAGTCCTAACCAAATAATAAAAGAAGATAAAGCCAAGAGTAAAAATCCAAAAGCTGCACCTTGGTTCCAATTTAATGATGCAATAAATTCATTATAAATTTGTTCAGTAAACCATAAAGAATTTTTACCTCCCATTAAATTAGGGGTCAAATAATTTCCAAGTGTTAACATAAATACTACAATAGAACCAGACACAATTCCCGAGGCACTATAAGGTATTACTATTTTGAAAAAGATTGTAAGTTTTGAAGCGCCTAAATCATGAGCAGCTTCAATATAAGAATCATCCATTCCTTCTAAAGAAGAAATTAAAGGTACCACCATAAATAGCATTGAAGTATATACAAGACCCATAATCATTGAAGCATCATTGTATAAAAGCTCGATACCAGAAGTAGTAAGTCCCATGCCTTGTAAAAAATAGTTAATAACTCCACTTTCTCTTAAAATTATAGTCCATCCATAAACACGAACAAGTTCACTTACCCAAAAAGGTAAAAGCAAAAGAATAATTAAAAAAGCGCTGTAGCGTTTATTTACTATTTTAGTAATATAAAAAGCAATTGGAAAAGTGATAATAAAGGTTAAGAATGTAACAAAAATAGCATACATAGCTGTTCTTAAAAAAGTCAACCAGTAAATATCATTGTTAAAAAATTCTTTATAGTTCTCAAAACTCCAAACCATTATTTCATCATCATTTTCAAAACGTAAAGACATGATTAAAAGTTCAATTTGTGGAATAACAATCAAAAGCCCTAACCATAAAATAATAGGAACTAAAAAAACATAAAAACCTAAAGATGTTGCATTTTTCATATTAAGCCCTATATGTTTTGCAGTCATTGAAATGTACGGCTGCTTCTATAGTATCTCCTAATTTTATATGAGAAAACTGTCTATTTTGTGGAAGTGATACTTGAATTTCTTCTTGAGTATTATGAATATTGGCTAAAAGTTTTGTATTTGAACCATCAAATAAGATATTTTTAATGTCTAAGGTAAATCGATTTAGGTCTTCTAAATTAGCTTCAGGCATTAAAATAATTGCTTCTGGTCTTATATATACTTTACACTTTTCAGATATTTCTTCTATACAAGTAACTTTTAACTCTAATGAATTGTTAAGAACAACTGCATCATTTTTAAGATGTTTTCCTAAAAAAATATTTGATTCTCCGACAAAACCAGCAACAAATGATGTTTTTGGGTTAGCATACAAGTTTTTTGGTGTATCAATTTGTTCAAAAGATCCATTGTTCATAACAGCTACTTTGTCACTCATTACTAACGCTTCACTTTGATCATGGGTAATATAAATAAAAGTAGTTCCAAATTCTTCTTGAAGTTTTTTAAGTTCAATTTTCATTGTTTCACGCAGTTTTAAATCCAAAGCACCTAAGGGCTCATCAAGAAGCAAAATAGAAGGTTCTAGTACTAGTGAGCGAGCAATTGCAACACGTTGCCTTTGACCTCCTGATAACTGAGTAACTTCTTTTTTACCATAACCTTTTAAATGAACTTTTTCCAAAATATCATTTACTTTTTTACTTATTATTTCTTTTGATAGCTTTTTTCTTCTAAGTCCAAAAGCAATGTTTTCTTCTACATTCATCATAGGGAAAAGTGCCAAATTTTGAAAAACCAAATTTACAGGACGATTATTTGGAGCAATTCCAATCATTTCTTCATCTCTTATTAAAATAGAACCAGAACTTGGCTCTAAAAAACCAGCAATCATCCGTAAAAGAGTCGTTTTCCCACATCCCGATGGACCCAATATAGAAAAGAATTTCCCCTCTTCTACAACAAAATCTATGCCATTTACTGCATTATGATCGGCAAATTGTTTTTGCAACTTCTTTATTTCTAATACGTTCTTCATTCTGTCCCTTTGTTATACTAAACAAGTTTATGCAATAGAAACGCTATTTATATTGCATAAATTTGAAAAAGAGGGCTAACCCTCTTTTCTTATTTTGAAGCTTTAATTTTGTCTAATAACTTACCTTCTAATTTCTCAATTTTTGCTGGTACTGGTGGATACCAATTGATATTATCAATGTCTGCTTTTGAGTATGAACGTTCAAAGTTTGCTTTAATTTCGGCATTTAAGAATTTATTTGCTCCTTTTGAAGCTGTTCCATAACTTTCTTTGTTTGTAAAGAATGCTGCATTTTCTGGTTTTAACATAAAGTTAATCCATTTATAAGCACCTTCTACATTTTTAGCTTTTGCAGGAATAGCAAAGGTATCAATCCAACCTAAAGCACCACTTTTTGGAGCAACAAAATCGATATCTGGATTTTCTTTGTGAAGTTTCCATCCACCATTATCCCAACCCATAGCTACATATACTTCACCTGTTCGTAATAATTCAAGTAAAGCATCACCATTTGCATAATAGTTTTTAGCATAAGGTTTAGCTTTGATTAAATCTTTAGCTACACCTTCCATCATTGTTTTATATGCTTTTGTATCATTATACTTAGAAAATGGATCCATACCTTTTGAAAGTGCTACTGCTAATAAAGTAGGTCTTTTTAATCTATACGTAATACGACCTGTATATTCTTTGTTTAATAAATCACTGTAGTCATTAGCATTTGCTGCCATTCTTTTATTAATAATTAAACCAGAAGTACCATAATTAAAAGGAACCCCAAATGATTCACCTTTAACATTAGTATTAGTTTTTACTGCTTTTAACATAGAATCAATAATTTGATTTTCATTAATTTTTGAATAATCCAAGGCTTTATAAATTTTATATTTTGCTTGAACAGAAGAAATTCTATCTTGACTTGGTTGCGCAATATCAAAACCAGCTCCTCTAGTAGCTCTTAGTTTTGCAATCATTTCTTCATTATTAGAATACGTTAATTCTACTTTTAATCCAGTTTGTTTTTCAAATTTTTCAACTAAAGCTTTTGGTGCATAACCTTTCCACGTAAGTATTTTTAAAGTATCTTGTGCAAGTAAACTTGTACTAGAAAGTAATGCAATTAAACCAGCGCTTAACAAAGTTGTTTTTTTCATATTCTTCTCCAATTGATTCTGTCTGTTGACAATAAAGTGGTTTATCTTTTTCTGTGACAGAAAAAGACACAAAAGTATCGTTATTTCAAATAAAATTTAATTCATTTTTAAATTTTATAAGTCATTCATCTGTATATTATTTAAAAAAATAATAAGGCAAGTTATAGAAATTCGAATACATGAATATTAACATCATAACATTCTAATGTTATAATTTATAATGACGTATAGAATTTTAAAACTTTCTTAAAGAAAACATTTTTTACTATATTGAGCCCAAAATAGTTATTTTTTATATCTATTGTATATAAAATATAGAACTAATTCTTTTTTTTTATTTTCTTTTAATCATCATAACATTATCATGTTAATATAAAATGACTTGCGCGTAGTATAAAATCTTTAAATTACAAAAGGGTTACAATGAGAAAAAGATCAATGTCTTGGCAATATTTAAAGAACTATAGTGTAAATAAAAGTAATTAAAGAAACAAATAATTATTTTTTTAATCCAGTAAAATGTGAGTAAACTTTATATGAATCCAGTCTGTTTATGCAGTGAAAGGTCAAAATGAAGGCGATAGAGACAATTATTGAAAAAAGTAGAATTAAAATTGTTTTACTTCCTTTAGCTATTTTATTTGTATCGTATTTTTTATTTGCAGATGAAAATATGAAAACAATTTTTGCAGGAATCGCTATTTTTATTATTGGAATGAAATTTATGGAAGCAGGTTTTAAATTATTTTCTGGAAATAATTTAGAAAATTTTTTAGAAAAATCTACGAATTCACTTCCTAAGTCAATGTTTACAGGTTTTTTTGCTACTACAATAGTTCAAAGTTCATCTTTGATATCTATTATAATTATTTCTTTTTTAAGCATCAAAATTATTACTTTAGCTCAAGCCATTGGGGTTATTTTTGGAGCAAATCTAGGATCAACAACAACAGCATGGTTGGTTGCATTTTTGGGCTTAAAATTAAATATTTCTTCTTATGCAATGCCTATGATTATTTTAGGTGTTTTATCTACTTTTCTTAAAACAAGGACTTATGAAGCCATTGGTAATGTACTTTTAGGTTTGGGCTTCGTTTTTTTGGCAATTTTTTATATGAAAAGTGGTTTTGAAAATCTACAAGGAAATATCGATTTTTCTTTGTACGTAATGGATGGTTATTTAGGATTTATAATATTTGCACTTATTGGAGCAATGGCAACTATTATTATGCAGTCAAGCGCTGCTTCTATGGCATTAATTATTACAGCACTTGCATTGGGTCAGATTTCTTATGATAATGCCATTGCTTTAACCATAGGAGTTAATGTAGGAACTCCATTTACTGCTGTCTTAGCTTCTTTAGGATCAAATATAAATGGAAAACGTTTGGCTTTGGTACATCTTTTATTTAACATGATAACAGCAATACTTGCCTTACTTTTTCTTGTTGTTTTAAAAGACTTTATTGATATTATTTCTTTATATTGGGGAATAAATGAAGACAATTATGCGATTAAATTGTCTCTTTTTCATACCATTTTTAACCTAGCTGGTATTATTATTTTAAGTCCTTTTATTTCCAAATTTGAACATCTCTCTAAATATCTTATAAAAGAAAAATTTAAGGCCTCGTATAAACCTAAGTTTATATCCAAAGAATTAATTGATGTTCCTATTATTTCTATAAAAGCTTTGGAAAATGAGCTTATTCATTTGTATAAAAATTCTCATAAAATTATACTTCACACAATTTCATTACATAAGTCTGACGTATTTTCTAAGAAAGATTTAGAAAAAACCATTCAAAAATCGAATAAACATATTTATTTGGACAGTATTTATAATAAAAATATGAAAAGTTTATATGGAGACATTATGCATTTCGCATCTTTATCTCAGAAATACATGAAAAAAGAAGATATTCATAAGGTCTTCAAACTAAAAATTGCTGCAAAAGAGATTCTGAATGGGGTTAAAGAAGTAAAAAAACTTGAAAAGAATATTTCCATATATTTAAATTCAAAGAATCTTTGCATTAAAAAAGAATACAATATTTTAAGAATGCAACTTGCAAATGCTTTAAAAGAAATTGATTTATTGGAAAATGAAAAGTATTCTTATGAGAAAAAGAAAGTTAAAATAAATAAAATCAATAAACGTATCTCATCTTTAGATATTATTTCAAATGGACGTATTGATTCTTTAATTAGAGGCAATAAAATCAATGCAAAAATGGCATCTTCTTTAATATCAGATGCTTCTACTACTTACCATTTATGCAAAAAGTTATTGTTAATTACCAATATCTTATTTCTAAAAGAAACAAATAACAACGAATTGGATGTTTCTTAAATAAGTTAAAAAAGTATCACTATCATTAATAAAATTTGAAATTCTAGTAAAGAATAAGAGGAGTATTGTTTTTAATTAAAATAATACAGAACATGATATTTTTTAGTTAAAAGAAATACCAAGAGTTCGTGAAAAGATATCATTCTTTTTTAAAGAAATAATACCTTTTTTATCTTTAAAAATATAATTTGTATTGTCATCATCTGCAATACCACACCAAGGTTCTAAACAAACAAAATCAGCATTCATAGGAGCCCAAAAACCAATAAAGGGAAAACCTTCATATGCAATACTAACACTTTTAGAATTTTTAGAGTTTTTTAAAGATACTTTTTTTGATTTTATATTTTCAAAAATCAGAGCATCTTTTTCAAAAATATTTTTTTCTAATTGAAGTATTTTAGAATTGAGATAGTCTTTCTTTGTTTTGGAAATACAACCATTTTCTAGGTTTAAACACAATAAATCAAGATTTTCTTTTTCTTCAAATTCTAAATAAGACTCATCAATTTCTGCTTTTAATATAAAAGCAGGGTGAGCACCTAAAGAAAATAAAATATCTTCGTGTGAACTTACCTGATAGTTTATATCAAATGAGTCTTCTTTTAATGTATAGGTAATTTGCAAAGAAAATGGAAAAGGATAATGTTTTAAAGATTCTTTATCCTCTTTTAAAGAAAAGACTAGGGTATTCGTATCTTGTTTTACAAAAGTAAATTCTTTGTGTCTAGCAAGACCATGAATAGGTAAGGAGTAGTTTTTATTATTGTATTTGTAGTTATTGTTTTTTAATTTTCCAACAATTGGAAATAAAACAGGAGAGCTTCTGTTCCAGAAAACTTTTTCTTTTTGATGTAAATACTCTTCCTTCTTATAGGAAGCAGAAATAAGTTCTGCTCCAAGGGAATCAACTTTAAGTGTATATATATTGTTACTTATTTCATAAATCATTTTTAACCTTTATTTGGCAAAAGAAATATTA
>Ga0209395_1008205_pt1 | contig 10712 bp, 10 predicted proteins | sample GOMGulsemesocosm_3_FD_184635 | JGI IMG/M metagenome (GOLD analysis project Ga0209395, IMG submission 184635) | Methane-oxidizing microbial communities from mesocosms in the Gulf of Mexico - GOM9D Gulf of Mexico (SPAdes) (version 2) | ecosystem: Environmental > Aquatic > Marine > Cold seeps... | reverse complement strand
CAACGGGAATATTAAATCGCGAGGCAAGATCCGCACTGGACGGCTCGCCATCAAACAAACCCATCGCGCCTTCAACCAGAATCAGGTCGGCTTCGCAGGCCGCTTCATAAAACTTTTGTTGGCAGTAGGCTTCACCCGCCATCCACATATCCAGCTGCTCAACATGCCTGCCGGAAGCCTGTGCCAGAATTTGAGGATCAAGGTAATCGGGGCCAGTTTTAAACACGCGTACGTCTTTACCCTGTCGAGCAAACAAACGCGCCAAGGCGGCGGTTACGGTGGTTTTACCCTGCCCGGAAGACGGCGCAGCAATAAACAGTGCGGGGCAAGATGCAGATAACGGTGTTGTAGAAATGCTCATCAGAATTCGATTCCTGCCTGCGCTTTCACACCCAACCTGAAAGCATGACGTTCGTCCTGCACCACACTAATGGTATCGGCAACTTCCTGCAACAGCGTAGCCATGGTGCGGCCGGTGATAATCACACTCTGCATGAGTGGTCGGCTTTCCAACGCCTTAACAACTGGCTCAACTTCCAGGTAGCCGTATTTGAACATGTAACTCATTTCGTCAAACACCAGCATATCGTAGCTATCATCCTGCAAAAGCTTTTCTGCCAGCGCCCAGGCCTGTTGAGCGGCTTCGATATCCTTTTCGCGATCCTGTGTTTCCCAGGTAAACCCATGACCCATGATGTGCCAATCGATTTGCGGGTGATCTTTAAACAGTTTGTACTCGCCAGTTTCCAAACGCCCTTTGATGAACTGAATCACCGCGCATTTTTTACCGTGTCCAACTGAGCGCGCCATGGTGCCAAAGGCTGAACTGCTTTTACCTTTGCCCGGGCCTTTCAGCAAAATCAGTACGCCCCGTTCTTCGGTAGATTTAGCAATCTTCGCATCGATCACGGCTTTGCGTGAGGCGGCGCGTTTTTTGTGAGCTTCGTTTTTATCCGTCATAAAACCTTACCTAAGCATGGGCGAGCGAAAGTGAAAAATAATCAGCCGCTAGTTCGCGCGCTAACTCCTGGCCACGGCCGCGTTTAACCGGCGAGCTTTCAATGTCGATCAGCAGGCATTCACCCGGTAAACGTAAATCAGCCACCTGCTGCGAACTCCGACCATCGGTAATCAAGTACGTGCGCAGTGCCATCTCGGGGTGTTGTTTGCCAGCTTGACGCAGATAATCACCTGCCTTTTGCAGACCTTCTCGTAACGGCGTGCCACCCCCGGCTGGAATGGTATCAAGCAACTGGCGTAACGCTTTGGGTGCACGGCGGCGCGGCAAAAAGTTTTCAACCTGCTGATTACCAAAGCCCCACACCGTTAATTGTTCACGAGAGCGGTAGGCCTGCTCGGCAATTTCCATAATCGCTGCTTTGGCATTGGCAAACAGGCTGTTTTTCAGGGTCGATGCCGACGTATCCAACAACACAAAATGCAGCACTGGCTGACCGCTACGCGCTTTGCGCATTTTTAATGTAGTCGGCGGCCACTGTCCTGCACTGCTCACCAGACTGGTGAACCAGTTCGGGCGACGTGTTTCTTTTTGCGACAGCTTGCCGGAACCACTGCTAGCACCTTTTGACGCGCTTGAGCTGGCCGCATCTAGCGTTTGAGAGCGAACCGGCTGCGGAGATATTGCGCCAACAGGCACACCTGCATTCAGCGCATCGGCTGTTTTTAATTGTTGTGGTGCCATCTGGCCCCATTCGCCCTGTGCTGTTTCTTGCTCAGACGAACTATCCTGCTCATTGCGCGGTTGTTGCTGAGGCGGCCGCCTATTTGACGATGGTGGTGTCGATGATGAAGGCGGTGTTTTGCGACGATGCGCAAGCACCAATTCTTCAACAGCAGACAAGTCCTCTTCACTGACTTCGTTACGGTCACACCAGGCCGCATGCGCTAACGCAGCGCGATACCAGACGATATCACCACGTAAACCTTCTACACCGGCAGCATCGCAGCGCTCGGCAATAGCAACTCGCAGCTCATCGGAGCACTGCACCTGTGCCAGTGCATTGCGGGCAGCTTCGAGTGCAGCCAGCAATTGTGTTTGTTCGGCTAAATATTGGGCGCAATAACCTTGAGGATCGGCATCAAAGGCTTCGCGGCGACGTACAATTTCAACGCGCTCTTCGAGGCTGTATTGATTATCCAGATGCACGGCCAGACCAAAACGATCCTGCAACTGTGGCCGTAACTCGCCTTCATCGGGATTCATGGTTCCCACTAACAAGAAGTTAGCCACGTGACTATGACTAATACCGTCACGTTCAACGCAGTTGACGCCACTTGCCGCCACATCCAGCAACAAATCAACCAGATGATCATTAAGCAGGTTTACTTCGTCGACATAAAGAATGCCGCCATCGGCTTTTGAAAGCAGACCCGGATGAAAGGCGACATTTTTGTCCTGCAACACCTGCTGTAAATCCAGCGTGCCCACCAGCATATCTTCGGTGGCACCCAGCGGCAGAGTGACAAAGGTATGCGAGCCACCTGGCAACAGATCGGCCATGCCGCGTGCCAGCGTGGATTTTGCACAACCACGCGGGCCGCTGATCAACACCCCGCCTAACTTGGGGTTAATGGCAGCAAGAATAAGCGCTAACTTAAAAGACTGCTGCCCAGTAACCGCAACAAAGGGAAACTGCACGGCAAGATTAGCCGTGGGCGACTGCATGATCCGAGGCTCCTTTCAGAACCCAGCGATTGATGCACCAGGCGCTGAACGCACCCAACACCAGCCAGAACACCAGGTTGGTGATGCCGCTAGCCATAATAAATTGTGAATGCAGATCAGTCAGTGCCGCAACAGATTCAGCGTCACCCGTGAACTCAGGACCAGCACCGTGCGGCGCGCCGATGATATAAGGCAAGGCAAATAACGCTAACGAGATCGCTTTGAATTTCAGTGGAGCAAAAGCCAACACGCCGATACCAACGATAAACACAGCCACCGTCAACATCCACCAGCTCTGACGATTCTCCAGTGGCGCGGCTTCAATGCCGGGAATCTCCGGTGGCAGACCAATGCCGGGCGCTGCAAAAAAGGCAATAAAACCCGCTAGGCCCCACAGCACACCTTTACCTAATGAAGAAGACGTCCAACCCTGCAATTGGGTTTGGCTCATCAACGCCAGCAGTACCGCTGCAAAACCAATACTGGCAATTACGTTAGCCAGAGCCGTGTAGAACAAGCGTTCCGCACCATCTTCCGGCGCCCAAGCTTCATCGTTATGCTCGTGAGCACCATGGTCATGCGTATGAGGAGCAGCAACAGGCGCAACCTCTTCGGTTTCGTAACCTTCAGAAGCAAAAATAATGGGGTTAACAACAACAGATTGCAGCCCAGTCAACAGCAAGCCAACAAGCAAGCCAATCAACAGGGAGCTATAGATAATACCGCGTAAAAGCATCTTAAAATCCTATTCAACAAAGGCAGAAACAGCAAAGCCAGCCTATTTTTAGACTGGCATAGCGAAAAGCACGCAAAAGCTTCCGTGAAAATTCGACCTAGAGAATTCTTGAGTCTCTTAGGGCTTTCTCGGAAACCTAAGCCTCAGAAGCCAAAGGGCTTAGTGGCAGGGAAATGCCATGCTGTGGCGAACGTCGTGTGCAGCGTTATGCGCAACATCCATAGGCGCGAAACCTACGGCAAACACTAAGATCGCACCGAAGGACAAAGCCGTCAGCGTGCTTAACCAACCTGTTGAAGTAGTCGCTACCGAAGAAGTAGAAGACTCGGAAATTGAATTTTGAATCGAAGACATGTTTAACACCTTGCACCCACCGTGCGTTATGTAAAATAAAAATTAAAATTAAGAGCAGGCCGGTCTTCGGGCTCAAAGAGGGTTGCGTCAATACGGCTCAACCAAAATGTTTACGCCTTCCCAGATCACTTAAATCTAGTGGCTTGTGTAAACGACTCTTTATTACCGATGCGGGGGCAGCGATGGGATTGATGATCAAAGATCACGCTATCCATACTTCCCGATTATCCTGACTTCACAAATGAAGCACGGGCACCTGTTCCAGTAGAAGAATGGTAATTCTTTATAATTTTCTTTACAAGGATTTATCTACTGCTGGAAGGCGTTCCAGGCGATATAAATTAGTTTCAACTTTACCCGTTGAATGATGAACCACCACTTGGCCGCCGTGGGCTTTTAGGTCTTGGTTGAGGGTGCTTTGGTAGAGTTGGCGCTGGAAGTCTGCGTAGTCGATTTTTTCATCGCAGGATTGGTTAAGGAATTCGTGGAGGGCCGCGAGGGAGAAAATCAGACAACCCTGCTCGATATAGAGCTGACCTTGAAAAGTCTCTATTCTGCTCACAACTGTCAGCTCTTTGGCCAGTACGCTCAGAAAAAATGTAAGGAGACTATGCATCGAGTTTTATCTATTTATGGCAACAAATAACTTATTTTAATTGGCTGGATAAGAAGCTAAAGCCCCGCTCTCATCAAAGAGCGGAGCGAGGGTAAAGACTATTCCCGGTATTTAATCTCAAATTGCAGCGCGTCTAAAATACACGTCATCAAAAAATACAGCCCGGTTGTTGAGCGGTCAGACATCATCACCCCATTTGGAATGCTGGTGATTTCCTGCAGGGTACACAGGCTGTCTCGAATGTTGTTCAGGGTATCTTTGTGCAAAGCGCCGATGAGCGGGTTATGTGTCGGCGGTAATGGATCACTTAACAGTGGGTGAGGCATGATTATTCTCCTGTAGCAATTTTGAAGTTGCGTAAATTAGTGGTGGTCAGGAGGTTCAAAACAGCTACAGGAACTGCCCCGAATATTTCCCTTGCGGGTATTCTATTTTCCGGGCCTCCCGACCCTAAGTCCGGATTTCGGGCACAAAAAAGCCGCATTCCGGTATGCGGCTTCACCCGCCTGTAGGAGTTTTGAAGCTCCGCTTGGCAAGACTACTACTATTAGGGTTGGAGTCAACCCTCAGCGTGGTCCTATGCTTTGGCTTTAGCAAGGAGAGTTGGCAATAATATAATCACTAGTCCCCTATTAGCCTCCGCACCCCTAATTGTTAAATTCTCACCTCTCGGTATTAACACCCCTTTTTATTATTTCATACACGGCCTTTGCCGATATCAATGATGCCACTCGATGATACTCATCGCCTTTTTGAGAATCACCATTATCTACAACTGATTTCGCACTAAAAAATACCGGGCTCTTTAGGGACTGTCTTGCCGATTCATATAATGCATATGACTCCATTTCAAAAGCTGTCATTTTCCTATGCTGATCTTGAATATTCTCAAGCATACTATCGTCAGCCACTACAGCGCTCCCGCTTGAAGTAGGTGCCATGATCACTTTAAATTCAAGCTCCTCAGCCTCCCCTGGAAACTCATTGCGCTTAAGGGTGACATCTTTTTTTAAAGCCTCAATAAAGTCATCATCCTTAATAATTTCAGATATTTTAAGCCTAGTTTGGTGGTGGAGCTGCACAGAATAAAGCTCTGGGATAAATCCGTCAGAAGTCCACTTTCCTGAATCATGCTGGTGGCACACATCTGGAATTACAACATCATAAATATTTGCCTTTCCCGAGATACCTGCGCATATCCCACTCATACAAATTATTCTAGGGTTGAATATATCAATTGCTCTGGAGCACAAAATTGCTGAATTTACTAAGCCCATCCGAGGGGGCATTACAATCAAACCCGCCCCGTCGCCAATAGAAATTTCTCTACAAGAAATACCATGTACCGAGAACAGGTTTCCGGCATCATAACCAGCCTCAAGGTACGAATCAGCCTCTTTCTCTAACGCACAGACAATAACAAAATCATATGCTTTTTTAGGAACACAGGACTCAACTTTACGGACAAAAGAATTCTTCCAATCACTCGACCCTTCTTCATATGTAACGACTGTAATGTCGAACTTATTCAAATTACTAAAGTGATCTTCAGCCAACTGGTCATATTTCGTAAGCGCTATTACAGGAGTTCCATAATTTTGGCAGTTTAGATCTCTGATGCTTTCAATCACATTACTAGAAACATCTATCGCTTCATCTGAGTCCTTAAACGCAGGAACCATTAAATCTGCAACTACCAAATCAAAAGTATTTCTGTTTATCTCCGCATTAAAATCACAAAAATAAGAGCAGGCTATATGCGTTATATCAAACTCCAAAGAGTCGATTGCTTTAACTATCTCACCTAGCTTTTCAGTATCATCTTCAAGTATTAGTATTTTCATTATTATTTTAAAGCCTTATCTAATAATAACTTCCAAGAATCATCGCCCTCTTTGTATTCAATACAAGATAAAACCGAACACCCCAACTGGTTAAAAATCTCCTCTTTTGCTTCTTCTAGCGAATAAAACTCCCCTGAAATCTCAATATCATAATATTGAGTAATCACAACACAAGGCTCCGTTCTCCCCATACAACTGAGCTCCATAAGAACCTCTAACCCTCCTGTTAACAAAGAGATGGGGGACCCGCCTCCCATCAGCACTGGATGGCTGGGGATAGCCATATCAACTAGTATAAGCGCATATTCAGATTTCTTTATCGAGTCTACTGCCTCGACAAGACTTGAAGCCATATAAACATTGTCATATTCATCACGACTTAAAATATAATCTCTTAAACTTTTTGCCTTAAACTCATCATCCTCGATAATCAATACAGTTTTCATGCGTGCACTAATTTATATGAGACTGTCACTGTAACCTTACCTTCGCTGCACATAGTTTCATCAACATTAAAATGCTTATCGTATTTTTGAAGATGGTGTAGCTTTCTCATACCACTTCTATCCTCGTTTAGCTGAGCATTATCAATATCAGCAGCAGTGGACAGCATAAGTTTTTTTCTTACAGAATTATCATCTTGTCCTTCTTTATTTTCAGATGTGATAGATATTACTATCGCCATCTGCTCATCACTCTTAACAACGTCAAAAGAGCGTGAAACTACACCATTTGTCTTGCCATGCTTAGCAGCGTTATAAACTATCACATAGAAGGCATCGTAAAGAACATGATAAGCGCCACCTTCAATCTCAACATCATCTCCATCCTCAATACTAGTATCAGGTTTAAATCCCCTAAACGTTTGACTAACTTCCGCCACTACTGCCTTATAGAGCAAGCCAATTGAAGCCTTTGGCGCCACACTTTGAGGCCTCTTAAACCAACCATACATAGTAATTAGCTTTTCATTAATCCGCCGCTGCAAATCTCGGGCAAAATCCTTTGCAAGCTGCTCGTATTCCGGACTAGCGTTTTCTTTAATTTCAGAAATTAGGGGAGCATTCATAAACGATAGTTTCTGTCCTTTAAAGTATGAATTCACTCTCCTTAGATCGACCTCAGCCATGCGCCAGCAGTATTCAACAATCACCTGTATAGAGCCGTAAACATGTCTATTTTCTTTGAAGTCTATAAGGATATTATTTACACAAGCCTCTGCAATCTCTTGCTTCGCTGTTGATCGAATATAAGGGCTTAAGAACCCTTGGTTTTTTTGGGAAGTCTCAATATGTAATTTCTCACGAACGATGGAATCAATTAGACCTTCATACTTAAGTTTCCACTGATTCCATTTACCCAATATAACCGGATCTTCTAGTAGTTGGGCGCTCTTTGATTCTACGGACACTACGTCCGAATATAGGTGACCTTTAAATGTACCGTGCCTAATCCTTCTACCAAGGTATGAAGCAATACCAAAGAATTTATTTGAGCAGAACTCGTAATAGCAACGCTCCAAAATTGTGGCCAGCTGAGGATAATCAGAGGCCTTTTCGCCATCACTATGCTCCAAAATAAGTAATATAGTACTTAATTCTTGAGCTACCTCATCTTCCATCCATTCAGTAAACCTAACAGCATCAACATAGATCCTATTATCATCAAGCTCATCCTTTACAAGGTTTATCTGGTGATCAATTATTAGATTTCTTGCTCTATCGTGGTAACTAGATTCACTTGTAAATTCCCCCATCCAGTGATGGAGCTCTGCTCTAGTCTCGGTAATATCTTGTGATGATTTAATTAGATGACTTAACCGTGCAAGAAACTCTTCATTACAAACTTCATAAGTGTACCTTGCTACAGCTGGTGATTTATCTGAGATTTCTGAAAGAAATTTTGTCAGCTTTCCTTCATGATTATCGATAACATTGTTTTGAATTAGGCGCCTTAACTTATAGCCGTCTAATTCAGCTGAACTTCTTTTGGCAACAAGTAAATATATAATTATTCTTGATATGTCTGAATCTAGGTTTAAGGCAAGAGCCTTCATTAAATCTACGTTGGTAGTCCTCGCTAAATCACATGTAACTCCCATCAACTTTAAGAGTTCAGTCTCCGAAACATAGGTACCTCCACCAGACCTATGAATCAAATAATTAAATATTGAAGATCTCGTTATGTATCCAGAGTTCTCCAAATCTCTCAAAGCAAGAAAGTGATGAGCAGTCATAGCTTGGCAACTGCTTAACTCTTCAATGTTATCGACATTAATCCAATCCGAAATCCTATCAACAAGATCATCATCAAGTGTAAAGTACTCTGACTCAGGCGAGTCATAGAAATGATCATTTAACACTCTGTACTTAATTACATCATCATTTTCATACCATGCACTGCTCTGCTGATAAAAAAGGTCTTCCGAAGAGTTAACATATGCTTCAGCGATACAATTCATGGTTAATGAAGAGTCATTAACTGCCGCGAAAATACTATCTAAATGCTTGTACTTACCTTCAGAAATATTCTGTTTATTTATTTTCGCAACTATAACCGCATCAACAATCGAAGATTGGAGATTACTCTGAATCATCTCACTCAGATCCAGCTCATTTATTGCATGTGGATGAAAGGCTAATCTCAACATATCCCGAGTGTATTTATTCCATTTACCTCGATTATTTGTGCTCATGATCGATCTTTTTATACTAAGGAAATCTTGATCCTCTTGATAACAATGTACTAACGAGCTAACCATATGATTGTTATAGCTAAGACCTGAGGCAGCTATTAAATTATCTACATTATCAATTACATCCTCGTCAGCAACTAATGACTTAATTAATATCGACTTTCTCAACAAGAAATGGCTATAACCATGCTTTTCTATTATCTGACCTATAGCATCGTCTGCTTCACTAAAATCAAGACTCTGAATCTTTTTATTCAACTGGAGCGTCATCACGAAAAAATTCATCAGCTGATCAATATTAATTCTCACAGAATCATTAAGAAGCCTTAATTTTTTATCTAGCGGCAGCGCTTCCAACCTCTTGTAATTTTCTTTAGTTTGAGGATGTTTAGGGAAAAACTCTGGAAGAATTGGATCATCAATCGAAAGGGTTCTTATGACTCTATTTATTTGCGACAGCTCACCAACCGTAGAGTTTTTCCTCAATTTGTTTAGTATCCCAATACCATTGATCTCATCGGTGTAAACTATTTCCCTGACCTTATTTCGTGTCGGCAATTTCAGTTTTTTTAATTCTTGATGTAGGCCACCCGACACTGCTTTTTTCTGACTCAATGATCGATCCATCCTAAGAAAATTATTTAAATTCCGTACTTACCTTCAAGTATATTTAGGGGCAAAGTAAAAACCCATAACTCAAACTTTTCCAACCCGATAACAAACACACAAACAGTGCTCTCCACCCGCAGCAATACTGACATGATCATCCGCAATATTGCCGGTTTCAATACAAAGCATGCTCAAATATCCACCCTCGCCCATATCACCCAGCCGAGCTGATTTATCAATCCAGGGATTCCAAACAACGGTTGATTGACTGTTGGTTGTCTCGATATTGATGCGGCGTTGCCAGCCAGCATCTTCGAGCCAACAGGCGGGCTTGGTACTTTGGTAAATACGGTCAATCTCTGCATCAATGCTAATCGGGTTTGTTTCGACTTTGCGCTGCCAATCATCAAGGGCATCAATAAACTGGCAGTTTTCCAGCCCTTTAATCGTCACCTGAGCTATGTCATTAACGGCAAAATAACTGTGTAACGCCTGGCTGATGGTAATGGCTTCCGCGCCTTTGTTGCGCGTTATCAAATTCAGCTCAAGGGTTGCCCCGACGGTGACCTGAAGCTCCAACTCGGTGTTGTGAGGCCAGAACGCGGCATGCTCTTTTTGCTCCAGTAGGCGAAATACAATTCTCGTTTGCCCAGCACCCAGCACACTCGTCTCGATCACTTGCCACTCAGCGGCTCTGACAAAACCATGAGCGGGATAATCGTCACGCTCCATATGCGCACCAAACCAGGGCCAACACACTGGAATGCCGCCGCGAATTGATTTGCCCGGCGTAAACGTCGCCTCGTCAGAAAGCCAGATCACCGGCTGCTGTCCGTTCGGAATCCAGGACAGCACTTGAGCACCCTGCAAGGCAATGGTTGCCTGCGCATGTTCGTTAGTGACTTCGGCCATGATCAAGCCACCAGTTACCTTGAACTGTAACTGGCCTTCAAGTCCGAATTGGTTATTTAAAGCGTCGAGTATTTGCTGATCAGGCATCTAGATTGAACGCCCATTAAGAACATCAAGATAAGTAATTACGCAGGGGCGATTATTTTTACAGAAAGTCATACAAAGCTGTCCGTGGCTGGGTATCCATTAATAACGTAGGGATTTTGTACCCGATTTAACTCTTTTTAACTACCGCTATCAATACGCAGAAAACAAATACC
>Ga0209395_1008199_pt1 | contig 10719 bp, 8 predicted proteins | sample GOMGulsemesocosm_3_FD_184635 | JGI IMG/M metagenome (GOLD analysis project Ga0209395, IMG submission 184635) | Methane-oxidizing microbial communities from mesocosms in the Gulf of Mexico - GOM9D Gulf of Mexico (SPAdes) (version 2) | ecosystem: Environmental > Aquatic > Marine > Cold seeps... | reverse complement strand
AACCCTTCGGTGTGTTCACGGTATTGCGCTTTGTTAGTTAAATTAATTTGATTATCAGGTAGGGTGCCTGCTTTGGCGATAACTTCTTTTAACCTGACATCATTACGTGGATGAGTAGAAAATACTCCGTGGTAACTTTTTATTTTTTTACCTTCCGCTTTAGCCCGATAACGTGAAAATTTCTCATGATCTTTGAGTACTCCAATGGTTTCCACCATCGCATGAGGATCGTAACCGCTGTTCACCAAATATTCAGCACCAAAACCATCAGCTTCTAATTCCATTTCGCGACCATAGCCTTTTACGGCCGCAGTACTCCACATATTGGTAACATCACCAACAATACCACTGCCGGTGGCTATCATACTGGTAATAGTTAAGGCACCAGCGCCTTTTTTTGCGGTATCTTGACGTACTACATGACGAGCAGTGACATGGCCCACTTCATGAGCTAACACGGCTGCCAGTTGGGCTTCCGAGTCTAAATAAGCAAGCAAGCCGCGATTAATATATATATAACCGCCGGGCAGGGCAAAGGCGTTTATATCGGGTGCATCGATAATAGTAAAGGTGTACTTGATGTTAGGGCGGTGACTGTTTTTAGCGACTTTTTGGCCGATGTCATCAATGTATTGTGTTAATTCATCATCTTGATAAATGGGCATTGATTTAAGTACTTTCTCATGAAGTTCTTTACCTTTGGCTATCTCGGCACTCTCAGACATCATCACTAAGTCAGGTCGACCGGTTGCCGGGTTAATGGAGCAAGCGCTAATAAATAGTAAAGGTAATAGTAAGGCACAGCTTAATAATCGATTTTTTCTAGTCATGTTTACCTCCAATTCATTAGGGTTGTGGGCTGTTGAAAAATGTTTGTAATTGCAAGGCCATGGCTTTGCAAGCATCGGTTTGTACGGTGGCGATCAGTGGAATAGGAATAACAATAGCAGGTACATAAGACGTACCTTCGGCGAAGCTACTGACTTTGCCTATTTGTAATTTGGTTTGATAGTCCCAAATTGACGCTTCATATTGTGATTGATTGTCCCAAGTACCGAAACCGAAACAGCTAATACCAACCGTACTGATACTACAGCTAATACTCCCGCTGCTGCGGGTTTTCTCGGTATTGCCGTCAATCCAAATAATGTAATGAACGTTATAATCATTAAATATTTTCTGTACTTTGTCATAACGTAATAAGCGGTGCAGGTCTTTAATATGGCTGGGCGCAGTACGCGCTTCAAACCATGGATACAACTTATCGACAAACTCGGCTTCAGGGATCACGTTGATACCTTTATGTCCTTTGGCTAAATTTTTGCCGACACAAGAAATTAGCTCGGGCTCGGTTTCGTAATCACTGCCGGTTCGTCTGCCAATAACCACAACAGATTCTCCGTGCAGTAAGTCACTCTCGGTTACTTTTACTTGATCAATGGTAACTGTGGTACAGCCGCTAACACTTAGCAGTAATAACACCATAAACATCGTTGCACAGTATTTGCTGGGAAAGACCTGATTCATGAATAACTCCTGTTAAACAAAAAATTATTTGGTTGATCTTAGTGTTGATAAGGTTAATAGCTTTGTTGACAGTGTTGGTGTGGAAACTGCCGAGTCTACATTACTGGCTGTATTCACCGTTTCATTTGTTGTGCTAAGTGCCGTATTCTCGGTGGTGTTATGCGCCATGCCATGCGCCACGTTATGTAATGGATTCTTAATGATGTGTTGTGCAGACAGTTGCTGATGCTGTTTAAGCCACTGCTGTATTTCGGGAACATGATTAAAGCGTAAAATAAAGCCCGCTCCTACGTCTCGTAATGCCACAATCATGGCTTCATTGAGTGCTCGCTCTTTACTTTTAAACATCGCGGTAGGGGTTTTTCCATAAGCGGTTTGTATCCAGTCGGCGATGATATTGCCTTGCCCGTCAAAAACTTTTAAATGGTATTTAATCCATACTTCAAACATATTTATTTTAGTTTCTACTGGCATGTTGTATTGAAATTCGTCAATCAATGGATAAAAAAACATATCAACAGGATTGTCATTGCTTGGCGTGACCGCATCAGAATAGACCACGTGCTCAAACATGCCGGTTAATACGGTATTAAAAAGCTCAACTTGCGCTTTACCCATGGAGATTTCTTTTTCTTCACGTTGTTCATCCTGTTCAATATAGCGATAATGAGCAAAATCAGGGTGATAAACCACAGATACTGTTAATGGAAGTGGTTCAACCACCGGCGCTGGAAAATAACCATTTACCACCACTCGGGTTGTACAGCCAAGTAGCGTGCTACAAATAAGTATTAGTAGGGTTTGTGCTAGTTTAGTGATTGTTATACTATCTATTTTCATGAGTTTAGCTCTCGTATATTGACTATGGTTCTAAATCATTTAATCCGACAAAGGTGCCACCATTACGATATGTAAGCTCTCGCATTAAGGTAGCAAAGCGGATCCCAGTTTTTTGTAAATGTTTAGGGCGCATAAATTGCACCGGGAAGCCAACGGCATGAATACGTACCATGCGCTCGTCATTGGCGTTGATCTTGTTGATCACGGAAACGGTTTTCAACACTTGTTGAATAGAACGTCCAGAAAACTCATCTCCCATAACGTATAGACTAATTTTTTTGTCTTGGCTAAAAAAAGTACGAATGGCTTTTTGTACGCCTTCTACCGGACTACTGTTACTAAACGGGTTCCATGTTCTTAGACGTTTTATGATGGCGGCTCGACGGGCATTAGTGTCTGGGATCCATTTACGTTGATAACTAGTAAACATGTATTTTCCCATATCATTCATAATTTGAATGCCTTTAACCTCGGGGTAAATATCAAGGGTGGCAATAATTTCATTCAGTAATTTCGGCCAGGCGTAATTGTACATACTGCCAGAAGTATCAATAATAAAAATGAGGTATTCACTGTCTACCGGTATGCCGCCAATCAAGCTGTTGGTGCTTTTATAATTTTTGCCGAGTAAGCGCTCCATTTCAGCAGAAAGTGATTGTAGGGCAATGGCTAAATCACCTTTTTCTTTTTGACTAATAGAGGCTGCTTTGGCTATTTGTGCATACTGAGCTTCAATTTGCGCATGGCGGGTACGTAAAATAGCAATACGTTTTTTTTCAGCATCAAGTTGTTCATGCTTAGCATTGAGGTGGCGGTTGAAAATAGTGGTTTCACCTCTAATAGTAAATAACTGCTCTTGGAGATTTTTTATTTGTCCATCGAGTTGTACTGTCGCTTCTTCCAATACTACTGGCTCCATAGTTTTGGTGATCATCAGTAATAAAACGATGGCACCAAAGCCACAACAAATGATGTCTAAAAAGGCGATAGAAAAATCTTCTGAGCTTCTTGATTTACGTTTCATTATTTGCTCCTATGGCCAATCTAATGAAGGGCTAATAAATGAACCGGAAGTGTGTAGTGCTAATTTCCAAAAAGCAGAAGCCGCCAGCGGATCGCCTTCCATCGGCCACAACATCACATTGACTGGAATACCATCAGGTAAGGTATTCACCGCTTGTACAAACAACTCTTCACGTTCTTCTCCTGAAACGGTATTACCTTTTTTGGGGTGAATACCTTGGGTGGGGAGGCCGTCGGTGATCAGTAAAATATTATCAGGCAATGGATGTAGTTGGCTCACTTCGATAAAGGCTTTTTCTAAACTTGTGCCTCCACTAGGCACTACATCACGCAAATTTTTGATGCTTAAATTGAGTTGTTCTTCATTGGCAACGGATAACCATTGACGGTGAGTATCGTCAATGCTAGCACGGACATCGCTGTTAAATAAATACAGTTGAAACTGACTTTCAACAGGGAATTTAGCCACTAGCCATTCTACCGTGCGTATCGCCCGTTGCCATTTCTTAGCGGCTTTTTGAGTTTCATCGGACATATTTCTACGTCTGATAATATTGACTATGGTGTTGTCGAGCATACTGGCGGAAACGTCGAGTAAAATCAGGATGCGAGCGCCACCTAATTTTAAACCGGTTAGGTATTGGCGATCGCTATCTCCCGCAAACCGGCGCGCGCTATTACCAGTGGACTGCTGCTCTTCTAATTTTTGTTTTTCATTTAATAACGATTGTATTTTCTCTTTTATTTTGGTGATTTGTTGATCATCCCCTTCTTTATCTAAGCTAACAATCATGTTGTCGATGGCTTCAACATCGTCGTTGATACGCCTTGCTAAACCGCTGGTTTCGACTAATTCTTGATCAAACAAAGACAGGGTGTTTTTAAGCTTAACCAAATGAAGCTCGCCGTCTTGAATTTCTTCTTCGAGTAAATTAACTTCGGCTTGTAGTTTGTTATCTTTAACTTCTATTTGGGTGGTAATATCATGTTTGATAATTAAAAAAATGAGTATTACCGCGCCTAAGCCGCACGACATAATGTCGAGAAACGATAAACTAAAGGTAGTGAACTTGCGTTTAACTGCCATAGACTTAGCTATCCTTGTTTAATTGCATCACTTAGGTGAATAAATTGTACTGGCTGCTCAAAAAGAGTGACTGTTAAGGTGTCACCAATGTTAAGGGCTTGATTAGTACTGATCGCGAATCCATTAATGGTAATACTATCGCAGGTGTTTATATTCACGGTGTCATCGTTAGTGTGCATTGCGATTTGCCAGCGTTGACCACTTTTAATCAAATGTACAGCGGGTTGATTAGGTAGCTCAAGCGATAGATAAGGTGATTGTGCGGATAAGTAATAACTATGTTTAACTGTATTTGTATCTACGGCAGCTAAGGAATAGGCAATGCCTTGAATCACCACATGAGTAATGCTGAGTTCTTCATGGGTTCTGTGTAAGGCCTCAGTGTTGGTTCGAGTGTAAGTGCTTGTATTGGTGATGAAATCGTTATTGGCATAGATTAGCGGTAGTTGAGTGATGAGTTTAATGTCGTTATCATCGCTAAGAAAGTCAATATGCTTGGCTATACTTTGTGACAGTGAATGTTGATTTACTACCACTAAGTCTAGCACTGGGCTAAGGGTTAAACTCTCAAGTAGATTGGCAAAGCGTTGACTAATGAAATACTGATCGGCTGTAGGGATTTTACTCAGTGTTGGCTGGAAAAAGTTGTTTAATTTTGCTCTTATTTCATTAACGTTAATTAATATGTTTTTATCGGCAATACAAATGTCGTATTGAGCCTGATCTAATTTCAACAGCTTAGGAATAGTTTGGTATATTGCTTGCTCGGTTGACGCGGTGTAAAAAGCATCAAATCGGCACTCGGCGATTAACTTTTGATTAATCCATACGGACAAACTCTGGTATAAATCATGTACACCTTGCTTAGCACATACTTGGCTTTGTTTTATTGTTAAGCTGCTGTTTGTGTTTTCGCCTGTGTTTACGTTTTCAGTAGTATTAATGCAAGTGAGTTCAGTACAGGTTACTTGATGTAATTCAATATCAAGAAACAGTGATGATACTTTTTCATGGGATATTGAGGGTGCTGCTACATAGGCGACCGCATTATTTACAACCGCTGAAACCGATAGCTGACAGGCTTTAGCTAGGCCTAATAACAACGATAGTTGTTCATTAGTATAATATGGTGGCACAATAAATATAATGTCTGAACGCTTGATAAAATCAGCCGTTAAACGTTGCAGTTGCATAAATGCTAAATCAGCAAAGTGATTAATTTTACTATTGGTGGTTTTTACCTCTTCATAGCCTAATCGTTGCCAATAGTGGCAATACATATTTAACGGTGACATTTTCGCTTGTTGCCTTGCGTGATCACCAAAGAATATTTCCTGATCGGTTATCAGCGCATAGCCACATTCACTAATAGCAGTATCACCGTTAATCAGTGTTATTTTGTAGTCGTTAATTTCTATAATTAAGTTGTTCATTAGGCTTGCTCATTACTGTCGTCATGGTTTGCTTTTAAGTGACTCAAAAGATTGTTGTCACAGTAATCTTGGGTACTCTGTACTAATCGTTCTTGCATTAGCTGTAACTGATGGGTAAAAAACATGATGAATATACTGATCACTAAAGCGATAAAAGTGGAGTTGAACGCGACCCCTAAACTATTGGTGATACCAACAATATCTCCTTCTACGGCTTTATGTGCTTGGCCTAGGGCATCGCCAATACCGCGTACGGTACCAATAAAGCCAATTGAAGGAATCGCCCAAGAAATATATCGCACCATCGCAAGTTCACTGTCTAAGCGGTCTGATTCAGAGTCGCAGATGTTTTTAATCGCCGCAGCAACGGCGGAAACACTACCGGTTGCAGAAAAGCGTTTTAGTGAAATGAGTAAGGCTCTTGGCGCTAGCATTTGTTGTTTATCTTCAGGTAGTGCTTGTAAAGGACGGCATAGGTTTCGGGCATCTTCGGGTAATATACTTGCGCCGGCCTGTACGCTTAGCATGGTTTGCTCAAACATACTCTTTTCTTGGAAAGCAGAATACGCTTTAAATGACATGATCATTAACGCCCAAAGCATTAAAATTAAACAAGTTTCTTGTTCATAATCTTTTAACACTAAATAGATTGACCGCTGTTCGGTAACCGCGCTGCCGGCAACTTGCTGAGCTTGTTGCATTTGCATTAATACCTCAGCCTCAGGGCGGATAACGGTGACGAATATCGCATGAACAATAATTATCGCTAACAGTAACGAAAAAAGTTGATAGAAAAATTCTGTGCTGTTGTTTTTCATAGTTAGTCCTTAAATATCAACAGGAAAGGAAACAACTAAATCTTCTGATATCTCTTCAGAAGGAATAAAGTCGGGTGTGTTTTCTGATTTGTTGTTAGCCGTTTTTTTAGCTGGGATTGCCGGCGCTTTTACCGGTGCAGCTTCTAATGACGTTGCTGTTAAAGCTTCATTGATTTTAGGCGCTGTGATTACCGTTACTGGAGTTGACGGTTTTACTATTAAAGACTCAGGTACAGTAGGTGCTGTTGAATTGGCTTCATTTAATGCTGCCGAATGTGCAAAAAAAGCGAGCAGAAGTGAAGCTAGCGTTAATAAAGGTCTGACTAATAAAGAACGAAATATTAAAATCATTTTCATTGATTGTGCTCCATTGAAATTTAGTGTGCATAACGTGCAATACGAAAACCGACATCATTACGTTTATCATTACCATAATCTCTATATGATAAGCGTAAGGTAGTTTGACTACCGTGAGCCCAACTTGAGCCTCTAATAACATGATAATCACCGCTTAAGGGGCCGACAGGGTCTTGCTCTACGGCTAATGAAAGTCCGGTATTTATCTGGTAAAAATCATGCTGCCATTCAGCGACATTACCCGCGAGATCGAACAGCCCTTTATTGTTGTTAACAAATGAGCCCACCGGCGCACTGGCTATATATTTGTCGTTATAGCGTGGCAATATCGTACCCAAAATAGTGGCACCTGAGATGTCAGCAAAATTCCCGGAATTTTTACTTGGCGGTAGACTTTCTCCCCACGCGTATTTGAGCATGTCACCTTGGTGGTATCGGCTTGCCCAAGTCCATTCGGCCTCAGTGGGTAGTCGGTAGCCTGCTTGAGTAAGGTCAAAACTCACTAACTTATTATTTTCAATAGTATAAACGGGGGCTAAGTCTTCTTTTTGGGATAACCAATTACAAAATAACGCCGCTTGAATCCAAGAAATATTGACGACCGGTTGGTTGCTGCCGTTTAAGCTATTGCCTTTGACATGACCGGATGAATGAGAGCGTAAAAATTGTTTAAACTCTTTATTGGTTATTTCCATTAAGCCTAAATAAAACGGCTGAGCTAGGTGAATATTTCTTTTTACCTCATTGGCGCGACGACCTTGTTCGCGGCGAGAAGCACCACTAATGAAGGAGTCATTAATTTTGAATAACTTAAGTTGACTACCGGTAGCGGTGGTAATCATGGGTTTAATATTTTCCCATTTAGCCTGCTCTATGGTTTTCAGCTTAACAGTAAATATTTGTTCGTTATGAGGGCTTGGTAAAATTGTCGTTTGATAATTAACAAAACCCGTTTTTTCGATACGGATATGTTGTTGTTTACTCGGCAGTGATAAGGCTTTGTTTGCCCGTCCCATTAACCGTCCTTCAACATATAACAGCGCATCGCTAGGTGTTACGTTAAAATTAACCTTGGCAACAATAGACTTTAGGGTGAATTGTTTGGTGGTTGACTGGCCTGATTGCACGGTGAAATGGTGAGTTTGTGATTGATAACCATCTTTGAACAGTAGCAGTGGCTGATTTTTATTGGGCGCTACTTCAACAGATAAAGGGGTGGTGCCTAAGTACTGTTCGCCATAGGTAACACTGACGCCTGCCGGCTTCGATGATATTTCAAGATGACCCGGTAATTTAAATAATGGTACTAATGTTAGCGCTCGGTCTTGCTCAGCAAGCACGGCTATTTTTCGTGACGTTGTTTGATAACCCTGCTTTTTAAAGGTAATAGCTTGATCACCTTCAAGCAGCTTAAGGGTTGTTGGTGTTACGCCGAGTAAAGTGTCGTTATGATAAAGCTGAACCTGTGATGGATTGCTAGTAATGTCAATATTTGCCCATGCGGGCTTTAATGATACTGCTAGCTGTTGACGTTGACGCTTACCTAAAATATTGATGGATTGCTTTTGTTCGAAATAATTTTCGGCTGCAATGGACAGTTGATGTTCACCAGCAGCAATATCGTAAATAATGCCATTTTCTAGATTAACAGCTTCACCATTTACTTTAACGACGAGTTTGGTTGTCGCATTACTACTGATGGCTAATTCACCCGGTAGGGGAGTGAATGAAAATTGGCGCTGTTGGTTTTGCTGCTTGGTGACAGAAAATGTTTCTGACAGAGGGTGGTAACCACTTAATTCGGCCACAATGTGATAATTGCCGGTTTGCATGAGTAAGTGCTCATCTAACTTAATATATGGTGTGCCTTGTATATCAATATTTTCCGTTGCCGGTATTGTGGTGATCACCACAGATTTTGATGAAAATAGAAACCACATGATTAGTGCAGATATAAGCAGAATAATGGCAACTAAGTATTTAGGTAGTCGTGACTGTTTTGCTAGTGTGACTTGCTGATCAGCAGACGGCACAAACTCTGTCGCGGTAATAGACGTGTTGTGATTTATGCGAGTATCAGCTGTTTGTTGCTTTTGGTTAATTTCGCTCATCCATTGCTCACTTTTTCAATGCAAGAAATTTTTAGGGTATGTTGGCGGCTATCGGGCATGATGGTGACTTGATGACGGACATCTCTATAACCTTCACGAGAGCCGACAAACGTATATTCTCCAGGCCTTAGCTGTAATTCTTTATTGGTAAAATTACCCAGCTCGCCAACGCGGTATAACGTTATTTTGGTTTGATTATCCGAAGTGATGAATAAAGGCACAGCTACTGTCAGCTTTTGTAATAGCGATGATATCGTCACTATTTGCTGGTTTAGCTTCGATCCAGGTTGTTTAATTTTTTTAGCATCGTTAAGGGTTTCAATGGCTTCACGGTAGACGCTGTTATTTGTTAAACGCGCGGGTTTATTAATAACATTACTTAATTCGCTATCGAGTTGGTGACGAGATTGGCTACGAATCAGCCCTATGCGTGCCGACATTAAAGTATTGTCTAAGGATAATATTTCTTGATATAGCACTATCGCTTTGGACCACTGCTCTAGCGCTTCATCGTTGGTCGCTTGTCGGGTTTTTTCGGTGATAATCGCTTGGGTTTGTTTGTTTTTAGTTTCGGTGATCGCTTTTTGAGGATCAATCAACTGAGGTCTTACTTTTTTAGCAGCATTAAATGCCAGCAATGCTTGAGGGTAGCTTTGCTGATTTAAATACTTATAACCTTGAGACATTGCTTTAGAGTAATTTTGCTCGACAATGGCATTATTTACCAAGTTGAGCTGCTCTACCACTAGCGCGGAACGAGAATCTATTATTTGAGCGGCTAAAAACTTAGCTTTAGCAGCGTTAAGGTTTTGCTCGGCAATAAGCACGGTACCTTCGTCAATAAGCGTAATAACTTCGTGGAGGACTTTACTACGTTCAATAGCGATTAATGCCAGTTCATCATCGGGCTTAATATGTAGGGCGATAGTTAATTTTTCTATGGCGAGTTGTTGGTTACTGGCTGTTAATGCCATTTTTCCAAGCTGATAGTAGTCATTAAACGTATTGTCGATGCGATCTTCAATCGCTTGAAGTTGATCTAAAGTCTGTTGATAATTATGCAGTGCCTGCTCAAATTCCTGTAATCGATAATGAACATCACCTGATTCAGCTAATGTAATGGCCTGTAAAAAGTCTGTTTTTGCCCATGTTTTTACTTTTTTCTGTTCGAGTAGCTTTTGCTTGTTCATTACCTTCGACAGAATGGTTTGGGCATATTGTCTATTTTTAGCTAATTGAGCCTCTTGCCAAGGAGAAACATCTATCGGTTTATTGAGCGTTTCTTTGACAAAATCGGCGCTATTTATTTGTGGAGCGGGTTGAACATTGCTGGGTAAGGTAAATACCACTATATAGAGCGCAGCAATTAAAATTAACAGGGCGATAATGGTAAGATAACGAGTTGATATCCACGTACCCAATGTTACCGTGATTGGCTGGCGTTGAGTGGATAAATTTAACGAAACATCGTTAGAGACAAAGCTATTACTATCATTAGTCGATTCTTTAGACATACGCACATT
>Ga0209395_1008194_pt1 | contig 10722 bp, 7 predicted proteins | sample GOMGulsemesocosm_3_FD_184635 | JGI IMG/M metagenome (GOLD analysis project Ga0209395, IMG submission 184635) | Methane-oxidizing microbial communities from mesocosms in the Gulf of Mexico - GOM9D Gulf of Mexico (SPAdes) (version 2) | ecosystem: Environmental > Aquatic > Marine > Cold seeps... | reverse complement strand
GTACGCATTTCTGGGCGCTCTAATAACTGACGAATACAAATGGTTAGCTGTTCCGCGGAGGCTTGCTGCATAGCACCTTGCTGGATAAGCTGCTGTGTAATGGCGGCAAAATTATAATCACTAGGCCCCATGATGACGGCCTTAGAAAGTGCACACGCCTCTAATGGATTATGGCCACCATGCTCAATAAAACTACCGCCCATTATGGCAAGGTCGGCGCTCGCCAGCAGTAATAGCATCTCGCCCATGGTATCGGCGAGATATACCTGAGTCATAGGATTTACTTGCAAGTTGCCTTTATCAAAAGACTCGCTGCGACGCACAAGATGCAATTCACGGTCTAAAACAAGCGCTGCTACTTCATCAAAGCGCTCAGGATGACGCGGCACAATCACTAACAGTAAGTCTGGGAACTCTGCCAACAATTGTTGATAACTATTTAGAATTAAATCGTCTTCCCCTTCATGACTGCTGGCCAAAACCAAAACAGGCCTGGTCTGACCCCAAAGGGTTTTCAATGCTTGTCCTTGCTCTAATACTTGCTCAGGTACGCTGATATCAAACTTAATACTGCCAGTCACATCGACTTTATGTTCATCAATACCAAGATCGATAAAGCGCTGCGCATCATTTCTATGCTGCGCCGCAATTAAATCTAAGCCTTGCAGCATAGGCTGAGTCAATTTCGGAAATTTGGCATAGCCCTTCGCCGATTTCTCCGATAAACGAGCGTTCGCTAGAATGACGGGGACTTGTTGTTTATTACAGCTGCGAATGATGTTCGGCCATAGCTCTGTTTCCATAATGATGCATAAACTTGGCTGTATTTTTTTCAGCAAGCGAGTCATTAACCAAGGTAAATCATAAGGTAAATACAGATGTACGATTCGGCCTGCGGCTAGATCCTTGGCATAGATACGCTTGATCTGGTCGGATCCTGTCGGAGTTGTTGTCGTTATGGTGAGCGTTATATCAGGGCTCGCGGCCTGCAAACTACGCACTAAAGGCTCAGCCGCGAGAGTTTCACCCACTGAGACTGAATGGATTAATAAGCCGTGAGGTTTACCGGTAAAACTGAATAGGGCAAAACGTTCCGCCCAACGCTGGCGGTAGCCTGGATTGGAGTCACCCCGCAGCCACATGCGGATCAGAAGAAAGGGAATCGCTAGGGTGAAAACTAAGTTATATAAAAAACGCGCCACTCGTGACTCCGTAACTATTTAAGCATTGTGGATAACGTCACATATTAGCAAAACCCCCGCCAAGCTTATATAGCCTGTTTGCTAGTTCCTACAGCCTAGTTTTGTTAGACTGAGCCTTCTTTAATTTAAGTGGCGGATTGAGATGGATTTACAAGTTCCAAACTTCCATCAAGCACAGGTATTAGTATTCGGCGATGTCATGCTGGATCGTTATTGGCAGGGGCCTACATCGCGTATCTCTCCTGAAGCGCCAGTACCTGTAGTGAAAGTACAAGATATTGAAAATCGTGCAGGCGGGGCCGGTAACGTCGCGTTGAATATCGCAACACTGGGTGCAAAAGCTCACTTATTCGGTATTACTGGCGATGATGAAAATGCCAACGATCTCGAGTATATGTTGCATACCAAGGGCGTTCAGTGTGATTTTTTACGCCACGATAGTAGCCCAACAATTACCAAGTTGCGTATTTTAAGTCGTAATCAACAACTTATTCGTCTCGATTTTGAAGAAGCCTTTCACGATGTGGATTTAACCTCTGTCTATGAGCAATTCGACCAACAGGTTGCAGCTGCGGGCGCGGTTATTCTTTCCGATTACAATAAAGGCGCTTTAACGGATCCACAGCGTTTAATTCAAGCTGCGCGTAAATCAGGAACACCTGTTTTAGTTGATCCTAAAGGCACCGACTTCGCTCCCTATAAAGGCGCGACTTTAATTACGCCAAACTTGGCCGAATTTGAAGCCGTTGTCGGCTATTGCAAAGATGACGATACGCTATTAGCCAAAGGCAAAGCGCTACTAGAAGAGCATGATCTGACGGCGCTGCTGGTTACTCGCAGTGAAAAAGGCATGACCTTAATTCAGCGCGATGCAGAGCCATTAACCCTGCCAACGCGTGCCCGTGAAGTGTATGACGTGACAGGTGCCGGCGATACGGTTATCTCGGTATTGGCTACGGCACTTGCCGCGGGTCAGTCGTTAGAACACGCAACCGCTTTTGCTAACATTGCCGCTGGTATTGTTGTTGGTAAGCTGGGTACCGCAACCGTAACGAGCGATGAATTACGCAGTGATATCCGTAGCGAACAGCATGGCGGCGCAGCAGTATTCGATGAAGCCGAATTAATGCAGCTAGTGCGTGAATGCAAAGAACGTGGTGAAAGCTTAGTAATGACTAATGGCTGTTTCGATATTATTCACCCTGGCCATATACAGTATTTGAAAGAAGCGAAAACCTTAGGTGATCGTTTATTAGTGGCTGTGAATAGCAATGAATCGGTATCGCGCTTAAAAGGCCCTACTCGTCCGATCAATCCACTCGATCACCGTATGGCGGTTCTTGCAGGATTAGAAAGTGTCGATTGGGTAGTGCCCTTTACAGAAGATACTCCTGAGCGCTTAATTACTAAGGTACTACCGAGTATTTTGGTAAAAGGCGGGGATTATACAATCGAACAAATTGCCGGTGGTGAAGCCGTGATGGACGCGGGTGGTGAAGTTATTGTCTTAAGTTTTAAAGATGATTGCTCGACCACTGCTATCATCAAACGTATTCAGGCTGAAGAAGCTTAAGTTTTATTTTCGAAGCACTACTGACAGAACTACTGACAGTCGTACTTCTAACTATTTCGTGAAATTCTAGCGATGTAATTCGCTAAAGATCAGGTTTATTAAATATGATTATCGTAACAGGCGGCGCTGGCTTTATCGGCAGCAACATCGTTAAGACTTTGAATGAACAAGGTCGTAAAGACATTATTGTGGTAGATGATTTAACCGATGGTAAAAAGTTTTATAATTTAAGTGATTGTGATATTGCCGATTACCTTGATAAAGAAGACTTTCTACAACTGGTTAAACTAGACGATCCTATTTTAAATAATGTCGAAGCCATTTTCCACGAAGGAGCTTGCTCTTCCACCACCGAGTGGGATGGTAAGTTTATGATGGAAAATAATTACGAATATTCAAAGACTCTTTTGCACGCATGTATCATTCGTGAAATTCCATTTTTATACGCCTCCAGCGCTTCGGTATATGGCGGTGGCACGGTATTTAAAGAGTTGCGTGAACATGAGCAGCCTTTAAACGTTTATGGTTATTCGAAATGGCAGTTCGACCAATACGTACGTGAAATTCAACATACGTTTAAGTCTCAAGTTGTTGGCTTCCGTTATTTCAACGTATACGGCCCTCGCGAACAGCACAAAGGCAGCATGTCTTCTGTTGCTTTTCACTTCAATAACCAAGTAAAAGAAAACGGCGTGGCGAAATTATTCGGCGGTTCTGGTGGTTACGGCGATGGCGAACAGCGTCGTGACTTCATTTATGTTGGTGATGTAGTTAAAGTTAATCTGTGGTTCTTAGATAACCCAGATAAGTCCGGTATCTTTAACTTAGGTACGGGTCGCTGCCAAAGCTTTAACGATGTAGCGAATGCGGTTATCGATTGGCATGATGACAAAGGCACTCACGTTACGAAAGCAACAAAAGAGTACATGCCTTTCCCTGAACATTTGAAAGGCGCCTATCAGAGTTTCACTGAAGCCGATATTTCTAAGCTACGTGAAATGGGTTACGACCAACCTTTCGCAACAGTAGAAGAAGGAACTCGCGCCTATTTAGATATGCTTAATAAATAAGCTTAATAAATCTAAAGCGGATTAAGTAAACTGTCTGAAGCTATTCGTTTTTTGTTTATAAAAAAAGCCTTCGTTGTTTTTCAACGAGGGCTTTTTTATGTGTCTAAAAAATTGAAAACTCTGGATTAAAAATCTAAATCTAAATCAAAATTCTGAATTGAAACCAAAGCTCATAGTCACTTCCCGATCTGGTTCAACCGCTCCAGCCGTACCATTAACTAAGCTATCTTGTACTGGAATTATTATCTCTGCGACAACGGTCATATCAGTATTTAAGCGGAATGAAGCATTAGGAATTAAATCAAAGGTCTGCAAGCCTGGGTTATTTCCCCCAACTGAGAATTCATCTTCTCCAGAGTGAACGTAAGCTGCATTAGTACCCACCCAGAAATTGGGTTTTAGCTGGTACTCAGCCCCTCCGACTAATAATAAGACATTACCATAGTCTCTTTTGAAATTACTCACCGTCGCTTCCCCACGAAGGATATACCCTGCCGTCGCATTAAATCCAATGTCATCGCTACGCTTGCGACCGGTAATAGAGAAACCAAAATCTGTAGAACCCGAGCCTAAACTTTCCTCTTCGTCACCGGTAGGAAACTTAACATCCATCGCCCCTTTAAAAATAATATTATTTTTTTCAATAAAGTATTCAGCACCGACTCGAATATCCCCTAGGCCGCTCTTATTCCCGGTAGGTAATTCAACGTTAATATAAGGCAGGTCACTGCTGAAATTTATAAACTCTTCGCCGCCGAGTAAGCTAATCGGCAAACCATAGCCTAGCGGTACCACATACACATCAACATTATCGGAGGTCACCGATTCAAAACCAACGGATTTAGACGCTTCTTTAGAGATCCCTTTCTCACTGAATTCGGCTTCAGGGCTATCACTGGTTAAGATTTGAGAACGAGAAATACTATCGACAACGATGGATTCACCCTGGCCTAATTCAGAGGCAATAGCCGCCTGCGTGAAGGAAAATGCCAGTATACCGGCGACCAACAAGTGCTGTTTTGAATGATTTTTCGATGATATTTGCATGAGAGCTCCCTGACCAAAATGATTCTTTTTAAATACGATACATTAATTGGGTTTAGGTTAGAAAGCTGTATTTTGCAAATAGGTAGAGAGGTTAGCTACGTTGAGATATACGTAAATAAGTTTCTTGCAGAACCTGCACATCAATCGCTGCACGGTGAGCTTTTAATCCAAGCTCTTGCAAAACGGCTTCTTTGGTTGGATGCCAGAATTCAACTTGATCTGGCTTGAGTAGTTTATTAATCGTCTCAATACGAAAACGCTGTACGATACCGGCGCTATCGAACAGACGGCCAATCCAAGAACTATCGAAGCTCCAAGCATCAGAATATAAGGTTTGCCCCCGTAGCATTTCATTCAGCTTAAGCGCTATATCTTCAATACTCATGCCTTCGGCCAGCAATCTTTCACGACTGATGCCATGAATTTGTTCCGCCTCTTCACTCCAGTGAGTCCAATCATCTTCAGGCTTAATTAAAAACGAGTGAATATCGCGATTTTCAAGAGCAAAACCGACTTCTATAGGGTAGCTACCACGGCCAAAGCCTGAGGCTTCTAAATCAATAATGGGTGGTACTTTGTTTGCGTCTGTTGTCATGCTTTGTATCTTGCTTGTTATTATGTCTATTAATCTATATCTGACCCTAGCTTAGCCGTTATTTTCTCTAGGAACTATGACTGAGTCGTATTTTTTAATGCCTAATGCTTAATTTACCAAATTCATTAAGACATTGGCGCCACTCGCATAACTTCTTCTACAGTGGTTAAACCTGCTGCAACTTTCTGTGCACCACTGAGTTTAAGACTATGCATGCCTTCTTTCATCGCCTGCTGTCTTAGCTTCACATGATCGGTATCGGCATCGATAAGGCTGCTAATTTCATGACTCACAGGCAGCACTTCATAAATCCCCATACGGCCGATAAAGCCAGTATCACGACATTCCAAACAGCCTTTTGGGTGATAAATCTTTTCCGGTTTCGCCACTGTCCAAGGCGCAACTAGGTCATGCCAAGTTGCCTTATCAATCTGGCCTTCGACCTTACAATGAGGGCATAAGATACGCACTAAGCGCTGAGCCATAACCCCGAGCATAGTCGAACGAATTAAATAAGGTGGTAAACCCAGCTCCAGTAAGCGCGTGATTGCCGTCGGTGCATCATTGGTGTGCAACGTGGATAATACCAGGTGACCGGTTAATGCCGATTGCACCGCCATCTCTGCGGTTTCTAAGTCACGGATCTCACCCACCATAATGATGTCAGGGTCTTGGCGTAATAACGCTCGTACCCCAGTAGAGAAGTCGAGATCAATACCATGATTTACCTGCATTTGGTTAAATGCCGGCTCGATCATTTCAATCGGATCTTCAATCGTCGAGACATTAACCTCAACCGTCGCCAACTCTTTTAACGTTGAATACAGAGTTGTCGTTTTGCCCGACCCCGTTGGCCCTGTAACAAATACAATGCCATTATTTTGGGATGTCATTTTTTGCCAGCGGCGATAATCTTCTTTACTAAAGCCAAGTTCGGCAAAGTTACGCACTAATACCGAAGGATCAAAAACTCGCATCACCAACTTTTCACCGAACGCCGTCGGTAAGGTCGATAAACGTAATTCAATTTCTTCACCGGCAGGAGTTTTGGTTTTTAAACGCGAGTCTTGTGGCTTACGTTTTTCAGCAATGTTCATCCGCCCTAAGGTTTTAATGCGCGCAACTACGGCTTGAGTTACTTGTGCTGGTAACTCATAGACTAGGTGCAAAACCCCATCGATACGAAAACGTACATTGCCTACTTCACGGCGCGGTTCAATATGGATATCACTCGCACGCTGTTCAAACGCGTATTGTAATAGCCAATCTACTACGTTAACTATGTGTTCATCATTCGCATCCGGTGCCGAAGCTTTACCCAGCTCCAGCATCGATTCTAAATTTTGAATGCCACTAATTCCGTCGTGCTGAGCAGAAGCACTATTAATAGAATTAGCCAGCTGATAAAACTCGATCCGATGACGCTCTATATCACTCGGCATGGATAATACACGAACGACATTTCTACGAGTTACGTGTTCGAGATCTTGCACCCAAGACGAGGTATTCGGCTCACTGCAGGCAACGATGATGTCTTCTTTATTAACCTTAATCGCCAAAATTTTATGGCGTTCAGAAAATGCATAGGACATCGCGGAAGTGATAGACGCCACATCAATTTCTAACGGGTCGATACGATAATAATCTACCTGTTGCTTGGCTGCTGCCCACTCACAAATGACTTCTTCACTGAGCTTTTTAGACGTTTTATTATTGCTTAGTTTTTGTTTGCCAATAAATGCAAATGGGTGCATCTTAAGTTCGGCTTGGCTACGACGCGCAAATTGGGCCAGCTGATAGTTCTCATCATCTAATAGACCATCTTTCTTCAAGTCATCAACTAAGACATTGAGTGATACCGGTCGATCTGCAACAGGATTCATACTGCCAACTCCCTGACATGTAATTGCATAGCATGCTGTTCTTCATCGCTCATAGTCAAATCCGTATTATCGCTCTCTAAAGAATACAGCCAATGACCACAAGCGATGCATACTTGTCCCCATATTAACGAGACTTGCCATTGAGCATTCTTAGCTTGTTCTAACTGACTCTGTAAAAGCTGCGCTTCAGGTAAGCAATCAATGCTGCTAAATAATCCCAATAAACTCTGTAGCTGAGTTATTTGTCTCAAGCCACTATCTTTCTGCTCTGCTAGTCCATCCCAAATTGATAATTCTAAGCTGCGCTGCCAAGCTGATAATTGATAGGCAAAGAATGTTTTTAGTGTCGAAATAATGCTTTGCTGTGGGTCAAAGCTCGGGACTTTTCCCTGCCAGTCTTTTTTAATACTTTGAAATTTTTCCGACCGGGCCAATAAACCATAACCGCGCTCCGCTTTACTGATATCACTCATCAGCATAGGGCATTGTTTGGCTAAATCTTGGGCAAGTTGAAACAATACTTCCACATCACCTGCTTTAAGCTCCAGCTCTAGCTCTAATAAATCAATTCGATGCTCATCTGTTGATACTAGGCCTTGATCTAATACCAATTCAACCACAGTCTCGTTATCTTTATACAGCCAAACCTTACGTTGAAAATCCGTTGTAAATAGCGCTTCAATACGGCTAAGGTCAATGCCACTGGCTAAGTGATCTTGGGCATCACTGTTTTGGATAATGGTTAAATCTAGCTCTACTTTATCGAGGGACCAATCCCACTCCATCCGCTGATGCAAACCTCCGGCACTGGTACCTCGGGTTTTCAGGGTTTGGATAATTTGGGGAGGAACAGAGTTAACAGTATTATCGACGATACTTTGCTGGCGAATTCTTAATGCAGCACCGCCTTGGCTTAATGCCATATTAGGCGTATCAAAATAGCGATTAAGCAACTGTAGTGTTGGTTCGCTAACAAATTGATGAGAGGCTAGGGCCTTTTCTAATAAAGGCAGCTCACGGGTATTTAACCGCAGCTTTAATTCGATTTCATGATTCATCACCGAATAATAAGACGGATTAACATGAGTTACCATATACCCAATAAGGATAAGCACTATTTATAGACGCTTTTGCTAACTAATTGGCAGAATACGTTATGCTTAAATCAGCTTTTATAATTTTATTCACGGAATCGAATAGGTAATCTGGTCATGTCGCAACTCATTACACGCTTTCAACAGCTCATTGGGGCGCCTTCTATCAGCTCTGCTTTGCCAGAGTACGATAGTAGTAACAAGGAAGTTATTGACCTGCTGGCTGAGTGGTTAACGCCACTCGGTTTTGATTGCGAAATAATGCAAGTCCCCAAGGAGCGCATTGGTGAAGCGGATAAATACAATCTCATTGCGACCTTAGGTAGCGGCCCTGGTGGTTTAGTACTTAGTGGCCATACCGATACGGTTCCATGTAACCCTGAACGTTGGAGCAGCGATCCTTTCACTCTTACTGAGCGCGACGGCAAGCTGTATGGTTTAGGGACTTGCGATATGAAGGGATTTTTCGCGTTAGCCATTGAAGCCATCGAGCAAATTCTGGCTCAACTAGGCAACCCTAAAACACTTAATTTGCAGCAACCGTTAATTATTCTCGCCACTGCCGATGAAGAAAGTTCGATGAGTGGTGCACGGGCATTGGTTGAGCAAGGTAAACCCAAAGGGCGCTATGCGATTATTGGTGAGCCCACCGGATTAAAACCAATTAGGATGCACAAAGGCATCATGATGGAAACAATTCGCCTAACCGGAAATGCGGGCCATTCTTCCAATCCTGATTTAGGTATCAACGCCATCGATGCGATGCACGATGTGATGACAGAATTAAAGCTATATCGTCAGCAACTCGCTGCTGAACATCAGAATCAAGATTTTGAAATCGAAGTCCCAACCCTCAACTTTGGTTGTTTGCACGGTGGTGATAACCCTAATCGTATTTGCGGTAGTTGTGAGCTAGCTTTTGATTTACGCGCGCTACCGGGAATGAGTAATGACCAACTACGCCATGAAATGGAAAAACGGATCAAGCCGATTGCTCTACGCCACAATGTTGAGTTTGAATTAGAATCGTTATTTCCTGGTGTGCCTTCTTTTGCCACCGATAAGAATGCCGAGTTAATTCAGCTGGCTGAAAAACTCACTAATCACCAAGCTCATGCTGTAGCGTTTGCTACCGAAGCACCGTTCATGCAGCAGCTCGGTATGGAAACAGTCGTTTTGGGGCCTGGCTCAATAGATCAAGCCCATCAACTGGATGAATATATTGATTTGGAGCAAATAAAACCGACTGTAGAATTATTATCGCAATTTATTCAGACATTTTGCCTTAACAAGGCTTCTACAACTTAATGCCTAAGTCAGTTTGTGATATGTTGCTTAATCTAAATGCTCTTTTATAAATTCGGAAGCATGACTGGGTAATTATTCCACAAAACGTCGTGGATACATCCGTGTAGACTTGGGCTCGGCATCCGTGCCTGCCACATTTGCTACACAATTACCCAATAATGATTCCTACACTTTCATAGACTTGATAGACCGAAATGGATAATAGCCAATACGTTAAATGGTTCCGTCATTCTTCTCCTTACATCAACGCTCACAGAGGAAAAACCTTTGTCTTGATGTTAGAAGGTGATGCGATTGCCGATGATAACTTTGCTCACATAGTACAAGACATTGCTTTGTTGAATAGTCTTGGGGTGCGCTTAGTGATTGTTCATGGCGCTCGCCCGCAAATTGACCAAGCACTGAATGTGTTGAATATTAAAAGTCAGTTTCACGGTGATTTACGCATTACTGATCAAGCCGCGCTGAATGCCGTACGTGCGGCGATTGGCATTGTTAAATCCGATATTGAAGCGCGGTTATCCATTGGCCTACCCAATACCCCGATGCACGGTGCTCGCATTCGCGTAGTGAGTGGCAATTTTGTTACCGCTAAGCCGAAGGGCGTGATCGACGGAGTCGATTTCCAACATACTGGCGAAGTACGTCGTATTGATCGACGCGCAATCGGCCAGCAATTAGATCAAGGCAATATTGTTTTATTATCCAGCTGTGGTTATTCCCCTAGCGGAGAGATGTTTAATCTCACTGCTGAAGATGTCGCGACTCAGGCGGCCATTTCATTGCAAGCTGAAAAACTGATCTTAATGGGAGAAGACGAAGGTTTGCCCTCAATTGCTGGTGAGGCGGCAGTTATTTCTCAAATTACCAGCGATGAATTATCCCAGTTAATCGATAGTTTATCCGGTGAACATAAAGTGCACGCTCAATCTTCTTTAACGGCGATTAAA
>Ga0209395_1008193_pt1 | contig 10726 bp, 9 predicted proteins | sample GOMGulsemesocosm_3_FD_184635 | JGI IMG/M metagenome (GOLD analysis project Ga0209395, IMG submission 184635) | Methane-oxidizing microbial communities from mesocosms in the Gulf of Mexico - GOM9D Gulf of Mexico (SPAdes) (version 2) | ecosystem: Environmental > Aquatic > Marine > Cold seeps... | reverse complement strand
TCAATTTCTTTTCATTAAGCGTAACGGAAAATGGGATATACCTAAAGGGAAAATTGAAAAAGGTGAAAGTATAAAGAAAGCTGCCGTTCGAGAAATTGAAGAAGAATGTGGATTAATTAAACCTAAAATTAAAACCCATTTAGTTAATACCTGGCATACCTACGAAATGAATGGAAAACTTTATTTAAAAAGAACATATTGGTTTTGGTTAACTGAAGGTAAAAAACAATCAAAATTGATTCCTCAAGGAGAAGAAGGGATTACAAAAGTAAAATACTTACCTATTTCAAAGTTTAAAAAAATAAAGAAGAATACTTACCAGTCGATTATTGATGTCATTGATGCCTTAATGAAAGTTAGGTAATTGCGATTTACAGAGCATAAACCCAACCCTTTTGATTACTATCCTTTAATATTTTTGATTTTGATTGACTCACCTCATCAATTGAACTGAAACACTGTATGGAAACCATGGACATTTTTCCATTTTTTGATGGTATAATTTGGGCGGAATAACCTTCTGATTTCATTTTTGAAACTAAACCTGTAGCATTTGACTTCAAACCAAAACTACCAATTATTAAATGATATTTACAGTTTAAATTAGAAACAGAACTTTGATTATTTACAGTTTGTTTTTCTTTTTGACTTGCTTTAATTTTTAACTTTTCATCACTATCTATCTTTGCAACCTCCAATTGCTTCTCCCTTTCCTTTAACACTAACAATTCTTTTGCTTCCTTTATTTTTCTTTGTTTATTCTCGTGATAGTTCACCATATTAGTAAAACTATAATGAGGGATTTGTTTCAGTCTATCACTTGAATTATAAGCCAATAATTCTTCTTCAGCTACAATTTTTTCCAAATCATTATCTTTGAAAATTTGAATAACTCCTGAATAACATGCCACCCAAACTTCTGATGTTTCCCAATTTGCGGAAATCCCTATTGGATGATTACCAGTCTTTACTGTTTCAACAACCTTCATAGTTTCAGCATTTATTTTTTGAAAACTATCTGAAAAATAATTTACAACATAAATATATTTTTGGTTTGCTGACAACACCATTGTTCTAGGCGCAGTTTTGACTTTGCAAAACGTTCTTTCATCTGTTGTCAAATTAAGTTTTAATATTTTATTAGCTGAATTAATTGTACAATACAAAAAATCATCATTTTTACTTAACACAATATGCCTTGGAGCTTTTCCTACCGAATCAATTTTAGTTTTTTCAAATGTTTCTAAATCTAATTTAATAATGTCATCTGCACCCATTACAGTAATATACGCCGTTTTTCCATCTTTGGTAATATCAACACCCCTTGGATGTTTGCCTATTTTCACTTTTTTAATTTCCTTTTCAGTGATCAAATCAACAATAGAAACATCAGAACTTGACCAATTTGTTACCAGCAAAACATTTGATTTTTCACTCAAGGCTAAATACTTAGGCACGGCACCTACTTTAATTACATTTTCAATTTTATAAGTAGATGTGTTAATCTTATACACAAAGCTTGGATCAAATTCATTACCCACGCACCCATCACACCCTTCTTTTTTAAATTCAGGACCTAACATACTATAGTTAGACACCCAAAGAAACTTTCCTTCATCACTAAAACAAGCTTCTACAGGAGCACCATAATAGCTCTCGTTTTTATATTCATCAAAGCCATATGATTTTAAATCTGCTTTATCTTCAATTGTTTTTAATAATTCTCCTTTAGTATTATATAATGTAACTGTATGACGATACATCATATTCTGAGCTGAAAAAATTCCATTTCCATTATACACTATTGATTTTGGAGAAATAGAGCCATAAATATCCTTAACCTTTTCAATGTCCTGACCATAGCAGATCATGATCTTAAAAAAGAATAAGATGATAATAACAATATGTTTTATAATTTTAAGCACCTATAACATACGCGGTTAAAGAATAAAAGTTTCAAATAAACAGTAGTTAGACAAAAAATACTCATTTGAAAAATCAAATGAGTATTTTATATAAAGTTTATATTTGAATTTAATAATTATAATTTCTTCATCAACTCAACATACAATTTAGTCATGTTCGTTATATCTTCCTTATGTACGATTTCATCAACTGAATGTACATTATCTTCTGGTGCGCCAATAAAACACCAATCAAATGGTAAATCAGTGGATTGCAACATTGTACCATCACTACCACCAGCACTTTCAACTTCTAATTGATACTTCACTCCTGACTCTTTCGCTATTTCAATAATCTTATTCAAATATGATCGTCTTGGCACACCTTTGTCACGCATAGAAATGGCTACTCCTTCACCATGACGAACACCATCAGTTACCCAAGTAATGTCAGAAATTAATGCTTGATTAATTTCAAATTTATCCCATAAAAAACGACCCAAAAACCCTGCAGTTCCACCACCGTGTTCTTCATAAGTAGAAAATACAATGGCTCCATTTTTTAACGTTTTCGCTACTTCTAATGCATTCCAAACACCTAATCTATTATCCATATACGGAGATTGAATGAAATCATCTGTTTCTCTAAAATCGGGTTTATAAGTTAAAATAGTCCCTCTATCTATGGCTCTTTCAAAAATAGCTTGAACATGTATATCTCCACCCTCTTCTTCAATCACCATTAGTTCCGCTTCTATCTCCCCTTTAGAATCAGACCCTACCAACAAAGTTCCATCAATAGTTCTAGGTCCTCCAATTTTTATTAAGTCATTTTTATAACCAACTGTAAAGCCAATTGTATCTGTATGTGCAAAAATGGCAGTAGTCGGTTCCTCACCAAAAACTAATATAAATGCATCTTGAAAACCTTTACCTTTATAAACTTTAGGTTGGACCGTCCATGATGACTTAACACTTTCAATGTGATTCAATAGAAAATTTGTAATTTCAACCTCATCTCCACTCGCCCCTCTTACTTCTACTAACTCTTTTAATAATTGCATTTATTCTGTTTTTAAATGTTTTAATTCAAAACCATGAAGATTTTCAAATTCTTCAATCAACTGTTTTGTATTTGATGTTCTAATTTTAAATGTAACTGTTGCCAAAGTACCTTCATAACCTTGTTCAACAATTGATACCTTAGCCTTTTTCAATAATCGCATAGCAGTACCCGTTAAAGAAAACTCAAACTTTAACAAATAGTAATCAGAAATAAAACTTTCAATAATATTTGCTTGTTCTAAAGCATCTTTTGATGATGTTTTATAAGCTCCCATTAAACCACCAACTCCTAAGTTGGTACCGCCATAATAACGAACAACTGCAATTAAGATATTTGTAACATTATAACCTGCTATTTGGCCAAATATCGGTTTCCCAGCAGAATTTGAAGGCTCTCCATCATCAGAGAATCGTTCCTTATAATTCGTTTCTGTCTTTCCAAATCGCCAAGCAAAGCATACATGACACGCATTATGATTGTCTTTCCATAGCTGATTAAGATGTTCTTTAGCATCTAATTCGTTATCACAAGGTATGGCGTAAGCAATAAATTTTGAGCCTTTTTCTTTATAAAACCCCTCTGAGGTTTTGGTAATTGATAAATATGTATCTTTTATAGACATAAAAAGCAAAAGTAATTATTAAAACTTTATTAAGCATACATTGCAAAGTTTTACTCGTATTATTTATTAATACGAAAAACAAAATGCCTAATTCTCATGAAAAACTAGATATTTATTATCTTAAAAATCTATCTATGTTAATAAAAAATAATTTTGTGTTGTTAAGTCATAAATAAACTAATTGAAAAGAATTACATTTGTAAAAATTATTAGTTTATTATGATTAGTTTTGAAAACACAGAAATAGCCTTTGGAGGTAAATCAAATAGCGATTTAACTTGGTCTTATAGACTATTTAATTTAATGGGAAAACCTTGGTTAGTAAAGTTAGGAAAAATAGCAACCAACGTAGCTTTTAAACTTCACTTACCCGTAAAAGGATTAATTAAAGCTACAATTTTCAAACAATTTTGTGGTGGGGAAACGATTAAAGATTGTGAACAAAAAACTGCAGACCTAGGGAAGTTCAATATTGGAACTATTTTAGATTATTCAGTTGAGGGTAAAACTTCTAATGAAGACTTAGATCAATCAAAAGACGAAATAATTAGAACCATTCTGAAGGCAAAGACTAGCCCTGACATTCCTTTTTCAGTTTTTAAACCTACAGGAATTGCAAGGTTTGACCTATTAGAACGAACAAATGATATCACTTCAGAATTAACACAAGATGACAAACAAGAGTTAGCAAAAGCAATGCTGAGAGTTGATGCTATTTGTAGAACTGCTCACGAGTCAAAAGTACCTTTATTTATTGATGCTGAAGATAGTTGGATTCAAGATGGTATTGACAGAATGGTTGATGCTATGATGGCAAAATATAATAAAGAAGAGGTTATTATTTATAACACGATTCAAATGTACCGTCATGATAGATTAGATTTTTTAAAACAATCACACCAAAAAGCAAAATCTGGTGGTTATAAAATTGGGATGAAAATTGTTCGTGGTGCATACATGGAAAAAGAGCGTGAAAGAGCTCAAAAAATGAATTATACTGATCCAATTAATCCAAATAAACCTGCTACGGACAAATGCTATGATGATGCCGTTAAATACTGCATTGAAAACCTTGCAGACATTTCATTTTGCGCTGGTACTCATAATGAAAATAGTTCAGAGAAATTAGCTCAATTAATTGACAAAAATAACATTGATAAAGCAGATAAAAGAATATACTTTGCTCAATTATTAGGAATGAGTGATCACATATCATTCAATGTGGCTCACAGCGGTTACAATGTTGCTAAGTACGTCCCTTATGGACCAATTGAAGAAGTTATGCCTTATTTAATTCGTAGAGCAGAAGAGAATACATCTGTTGCAGGACAAATGGGTCGTGAACTTGGTTTAATTGTTAAAGAAAAAGCAAGACGTAAATCATTGAAATAAAATTCATTCGATTTTAATAGTAAAATCAAACAAAACTGTAAGTTATCTATATAGCTTTAACAAATCTTAACACACAAAAACTTTCAAAATTAATTTGTGCTTATTATTTTTGTGTGCAATACAAAAACACATTGTTTACATGGAAGAAACTACAACAACCACAACAGGATTTTCAATCCAAGAATTAAATGCTAAAATTGAGCGTGAAAGCAATTTTTTAGATTTAATGAAAGCTGAAATTAAGAAAGTAATTGTTGGTCAAGAATATATGATTGACAGATTATTAATTGGTTTACTTGCAAATGGACATGTTTTATTAGAAGGTGTGCCTGGATTAGCAAAAACATTAGCTATAAATACATTATCTGACACTATTGGAGGAGACTTTAGTAGAATTCAATTCACACCAGATTTATTACCAGCTGATGTTGTTGGTACAATGATTTACAGTCAGAAGAAAGAAGAATTTCATGTAAAACAAGGACCAATATTTGCAAATTTTGTATTAGCAGATGAAATTAACAGAGCACCAGCAAAAGTGCAATCTGCTTTATTAGAAGCCATGCAAGAAAGACAAGTAACTATTGGTGAAACAACTTATAAATTACCAGTACCCTTTTTAGTTTTGGCCACACAAAACCCTGTAGAACAAGAAGGAACTTATCCTTTACCTGAAGCTCAAATAGATAGATTTATGCTTAAGGTAAGTCTAGGTTATCCAACTAAAGAAGAAGAAAAGCAAATTGTTAGACAAAGCATTTCATCTACAGGATTCCCTAAAGCCGCTAGCGTTGTATCGCTAGACCAAATTATTAAAGCTAAAGAGTTAGTTAAAGAAGTATATTTAGATGAGAAAATTGAACAATACATTATTGATTTAGTTTTTGCAACTCGTAATCCTAAGGATTATGGTTTAAATGACTTAGAATTCTTAATTAGTTTTGGTGCTTCTCCAAGGGCATCTATTAATTTAGCACTAGCTGCTAAAGCGTATGCTTTTATTAATCGTAGAGGTTTTGTTACCCCAGAAGATGTAAGAGCAATTTGTCCTGATGTGCTACAACACAGAATTGGATTGACATATGAAGCGGAAGCAGAAGATGTAACTCAAGGAGATATTGTGAAAAAAATCATGGAGATAGTACAAGTTCCATAATTGGAATATTCTAGTACTTTCACAAGAATCCGGAAATTTCAAAAAACTATTACTAAATAAAAAACTAAACATTAACACTAAAGACCTTATAAGAAAAGTTAGAAAAATTGAGATAAAAACTAAAGGTTTAACGTCTCAAATTTTTTCAGGTGAATACCATTCGGCATTCAAAGGAAAAGGAATGGCTTTTAGTGAAGTAAGAGATTATGCCGTTGGTGATGAAATTAGAACGATAGATTGGAATGTTACAGCCCGATTCAACGAACCATTTGTAAAAGTTTTTGAAGAAGAACGAGAATTAACCGTTATGTTAATTGTTGACATTTCTAACTCAGGAATGTTTGGAACTAAAAACGCCTTAAAACGTGAGTTAATTACTGAATTGAGTGCTGTATTAGCTTTTTCGGCTTCAGCAAACAAAGATAGAATCGGATTAATATTATTTTCTGATAAATTAGAAAAATACATTCCACCTAAAAAAGGTAAATCACATGTGTTACGATTAATCAGAGAATTAATCTATGCAGAACCTACAGGTGAATGCACAGACATTGCAGGCGCACTAAAATTCTTTTCCAAAATGGTTAAGAAAAAAAGTACAGCCTTTTTATTGAGTGATTTTAGATCAAAAGAATATAAAGATGCTATCAAAATTGCAAGTCGAAAACATGATTTAATTGCTCTAAAATTTAAGGATACTGCAGAAATGGAGCTACCTAATATTGGTTTGGCAAAATTTAATGACCTTGAAACTGGTCAAACAAAACTAGTAAATACGTCACGTAAAAGTGTTAGAGAAAAATACAAGCAAAAACAAATTGATTTTGACGCAACTGCTAAGGATATTTTTAGACGTTCAAACATTGATTATACTGAAATAATGACTGACCAAGATTACATTAAACCATTAATGAATTTATTTAAAAGAAGATAATGAAAGCTTATATTTACATATTGACTTTTATTTTATCTTTCAATAGCGTTGGACAGGATTCAGTGGCTGTTTCTGTAAAGGATACAACTATTAGAATTGGAGAACAAACGTTGTTAAACTTGGAATTTTATTATTCAACAATCGATACTATTGATATTGAATGGCCTCAGTTTGACAATTTCATTAGTAACGAAATTGAAATCATTGACAAATCAGAATTAAAAACAATTCCATTGGATTCTCTTTCAAGGTTTAATTTTTTAAAAACACAATCGTTTATTGTCACTTCTTTTGAACCAAATAGGCACCTCATCCCAGCTTTAGAGTTTACTCACTTTGACTCCACTTATTTAAGTACAGAATTAAACTTTACAGTAAACACAGTTGAAGTTGATACAACAAAGGGGTTAACAGACATTAAACCCATTTATGAAGTTGACTATCCAGTTACTGAGCGTGTAGCTGATTTTGCTAAAAACAATTGGTATTGGTTTTTAATAATAGTATTAGTTGTCATTATTGTAATTTTATATTTAAAATACAAGAACAGACCTGTTGAAGAAAAAATTGCACCTAAAATTATTATCCCAGCACATATTAAAGCATTAGAAGTTTTAAACGAATTAAAGAAAAATTCAGCTTGGGAATCAGACAATAAAAAGCAATATTACTCTAGTTTAACAGATGCAGTTCGCTTATATTTAGAGGATAGATATAACATACAAGCACTTGAAAAAACAACTAAGGAAATAATTACAGAATTAAAATTCACTAACATTTCGGTTGATGACAAATACTTTTTAAAAGAGATATTACGTCAAGCTGATTTTGTAAAGTTTGCTAAATTCACCCCATCTAGTGATGATGGTTTGAATGCATTAAATAAATCATTTGAATTTGTTGAAAAAACAAAAGAAATAATTGTAGAACAAATAAAGACAGAAGATAATGTGGACTAAATTATTTGACATATCTCTATTTGATTATGAATACGTTCATAAAGAAGCCTTTTGGCTACTATTAATTATACCTATTCTTATACTTTGGCATTTATTAAAAGAAAAAGACAAGGAAAAAAACGTTAACATATCTACCTTAGATAATTTTGAAGAAACACCCTTCAATATTTTCAGTTTTGCAAAGCATTTTAATTTTTTCATATCCTTAATTGGTTTATCATTAATTATTGTAACACTAGCAAAACCACAAGATTCTAAGGATGTTGAAAAATTTAACAAAAAGAATATTGAAGGAATTGATGTTATTCTAGCATTAGATGTTTCTGGAAGTATGATGGCTGAAGACTTTAAGCCTAATAGATTAGAATCTGCAAAAAAAACAGCCCTAGAATTTATTGAAGAAAGACCTAATGACAGAATCGGTTTAGTTGTTTATGAAGGAGAAGCTTATACACAAGCTCCATTAACAAATGATCATGTATTATTACATGACTTGTTTCTAGGTGTCCAATCTGGATTAGTAGCACCTGGAACAGCAATTGGTTCTGGATTAATTACAGCAGTCAATAGGTTGAGAGAAAGTGATGCAAAAAGTAAAGTGATCATTTTACTATCTGACGGTGTTAATAATCAGGGAGAAGTTGATCCTGTTACAGCTTCAGAGATTGCAAAAGAATTTGGAATAAGAGTGTATACAATTGGTGTTGGTAAGAATGGTACTGCTCCTTTTCCTATGCAAACCATGTTTGGTACTGTCATGCAACAAGTGCCTGTTGAAATTGATGAAGCTTTACTAAATAACATTTCTGAAATTACAAATGGAAAATACTTTAGAGCAAAAAATGAAAAAGAATTACAATCTATTTACACTGAAATTGATTTGTTAGAGAAATCCAAAGTGAGCGTGATTGAATTCAAAACAGATCCACCAGAAAAATATTACGGATTTTTATTTGTTGGACTATTATTACTATTAGTTTCGAAACTAATCTCAAACACGTTATTAAAAAGCATCAATTAAATGCAACAAAAAAACTATACATACTCTATTAAACCAATCACCCTAGCTATAATAGTATGGGAGATTATTTTTTGGACTGTCTTTTTTAGCTTGTTCTTTTATATGACAGAACAAGTTGAAGCTTTTAGAATAGAAAATCATGAATATTTACCTTTATTCTTAATAATCCCACTACTTATCGTAGGTTTTATTTTAACCTTATTATGGAAAAATAGAGCTATTAAGCGGTTATCAGATCATAAATTATCTCCATTTTTAATTCATCCAATTTCAACATTAAAAACATTTATAAAATTCTTTTTATTTAGAAATGCTATCGCTTTTTTATTAATTGGATTATTGAATCCTCAATACGGAAAAGGAAAACAAAAGGCTGTTAGTGAAGGGATAGAAATTATGATTGCTTTGGATATCTCTAATTCCATGCGTGCCTTAGATTTGGATCAAGACAAAAATAGATTGAAGGTAGCCAAACTATCAATAGAAAGATTATTAAATAATTTACATGGTGACAAAGTTGGCGTTGTAATTTTTGCGGGTGATGCATTTATGCAAGTTCCACTAACTACAGATTATAGTACCGCAAAAATGTTTCTAAATTCAGTTTCACCTGATATGATGACCAATCAAGGTACATCAATTGGAATGGCAATTGAAAAGGCTATGACCTCATTTGATTTTGACAATGGTGTAAACAAAGCCATCATAGTCATGTCTGATGGTGAAGATTTTGAAGGTGCTGCCCTATTAGCTGCTCAGGAGGCACTCGAGAAAAAAGTAATTGTAAACACTGTTGGAATGGGGACGTCAAACGGTACTGTTATTCCAGATTTTAAAAATGGAAGAAGAGTTGGCCTTAAAAAGGATGAAGACGGTAACACTGTTATGACATATTTGAATGAACCTATGCTGAAGCAAATCGCCCAAGCAGGTGGTGGTTCTTATACTAAAGCCAACGGAACTTATGTTAATTTAGATGGACTTTTAGAAAGCATTAAAACAATTGATAAAACAGAAATAGATTCAAATCTTTATACTGACTATGAAGATCAATTTCAATGGTTTATTGGCATTGGATTACTATTTTTAATTGGTCATTTCTTTTTCACATCAAAAAGAAGTGGAATCATTCATAAATTACAAGATTATGAAGTATAGTTTAATTATTTTATCAGCGTTAATGTCATTTTTATCTTTCAGCCAAGATGATGTAAAAAAGAATGTTTATAAGGGAAATATATTTTATCACGATTCTGAATTTGAAGATGCAAAGTACTATTATGAAAAAGCAGTTTCTGAATCTGGATTTAATTTTAAAGCCAATTATAATTTAGCAAACACCCTAGTTAGATTGAAAGAATATGACAAGGCCATTGAAACGTATGAAAAAATTGCTGAATACACGAATACGAACGAGAAAAAATCAAAAATATACCACAATATTGGCAATGCACAAATGTATGCATTACAAGTAGCATCTAAAGACAAATCAGCTAAAACAGACGACCTTGTTTCTAAATTAGATAATGCTATAGAATCATACAAGACTGCATTAAGAGCCAATTCTAGAGATGAAGAAACAAGGTATAATTTAGCATATGCGCTTGAAATAAAGAAAAAATTAGACGAGCAACAAAAACAGGAACAGAAAGACCAAAAAGATTCTGATGAT
>Ga0209395_1008190_pt1 | contig 10726 bp, 10 predicted proteins | sample GOMGulsemesocosm_3_FD_184635 | JGI IMG/M metagenome (GOLD analysis project Ga0209395, IMG submission 184635) | Methane-oxidizing microbial communities from mesocosms in the Gulf of Mexico - GOM9D Gulf of Mexico (SPAdes) (version 2) | ecosystem: Environmental > Aquatic > Marine > Cold seeps... | reverse complement strand
ATTTTACGTGGTTTAACCGACCTCTTCATTTTTCACGGTTTTAACGTGGTAAGTGAAACCGATGGCCAACAAGGCCTAGACCGCGCGTTATCAGCGCAATATTGTTGTATAATTTTGGATGTGATGTTGCCATCTATTGACGGTTTTCAAATTTGTAACGCCATTCGTCAACACTCACAGAGCCAGCCTATTTTGATGCTTACGGCTAAAAATTCTGAACAAGATATTATTAATGGCTTAACCCTAGGTGCTGATGACTATTTAGCAAAACCCTTTTCAACCTCAGAGCTAGTATTAAGAGTCACTGCCCTCATTCGGCGCTCAGGCTTATCTTCTGCAGATAACAAGCTAACCATTAGCAGCAATGTCAGCGTATGCACACAAACATTGACGGGTATTTCTTATCAACAAGAGGTGAGATATACACGTCGTGAAGTGGATATTTTAAATTACTTAAACCATAAAAAAGCCCCAGCTTCGCGTGAAGAGTTGCTCAAGAAAGTATGGGGTTACAAGTCGACCGAACATTTAGATACTCGCACCGTAGATATTCACATGGCTAAGATCAGAAAAAAAATTGAAAGTGACCCTAAGTCACCTCAACACCTTGTCACACTTCGTGGAGAGGGGTATCAATTATTAAGTCAATGATGAGAAAAATTAAGCTATTGTTGACCAACAATCATTTGCTTAATTATCAGCAACGAATCAATAGATTACGATGTTTTACCTTGATGTTTTTCTTGCTGTTGTTTGTGCCTGTTAGCGTCATTTCATCGCTCAGTTTTGAGCAATTTAAAGAAGAACAATTCTCGCAATATCAACGTAAAAGCGACAAAATTTCTGCCAGCATCAATAAGCGATTCTTTAAATATCGTACACTCACTAACGCCATAACGCCCAGTGAGTTTAGTTTTTATCATCATTTATATAACCCAATAAGCGAGCAGCTCACAAAGGCGTTGTCTCCCCTTTCAAATGCACAATATTATAAACGCACAGAGGGATTAATCGGCTATTTCCAAGTGGATAAGGACGGTAATTTTAATAGCCCAGTATGGCCTTTTATTATCGACAGCCCACAAGATAAACGCGTGGTTAATAGTCCCAAAGAACCTGAATTTATGGCTCGACGTACCCTGACAAAGAAACTTTATGACATAGTTTTTAGCTCGAATAAATTACAGGATTTCTTTACCGACAAATTGGCTAAAAAAAGTAAAATGTTTCAAATGTTCTCCGATGTTCCTGAATATTTTATTTATTATCGCGTGATAAATATAAATGATACCCCTGTTCTACAAGGTTATGTACTTAATCGACAAGCTTACTTAAAGAAAATAGCCGGCAAGGTCATCAATGCGGTGCAATTTGAAAGTGAAGTGAATATCGTACTTGAATTAATTGAGCCTAATAACACTAAAAACTTCTTAATTCATAGAGATGCGACTCTTGATGAGATACAAATAACCCCGTATAAACACTCAGATAAATTCGACCAGCAGATTGAAATTAATAGTAATAAATTACACTGGCCATATGGCAACTACACCCTGTCTTATTATACGCCGGCGCTAGAACTCTCCTCTACCGCAATTTATAGCATGAGTCTGATGGCTGTTTTAATGATTGCTATCATCTTGGGCTGTATTGGTTTTTATCGCATAGGCGTGCAGCAACTTAAATTGGCAGAACAACGACTTAATTTTGTCTCTTCAGTGAGTCACGAACTTAAGACTCCACTTACCTCTATTCGCATGTATTCTGAAATGCTTAAAACGGGTACCTTAATTTCACCAACACATCAGAATGAATATTACGAATTTATACACAGTGAAAGTGAGCGTTTATCTCGCTTAATTGACAATATTTTGCAATTGGCCACGCTAAGCCAGCCAGAACAAAATGTCGATCTTCAATACACAAAGCTCAGTATTTTAACGGATATTATTCGCTCTAAATTATCCTCGTTGTTTGATAGCAGCGGATTCCAGCTATCAATATCACAGCCTTTCGAGCAATCCGATAAGGTACTGCTGCTGGTAGACAGTGATGCATTTTCCCAAGTGGTTATTAACATTACAGACAATGCCATTAAGTTTTTTGACCAAGAAAAAATAGCAGACAAAGACCGTTTAAAGATCGATTTCACCTTTAGAGTCGATCCTAAAGATAGCGATTACATTCAACTAGAAATTAGAGACTATGGTGAAGGAATTAGCGCTGAGCAAGAGCATAAGATTTTTGATTTATTTTACCGCGGCGGCAGTGAATTAACGCGTACCACCCAAGGCACAGGCATCGGGCTGGCACTGGTCAATGAACTCATGCTAGCGCAACAAGGCTCAATTGAAGTGCAACGAATGAGCCCTGGGCTAGCCATGATAATGTCATTTAAGTGTCAATATTAATTGGGAATGCCTTTTAAGGTGCAGGCTGGTTAAATCGTACTTTAAATACATCTGCCTGTGCCGATGCGTTTTCTAATAATTTATCGGCACTTTCATTCCAACGTGAAAGTAATAACGATTTATCCACATACTTTTGTTGTGGGCTATTGATCTCTAGTGGCAGGTTTAGCAAAGGCGTTAAGCTCATTGATTTATCATTTGAGATAACAATCGCGTAATCAATATCAGTACGTATTTCAAAATCCTCATCTGATGTAGCAAAAAAATGTCCATTTGAATAAATTTCCATTGCATCATCTAACAACACCTTAGCTTCTAAAAAGCGGCTATCACTATTAAATGCGTTAAAATTTTCGACCGCTGGCCACTGTGTCAACGCCCCCATTTCAGGCCCCCCCTTAGGTTGATTAGACGCCAAAACAACAAATGAACCTAGCTGCTGACAACCATGTTCAACAATCAAAGGGGATATTGCAGGAAAGTATTCGCTATAAAGTGTCATTTCTTTACTCGGCGTAACTTTACCGAAAGCAAATTCTAGTGTCATGTTTGATTTTAATGTTAGTTGTAGCGTCATCTGTTATTTCCTAATTCATTGAGTTCAGAACAGCATTGTGCAACATCAAATAACGGAAATCAATATTTCCGGAAATATAAATTTCTACAATTGATGTTTTAACTAAATTGTTTTACCCATAAAACAATTCTGATAAGGTTGCGCACATGAAAGAAGACAAATTAAAACGTCCCGCGTCTACACGAGGACGAAAACGCGATGAAAGTCGCACAGACACCATACTTCAAGCAGCCATAGGGTTATTGCTGGAAGTTGGTTTTGACAAGTTTAGAGTTCAGGATGTTGCCCAACGCGCAGGTGCAGGCACTGGCGCTATTTATCGCCGCTGGCCAAAAAAAGAAATTTTGATTGCACAAGCCATTCGAGTCATGCCGGTTGCAGCACTAGTTATTACTGACGATCCTATTGCTGACTTGAAGTTACTTGTTTACGCTAAGTGTCATTCAGCATTTGAAAAACCAGATCTCGTGCCGGGACTCATATCTGCGATGAGAGCCGATAAAGGAATTGAAGAAGCCGTAAAGTCTGGGTATAGCTTAGAGAACTTCCGACGTGCAATAGCACGTATTATAGGAGATGATCACCCACAGCTTGATTTGCTCACGGATCTTACACCTGCCATTACTCTACACAGGGCTTCATTTACACCCGAAGCATTAGAACCAAACCCTATGGCTGACAATATCGTCGACTTGATTCTATCTTTTGCAAAGTAACTTTTTAATATATCGTGAAATGATAGATTATCAGTGTCATTAACAGGTCATTGCATTGACCTATTTTAAGGAACAACAAACCATGATGATTGAACAAAATAATGAAATGCCGCTAGGCCAGTTACAAGAACTAAAAAACGGTGAGATGTTAACTCACGACACAGCTGAATTATTTGCTAACAAGAAAGTTGTTATGTTTGCCGTGCCCGGCGCGTTCACGCCCACCTGTTCTTCCGCACATTTACCGGGTTATGTTGTTTCTGCTGACGAACTTAAAGCCAAAGGCGTTGATGCGATTATTTGTTTGTCGGTTAACGATGCTTTTGTGATGGCAGCTTGGGGCGAAGCACAAAACGCCGACAACATCATGATGTTAGCCGATGGCGATGGCCGTTATACAAAAGCCCTTGGGCTTGATAAAGAAACTGGCGTATTTGGTGGTCTGCGCTCGCAACGTTATTCAATGATTATCGACAACGGTGTCGTGACAAACTTGAACCTCGAACAGCCAAAAGCGTTTGATGTGAGTGATGCAGCCACTGTGATTAACCAACTTTAATCTAATTAGTATCAAGAATATGGCAGTTTGTCTTTGATGGTAAGCACCAGTAAATACCCTCTTATCATCAAAGGGTTACGAAGGAAGCTTATGAAAGTTAGACTATTTTTTTGGATGTCTTGTTTACTTTTTACGGCACAATCATCAGCCTTACACTTAAAGGATAAAAAGCTGTTCAAGGTACCTGTGCGCATTCATGTTGCAGCTTCAACGACAACACCTGCACTCAATGCCGTTATATCTAAAGATGAACTCAACAAGGTTATCTCTGACGTCAATTTAATCTGGCAAAAAGCAAAAATTGAATTCTACGTTGAGTCAGTTTTAAAACACGCTCCCCAAAATGAAAAACTCTATATTAAAACCTCTGATAAAAACGCTGATTTTTCAGTTAAAGCGCATAACAAAGCTATGCGAAAGGTGTGCAAATTAACGCCTTGGTCTAATGCTGTCTTAAATTTATGCATAGTTAATCAAATGTCGGATGCCAGAGGCGGCTTAACCTATATATTTAAAAAGCGATCTCCCATGGTCATATGGCCTTTGATGTTAAAACAAGAAGTAAATCACAACCCAGCAACACTGGCCCACGAGTTTGGCCATGCACTTGGTCTGCCTCACAATACCCAAAACGATATATATTTAATGCGAGGTGACGGCAACAATATGCGCCGCCGAGGGAAGATACATCGTATTAAGCTAACAAATGATGAGGTAAAAACGGCACGCAAGATAGCTAAGCGGCTTATGAAGCATTAAAGTGATACAGATATTTTAGGACGAACCACGTTTTAAATTGAAATATTCAATCACCGATTTCACCTCTTTTTCATTGCGCTCAACTAAGATAGTTTTAATACGATCGCGCAGCCAAATTAACCCTTCATCTGAACTTTGACGGATATGCCATAACATTGAGATAGAGCTATGGGGCACCTTAACTGGCACTGTAACAATCGACAATGCATCGCAGCCAATAGACTGATACATTAAATCTGTGGGTAAAACGGCAATTAAGTCACTCCCCTCAATTATTGCGGCCGCTGACGAGAAGTGATTTACGGTAAAAGCGACGCGACGTTTCAAGCCAATTTGAGCCAGGGCTTGATCCGCCGGGCTTGCGTGATCACCAGAAAGTGACACTAATAAATGATCCGCCCCTGCAAACTCTGCTGCGGATAAGTCTTGTTTGTCTAAGGGATGATTTTTACGCATAGCGCACACATAACTAGTATCAAATAAATGATCTGTGCAAATGTTCTTTAGGGAACGATTACTCTGTCCAATCACAAGGTCCACATCGGCATCATTGAGTATTTGCTCAGTACAACCTATCGTGTATGGCACCGCGTATAAATTAAGGCCGGGGGCTTCTTGTTCAAACAATTTGCGCATATCTAACCACAGCGCATCAAGCACAATATCGGGTAAGGCAATTCTGAATGTTCGCTTTGCCGTTTTAGGGTCAAAGTCATTTGGCTCAACAGCATGATTAAGTGTATGAATAGAATCTCGTACTTTGGCCCATAAGTTTTGGGCGTATGTGGTGGGCTGAATATTACGGCCATCGGCAACAAAGAGTTCATCCTTCCATCGGATACGCATGCTAGCCACGGCATTCGAAACGGCGGGTTGAGACATTGATAACTGCTGTGCCGCTCGTGTTATTGAGCCTTCTGTCATAATGGCATCAAAGATAACCAGCATTTTAAGTTCATGGGGACGCATCTAATGAATTCCTATTAATTCTAATCCATCTTATTGTTTCATATATTACCCATTATTCATCATTTATCTGCATGAGTAATATATTGTTATTGAATTATTTTTTGAGGCGACTTTCTTATACTATGGCTTCATCAAAACTGAGTAACAAAGAGAAATTGATGTCAAAATTTATGCATACCCACAGATTGATTAAAATAACTATCGCTAGCGCAATCTGCTTTACCTCTCTAAATGCTAGCGCTGCGGCTCAGGCTTCTGCATTAGATATCAAACCACAAAAGCTACTGGCCAGTGATGGCGTGGCTAACGACTCTTTCGCTTACAACGTTGCACTCTCATCTAATACCGCCGTGATTGGTGCACACAACACCGATGATAAAATACGGGGTCAAAATACTGGTGCAGCGTATATCTTTACTTATGACGGAAAAAAGTGGATTGAGCAGGCAAAATTAACGGCTTCTGACAGTGCGCCAAACGATACACTTGGCGGTAAAGTAGCTATTTCAGGCGATACTGTGATTGTTGGTGCAATGAGAGATGACCATCAAACAAAAGGTATGAACTCTGGTTCATCTTATGTATTTGTGCGCCACGGAGAACGCTGGCAACAACAAGCTAAATTAACGGCTGATGACGGTTCTCAGGGTGATTCATTCGGTTGGAGCATTGCTGTGCAAGGCGATACAGCAATCATAGGAGCACCTTATGATGACGACAATGGAGAGAACTCGGGGTCTGTTTATATTTTCAAGCGCTTAGGAAATACGTGGCAACAACAAGGGAAAATTACAGCGCAGGACGCTACTCAAGGCGACCTTTTTGGTATTAGCCTCGCCCTGTCAGAGGATACCTTGATCGTGGGGGCGGATTTACACGCAGAAAAAGGACCTAAGGCTGGTGCGGCTTATGTCTTCATTCGACAAAACAATACATGGGTTCAACAAGCAAAGCTTACGGCATCTGACGGTGCTCCAGGGGATATATTCGGGGTTAGAGTCGCTTTAGACAATGATACTGCTTTAATTTCTGCTCGACGCGATGATGACGATGTAATGGGAGTTGATGCTGGCTCTGCGTATATCTTTACGCGCAGCGGCACAATATGGCATCAACAGATGAAACTCACAGCACCAGATGGCGCGGCTGATGATCGCTTTGGGCGCAGTGTAGCCCTCAACGGTGATATCGCTTTGGTTAGCGCTATGTTTCAAGATCATCATGGCAAAAAGTCAGGATCGGCTTATGTTTATAAACGAGAAAAGAATATTTGGCGTTTAAAGAATCAGTTAACCGCACATGATGGGGCCCCTGGCGATGTATTTGGGTGGAATGTCGCTCTTTTTAATAATAAGGCACTCATATCAGCGAATAGAGACGACGACAAAGGTGAAGACGCTGGTTCAGCCTATGTATTCGAACTGAAATAAGTTTCACATAATTGAGGCCATGATTTTCATCTAAATCATGGCCTCAATAGATCTTAAATCGTCACTTTGCGCCATCCAGCAACATGTGATGTTTGCCAGAATAAGATCAGAAAACGTGTAGCAAGACCTAATACTACCGCGCCAACTATCGCCATAGTCAGTCCCGTTTCTGCCATGCCATTCGATTTAAAATAGAACCAGCTAGTTAACTTTATCGCCGCAGCACCAGCAACAAAGATGACTGTGGTTATTAGGAATCTTTTAAGGTTTTTTCTAAGTACAGAAAAGCCTTTAATAAGCGCCTTTTTCTCTTTAAGTACTGTAAAGTTTAATGCATAACTAAACCATGACAGGCTAAATAACCACGCGACAGCCAATAAACCAAGCATAGCGGTTTTCACAGCGCCATCACTAAACTTCATCAACACAGCGACTAAGCCACACAAGATAATAGGGATGATTAACCAGCGTAGGAATAATCCTAAGGTTGGTAAAGCATTTCTGCCAGCCTCAGACAGCCAGTTAGATATTCTCCATTTTTCTTGTTGCACACTTGCGATGGTACCAGCCGCTAACGCCAGTTTAGTTAAAAACAACAGTGGTAAAATAAGCACAAAAATAAATAAGCCATAAACCAAACCAGAGTGATTGCTGATGGCATCGATTAACACACCAAAATGTTCTGTTGAGCCCACAGGGGTGACTGCTAGGTTTATTGCTAAAGTCCGTTCTCCAAAACGATACAGCATTAAATAAGCGGGCAATAAAATTAAAAGTTCAATGAACAGCGTGGCAACGGTGATCCATTTAAATTGCCAAAGTAGTTTTAATGTTTTACTCATGATTGATTCCTATAATGGCAAAATGATGCTGAAAGAATGCTGTAACGTTTGAAACAACGAAATAGCCCAGCGCCATGATTCGTTTCCTTGGTTACGAACACGCTTAATGTTGTTGGCAAAGTTTTTATCTACCAATAGTTTAAAGCTCGGATCGATCATCACTTCTATCAGTTTTTTGTCTGACTCCCATTGCCATTTCACCCAAGGAATTGTGTCATCAAATATCCATTGGCGTGTTTGCGTACTGCCATCTTCAAATGTTAGTAACACATCAAGCGCGGGCGGATGCAATTCACCCGTACGAACCAGTGTCACTTTATTAGTATAAGCGTCTGATTTTTCTGGAGATGTGAAGGTAGGTTCTTCACCATTATTTGATAGTGTATACCCACCAGCACTATGCTTCTTAACGCTGCTAACTACATTCACTTCAACATCAATTTCTTGTAGCGTTGTTAGTGCAGCGTCTAAGTAGTTACCCATCTCGGTATCAACTTCTTTAGCTATGGCTAAAAAATCTTGGGTTGATGGATGTTTAAATGCCCATCTCTTGTAGTACATTTTAAGGACTTTATCGATTTTATCCTTACCCCATACACGTTCAGCTGTATTTAAAATAGTGGCTGGTTTTGAATAGGAGTTAGCACTATAAGACTGTCTATTTACATATTTCCAACCGTCGGTTTTCACAGGATCAAACGCCGGAGTACTCGCCGTTCTTATGTGATGTATTGTCGCGATATCAACACCAAAATGTTCAAATTGCCCGACATTAGCTTGTCCAAGGGTTTCGCTCATAATGCGCCCTTCTGTATAGCTATTAATGCCTTCATCCATCCATGATTCTTCAAATTCATTAGAGGCGAAAATACCTTGCCAATAATTATGTCCAATCTCGTGAATAGTTACCATGGCGGCTGCATGCATGTATTCTGAATAATCTAAGTTGGTAATTGTTGTAACTAACGTTGGATATTCCATGCCACTTGCACCACCAGCATTTTTGGGTGGTTGAACTAATGTCATGGTTGAATACGGATAGGTACCAACATTTTTATCAAACCATTCAAATGATGCTTTAGCGGCATTAAATTGATTTTCAATCGACTTTTCAGATAACAATTTATGATGAAGCAATCGAATGGTAATACCTTTCCATTGCGTTTGTGCTTCCGCAAATTTATTGTCAGCTGTCCACACAAAGTCATGCACATCTTCTGCTTGGTAATGATGAGTGCTTAACTTATCTTGCTCTGTTTTACTTACACGGTAACCTGTTGCACCAACGACATAGTCTTTGGGCGCTGTAATTTCGACGTCGTAATTACCAAAATCTGCAAAGAACTCGGTATTAGCATGATATCTATGATTTACCCAGCCACCGTTGGCATAAACACCGGGTTTTGGAAACCATTGCGCCACAAAGTTAAAGGTGTCGTCATTGTGTCCACTACGTGCGAATACAATCGGCAACTGGCTAGTGAATGCCATGTTAACGGTTATTTCTTCGTTAGGTAATAATGGCTGAGGCAATGTTAGCGTGGCAATATCTTCATCAACTAACCAGTTGCTGGCGAGGTCTTTACCGTCTATGGACGTGATTTTAGTCACTTGAATAAAACCAAAATTGTCTTTCTCATCACCACTACGAGAGTCGTTACGTAATCGTCCGCCATTACTTTCTTTCATGAACGTGGTATCCGTTCTCGAAAAAGCATTAAGGTATAAATGAAATGGTATTTCGGTTAACGCCACTTCTGTTGTATTTTTCCAGCGCAGAGTCATTGTCGCTTCAACGCGATGTTTTTCGGTATCTAGAGACGCTTTAATCTGTGTATGATGTACACGATCCGTATGCGGTCCGGGCACTCGTAATGCCGATGCCATGACACTGCTTGTGCACAGCACCCCGAGTAAGAGCACAATTTTTTGCAATAATTGCATTTGGCTTCCTTCATATTGTTATTAAAATAAACGTCAACAGACTAAACAACCGCCTTAGCCTGTTCAAGTGTTAAGTTACCGATTAATAACAAGATAGAGGCGTCACAAAACCTATATGTATGAAGTGGTATTGTATGTAATTCGATGAAAGTGCCTGTATTAGCCACTTTCATGATTCACGATATTAATAAGAAACATAATTCGTTAATTTAATGAGACAGGTTTGTTACAAGTTGTAACAATTGTTCATGTTGATGTGAGGATATCCAGTCTGATCTTAACTAGGTATTTGCTGCTTTTGATAACTCTTATGCCACGTATATAAACCCACACCTGACAAGATCAAGAATACGCCGTACAGTAACGAAGTCGGATAGAGTCCTTTTTGAAAATAAATGCCAATAGCCACAATATCAACGACTATCCACAGCACCCAATTAAAGATCTGACGCCTGGTCATTAGCCACATAGCGAGTAAACTCGTTGAGGTAGTAAAGGCATCACCATAGGCGAAGCTAG
>Ga0209395_1008187_pt1 | contig 10728 bp, 15 predicted proteins | sample GOMGulsemesocosm_3_FD_184635 | JGI IMG/M metagenome (GOLD analysis project Ga0209395, IMG submission 184635) | Methane-oxidizing microbial communities from mesocosms in the Gulf of Mexico - GOM9D Gulf of Mexico (SPAdes) (version 2) | ecosystem: Environmental > Aquatic > Marine > Cold seeps... | reverse complement strand
TTAAAAATTTCGGCTTTAGGATTTTCGGTAAAAGAAATGATCGGCGGAATTCATTACTGGGAAGACTTTGAACGATACCCGGTAAATCGTCGAGTTACTGAAGTGCAAAAGTAAAAAAGACTCGCGATAGGCAACCATTATCCAAAATGATGGTTGTCATAAATTCATATTAAAAATATTGAGGATCATATGGTTAGTTGTTTTATTGAATATATTATTGATGTAAATAAAGTCAAAGAGTTTGAACATTATGCCAAGCTCTGGATCTCGTTAGTCAATGAATTAGGTGGCCAACATCAAGGTTATTTTTTGCCATCAGAAGGTGCCAACGATATTGCCTTGGCGTTATTTACTTTCCCTAGCTTGGCAGCCTATGAGCAATATCGAAATACGTCTTTTAAAAATCCAGCCTGTATTGCTGCTTTTGATTATGCCAAACAAACCCAGTGCATTAAGCGTTATCAGCGTAGCTTTTTTCGACCATTATTTAGTTAAATCTTAAGGACAAGTAATGGAATATTGCATTCGCCTTGCAACAAATAAAGATCAACAATCTATTTTAGTGATGATACAACAACATGCACTGTTTGAAGGACATGAACTCAGCCTTTCTAAACAACATCAACAATTAAACAACATCGAAAATCTACCTGTCACTATTTTTGTCGTTGAATCAAATGACATGCTTATTGGTTATATGTCAGTGATCAAACAGTTTTCAACGTGGGACATGGATTGGTATCTTTATCTTGATTGTTTGTACTTAACGGAGGAAACCAGAGGGCATGGCATAGGTCTAAAGTTGATGGAAAACCTGAAGGGTTTTGCCAAAAAAAATAAGGTAACTATGATCCAATGGCAAACACCAAAGGACAATTTTTCTGCGATATCATTTTATCAAAAACTTCCTGCTATCAATAAAGAAAAGCAACGCTTTTTCTGGCCAGTCTAAAGAGTTTTCATCTCCATTTATAATACGATGAGAAAGCTGTTCATTGGCCTTTTTGAACAGCTTGGTGAGATTTATTCTGAAGAATTATAATGTTTAACAAAAACATCATAAATCACTTTTTCAACCTCAGTACCATAACAACGTGTATGTTTAAATACACCATCTTCTTCGTAAACACTTGAGTTATAGATGACATATTTAATTGCATCTTTTCCTTGCACTCTTGAAGGGTAATTCTTTAATTTATCTAGTCGACCTAAACGCTTCATCATGTCTGATAAGCAATCTTCATCCATCTGAAATTCTGAAACGTGATGACCGACATATTGATTTCTTGTATACCCTAGAACCTCAAGTTCACACATGTTTGCATAAAGAATAATGCCTTCTGGTGAAACGGCGTGAATACCAATTGTTGAGTTATCAATAAATTCTTCAGGACTTTCAGTAAACATAAATCACCTAACGAGCTAATAGCCTAACTCGTTTTAAAAATTGCACATTTATATAATCACTCTAGCTGCTTTAATTTCGTTTAACAATCGTAAGCGTCTATATTTCAGTCTATTTTTAACAGCCAGTTTGCTCGTATAACTCTAATGGAAGTCCATCTGGATCATTAAAAAAGGTAAACTTTTTATTGGTAAACTCATCTACTCTAATTGGCTCTACAACTATATTTTTTGAAATTAAATATTGTGACATTACTTCAACTGAATCGACAGAAAAGGCCAAATGCCTCAAACCTAAAGCTTCAGGGAAGCTTGGTCTGTCTGGTGATTTAGGGAAAGAAAACAATTCTATTTGAGCACCACTAGGTAGCTTTAAGTCGAGTTTATAAGAATCTCTACTTGCTCGGTAATTTTCGGCAATAATTTCCAGCCCTAAAATATCAGAATAAAAGTGCTTTGATTTTTCATAATCAGAGCAGATTATTGCTGCATGATGAATAGATTTTAACACTCCACTCTCCTTGACATCTTATCCACCTTACTTATTCAATATTTGCTTTAAATCTTCAGGGATAGGCATTGGTTTTAATGGATTGACATTGGCTCCGCCTGTGTTTCCTGTAGGAACCCAAATTTTGGAAAACAATACCGAAGCAATTATTCTGCTCACTTGCCCAAACACTTCCTGAGTATTGTGTTTCTTGAAACCTACTTTCAGCATCCACCAATGGGATTTAGTATGTGGAATGATATAATTTTGCCCAAGAATATGAGCTCGTTCTAAATGATGAAATGCAGAATCAAATTCATTGAGTTGATAAAAATGAATAGCTTCTTTCATTTCTAAACAGTAAGCATCTTTAAGTTTTTGTCGCATAACGTTACCCATTGAATTCTTTTTAACACTCTAAAAATTATAAAGTACGTCATACTCGGCATGCAAACATAACACTATATTATTTAATACATGAAAAGCATCAAACAGCGAGTAATGAATTAAATAAAATTCGCCAGCCATTAACTGCCCCAGCTGTTGAGCGCTAAGTCTATATTGTCTACAATAGCGTACTTTAAATTTAAGTCAGGTCACTAAAATGAACGATAGTAAATCGCTACCAGAATTACCAGATCGCCTTTCGGGTAATTCCCGTAGCCCACATCACGTGGCAGAAATTTTTGAGCACAACATTGGTATTCGACTAAACGGCAAAGAGCGTACCGATGTTGAGGAATATTGTATCAGTGAAGGATGGGTAAAAATTGCCTCTCCTAAAGCCTTGGACCGTCGAGGACAGCCATTGCTGATAAAGATAAAAGGAACGGTTGAAGCCTTTTATAGTTAATACCATTTTAGTCTCCGCCTCCATAATCAGGATGTGGAGACTAAAATGAAAAAATACTTTTCATTACTACATCAAATACTATACCTAATACCGCCATATATATCATATAGATAGCGGCTCCTTTTGCGACGATTTTCCACCAAATTTGCTGATAAACGACTTTAAATGCCGTGTATATATACCATATCAAATATAAGGAAGGGGGAACTTGCAGCAGCAGAAATATCTGATGAGATTTTTCCAAAGCCTCTATCGGTGAAATTAGCATTAACATGACATAAGCTATGCTATGTAAATGCATGGAAAAGACTAAATTACCAATATAGTAACTCTGCCTAAAAAATAGTTGAACAATAAGGGCAAATATTGGGAATAGTAAGAACATCGCCTTTGAATAATAACTCACCATCGAGTCAGTCATAGGGCGATCAGGAGCGTAAACCTGATATACGCTAGAGAAAATGACGAAAAACATAATACTGATCGCTAAGTATAAGCGTAGCGGTGGTGTATATTTTACCCGTTTCCCTTGGTTAAACTCGTAGGTGAGTTTTCCCGGCTTGCTAAACAAAGTCCGCAAAGTTAGCCACAGTCTGCCATCAATATCTAATAGCTCATGTAACATGTCTTTACTCACCGCCACAAACGGTCTATTTAAGCTGGACGAGCTTTGCCCGCACTCACAACAATAGTGAGCACTTTCAATAAGTTTAGTATGGCAATTTTTGCAATTCATCTAACCATTTTATCGCTAAGCTGTGATGTTTTGCAATCTTATACCACTTTGATTTGGTTGTTGTAATACCTTTGGGAATGATGGATTAACTGGCTAAACGCTTTTTCTGTTTATTTCGATAATGGCTCTTACTGGCGATATAAAGGGTTTTCTTCACTTCACAAAATACTTTGCTTTTGTTTTTATTGGTTAATTTGGTTGTTTTAATAATGACTGTTTCATTTTCATTATTCACCGTTTGTTTTAGCTGTTCAAGTTCCTCCCGTGAATAGGTAAACTCGGCATATAAATCTTCTCTGGCAGGTGCTTTGAAAGTTATCTCCGCAGACTTATCCCAAACAACATATTCGCTGTCGAGTAGATTGATCAATTGTACCATTGGAATGGGGTCTACCGCGGAAAACATACTGCCGCCAAATATAGAACCTACATAGTTTCTATTTTTGTAGCTGATCGGTAGCTTCATAGTCACGCTCAGTAAATCATTTGCCACGTGGACTATTTTTCCGGTACTTCGACGATACATTGGGGATAAATTAAAGCCATGTTTAAACAAACCAGCTTTACTGAATATCTTAACGCCATATATAGCCATTTTTTGATAAATAGACATTAAGCTTATTTTCCTGTTTTCTTTCGAGGGGAAACTCTCATGGTGATATCAGCATGAAATACTTCTTCTCCATGAGTATCGAAGACGCCGACAGGCATGACGACATCTTGTGCTTCAGACCAATGAAAATCTTCCACTGAACATATTGCGCGTAAATCTGTTTTTGCCATTTTGAGATATTTAACTTCCATACCAACAGGGATCCAACGAAAATCTCGGTCAAGTGAAACATCCAAACAACTTCCACCTGCTAATTCAGCAGCATTACACATGGCAATAGCATGAACCGTGTTGATGTGGTTAAGTACCGAACGACGCTTTTTAAAGAATATCTCTACTGTTCCTGGTTTTACCTCGATAAATAGCGGCTTGATACTGGAGAAATAAGGCGCTTTTATACAAACTATTCGACTGATCAGCCAGCGTCCAATGCCTGTGCCACCGAGTGACTTCCAAAGCTTTAATAGCGGACTTTTTGAAGGCTTGTAAGCCATATTATTCTCTCCTGAAATCTATAAGTAAGGTGATTTAAACAATCGAAATTCAGTACATTTATGTTCACTAACTTCTACTCTTATTGTTCTTATCATCATGTGGCGTGCCTGAAGGTGCTTTATTTATACGGGCTCCGCAAGTCATCTGACCAGTATAGGTATCTTAGTTCACATGTCAACTCTGATGGAGAATAGGCAGCTTTTAGTATTTAAAGTGTATTCTGAAGAAGATATTTTTTTATCGGCATAAAATTTATTTCAACCTTTTCTAAAAATCTGAGTATTAACCTCTATCAAAACAAACTTGCTTCCATGTGAATATGAAATTCTATAAGGAAGCTTCAGCTGGCATTGGCCAGCCCGTTTTTAGAACGTGGTTATTTAATACTGGAGATTCACACACTAATATGAAAATTTTTAAAGTAATGTTACTAACCTATTTATGCCTGCAAAGTACTATTTCTTATGGCCAAGAAAGTACCGACAAATATGCAGATGCAGCTAAACTGATTGATGTCTGGCTGGAGTATGAAAAAGATTACAAGCAAATCCCATTTATTTCGGGAGTCGCGGTAGAAGACCAAAAAATTGTCTGGAGTGGAGCTTTTGGCAATGCCAATATCGAAAGTTCCTTAACGGGTGATGAAAACACCATGAGCAGCATCTGTTCTATCTCAAAAGTATTCACGGCAACGGCTATTATGAAATTAGTCGACGAAGGTAAAATCAGCTTAGACGATAAAGTTAAAGATATTTTACCGAATTACTCGATCACTCAGAAATTCCCATCGGGTGGTGCTGTTACTGTTCGGTCGTTACTTAGTCATACATCGGGTGTGCCACGTGATACCAAGCATGCTTATTGGGGCGGACCTGACCATAACTTTCCAACAGAAGATGAATTTTATGCAAGTATATCTACTCAAGCAACAGAGCAGCCTGTTGGAAAGCAAGTATCATATAGTAATCTTGGCTACGCTTTACTTGGACAAATCATTGAAGAAGTTTCAGGTGATACTTACAAAAGCTACCTTGAGTCTAGTCTTTTTCAGCCGCTTGATATGTCAAATTCAGTCGTTGAGATGCAGCCATCACTTTATGGCAATAAACATGCGATAGGTTATAGCGCCATCAATCGATACGGCACACGTAAACGTGCCAATTTTTACCAAGGTAAAGCAATGCAACCTGCGATGGGCATTTCTACTACCGCTCTTGATATGGCTAAATTTGCAATGTGGCAGTTTAGATTAGCAGGCGCAGATAAATCTGAGATCATGCAGCCATCAACCCTTAAAAGTATGTATAAAACACAAGGAATCGGCAAAAACGAACACGATCGCGGTTTTGGTTATGTTGTGTATAAAGACAAAAAAGGCAGTGATTGGGCTATTCATGGAGGTGTATGCCCGGGTTATGTTAGCTTTTTAAAAATGAATGTCACAGAAAAGAAGGCTTACGCGTTTCTTGTTAGTGCCAATAAGGTTAATTCTTATAAGTATGTCGACCAACTAATGGCCATTCTAGATAGTGCTGAACAAATCGAAGATAAAGAAAAAAGTGCAGTCGATTTGTCTCAATATACCGGCTTTTTTAATGTTAACCCATGGAACAGTGATTATTATGTTGCTCAATGGGGCAATGACTTGGTGAGTTTACACTTTCCTTTTGAGTCGCTGAAGTACTCTATACGACAGTATCAACATATAGAAGGAGATACCTTTCAAGTGCTTGAAGATGGCGAGTTTATTGATGAAACCACTCATTTTATTCGCGATAAACAAGGCAAAGTCGAAAAAATTCATAACATGGGCAATTATCATTATCGAACAACGTACCCCAAAAAATAGTCAACATCACGGCTCATATTTAAACAAATAAAGCGATTCAACATTGCTCACGCCGAAAAGTGAGCAATGTTATTTTTCTTAAAATCAATGCCGCACAGCTAGCTTACCTTTCTTAAACTTCAACATTATTGGTCGCGAAAATACACTATAACCATCACTGATAGCGAACTATGAATACAATCGATTTCACCAATGGCATAAAACCCATTAAGGTAAGGTATAACTTTTTTGATGGAATAACAGTTGAACAATTTTACTGATAAAGTGGCTTTAATTACTGGCGCAGGTAACGGCATTGGCCGAGCAACGGCTTTAGCATTTGCTCAACAACAAGCGAAAGTTATCGTTTCTGATATAAGCCATCAAGATGGCGAGCAAACCGTTGCATTAATTCGTGATGCAGGTGGCGCAGCACATTTTATACGGTGCGATGTCACCCAAGAGGCAGATGTCCAAGCTCTGATAGAGGGCACTCTAGCCACTTATGGCCAACTTGATATTGCTTTTAATAATGCTGGCATTGAAATAGAACAAAGCAAACTTGCCAGAGGCGAAGAAGAAGTTTATGACCTGATCATGGACGTAAATGTTAAAGGTGTGTGGCGTTGTATGAAACATCAGATCCCCGTCATGTTAAATCAGCCAAGCGCTGTCATTGTTAATACCGCTTCGGTGGCTGGTTTAGGTGCTGCACCTAAAATGAGTATTTATAGTGCGAGTAAACATGCCGTGATTGGCTTAACTAAATCCGCTGCCATTGAATACGGTAAAAACGGTTTAAGAGTTAATGCTGTATGCCCTGCGGTTATTGATACCGATATGTTCCGCCGCGCAGCTGAAGAAGATCCTAAAAAAGCAGAATATGTTAAACACATGCACCCAATAGGGCGGATTGGTCAAGCAGAGGAAGTGGCCGCTGCAGTATTATATTTATGTTCAGCCGATGCAGGTTTTACCACCGGTGTTGCCCTGCCTGTTGATGGTGGCGTTACGGCTATTTAAAGTTAACTGTCTGAGGATTTTTGATGAAAGATGTAATCTTGTATGGATACCCAACCAGCCCCTTCGTAATTAAAGTAGCAAGTTTTTTGAATTATAAAAACATTCCTTTTAAACATGTTGCTGTTAATCCTATTTCACCGGTACAAATCAAGTTTACTGGTCAAAGACAAGTGCCGGTATTACAGATTGACCAAGAATGGCGAAAAGATTCAACTCCGCTGGGTATATGGCTTGATGAACTCTTCCCTGAAAAATCCCTGCTAGGTATAATGAAAATGAAAGGAGCGCCATTTTATCAATTGATCAATGGGTCAGTGACCATCTGATCGTTGCAAAGTTTCGAGCCGCTGTAGAGTGGGAAAATACTTGGGATGCGCTGAGAAATGGCTGGTTATTATCTCGGGCTGTAAGTCACGGTACTAAGATTCCATTATTTATTCGTATTTTATGGCCGTTTTTTGTGAAAAAAGCAAAATTCATCGTCGATATGGTTGCTCATCTTGATAAAAAAGAATCTCTTGCGGCAATGCGTTTGAGGTTGTGCGACGAATTTATTCAACACTTACAATCGGGTCCTTTTTTAGGTGGTCAGCAACAAATATCGCTTGCAGATTTATCTGCATACATGACTATTATTTCCAGTCATTTAATGGGCATGCATGCCGAGTCGCCATTATTAAAAAATGCACAAGTGCTCGAATGGTGCCGACGGGTTCAAGCTGAATTACCAGATAATCCATTACTGATACCGGATAAATTTATTGAACGAGGGCATGTTTAGGGATTTTTCCTGCCAATACACACCTTTCACTTTGCAACCTCTACTTTAGGTAGAGGGAAAATTAACCTTTTTTTGTAGCAGCTCTAGAAACCATCTCGTTCGATAAGGAAGGTATTTACTGGTTGTATACAATGCATTAATCGTAAAAGGATTGACTGGGTATGAAGGAAGAACTTCGATTAGTTCGCCAGAATTAAGGTCTTTCTCATAAAGCCATTTTGGCCCCCAATTAATACCCGCGCCGCTTTTCACCAAATACTCTATCGAACGCAAACTATTAACTATAATATTGCTGTTAATTTTTGCATGAGAGAATGAACTACCGTCTTGAAACTGAATATCCATTTGCGATTGCTGGGCTGAATAAAGGATAAAATTATGCTTTTCAAGATCTGCTGGCGAATCTGGTATGCCATTGAGTTTTAGGTATTCTTTGCTGGCGACAAGAACCCGAGGAGGACAGCCGAGGTGTTTTGCGTAAATTCTCGCATTGCCTAAACCACCAATCCTAATGGCAACATCTATATTGTTTTCAAGCAAATTACTGGTATCACTGCCTAAAATTAATTCTACGTTCAGTTCAGTAGCTTGCTGCTGCATTTGTTGAATAACCGGAATAACAAAGTTATCGCCAAGATCAACCGTTGTTGCTATGCGAAGTTGGCCGCTGAGCTCGCTATTATTGTTAAAGACAACGTCTTCAAGTGCTTGCTGATCATTAACGATTTTGCGCAAACCTTGGTAGTAGGTTTTGCCTATTTCGGTGGGGAACGTTTTTGATGTTGAGCGGTGCAAAAGCTTGGTTTTTAAACGCTGCTCTAGTTTGACAATTTTTCTACTTAACGTAGAAGGCTCTATTTTCAGATGCTCAGCCGCTTTTTTAAAACTGCCATATTCAACAATATAAACAAACAACTCTTCTGGTGTATACATACTAATTGCAAATTTGACATTTAATAGTTGTCATATTAGATATATACCGCAATTAACGCAATAAGATATAGTGCTGGCTATTAGAGAGCTGGTTATTGAATAGATAATCCAGCATGTAAATTTTCAGCCAATTAGGAAAAACAATGTTTACTGCTTATAGTCGAATCATCAAATCATTTTGTTTAACTTTACTTGTCATTTCGACCATTTCGAATGCTAAGGCTCTCGAAAAGTCAGCCGTTGAACTAGCCGATGGCATCTATTCATTCAGTACAAACGGTGAATATATTTCTATGTTTGTTATTACTGACGATAGCGTACTTGTTTTTGAAACCATGAATTCATTTCATGCAAAAGCAATGATAAGTAAAATAAAAGAAATTACCGATAAGCCCATTAAAATGGCTTTTCATAGCCATAATCACTGGGACCACTCCAGTGGTGGCAAGGTATTTGTTGACGAAGGTGCTGATACACTTGCACACGTAGAGGCAGCCGCATGGATGGAAGCAAATCCCTATCAGGATATGATTGTGCCCACTCAAACTTGGTCTGGAAACTTAAAACAACTTGAATTGGGTGGCGTGCAAGTCGAGTTACATTATTTGGGCATGAATCATGGCTTAGGTATGACGGTATTTTATTTGCCAGAAAGCAAAGTCGCTTATATCGCCGATATCGTTACTCCTAATCGTGTTATTTTCACCGTAGCCCCAGACTTCAATTTAAGAGAATGGGAACGTAGTTTAGTTGAAGTACTTAAGCTAGATATTGATAAAGTGGTATATTCACACAATGAGCATCAAAAGCCATTGCAACAAGGCGATAAAACAGATGTATTGAGCCAGCTAGAATATTTGAGAGACTTAAGAGGCGGTTTTTATGCTGAGTTGAAAAAAGGCACAAACCCAATGCTTATTCCACGCACACTTAAGCTGCCTAAATATGAACACTGGGTAGGGTATAATGATTGGTTAGAAATGAATGTTTGGCGGGTATTAACGGATGAATTTATGGGCCCATTTCCTTGGAGACCGGAAACAAAAGACCATAAAAATCAATAAGACAGGCTTGACCATATAAGGAAATCATTTACCATCAATTAGGGATAAACAGTTGATAAGGACTACTAATGACAGCAAACAAAGATAAAATACGAGCATTACTGAAAGGAATCGAAACAGGTGATCCTCAAGCTGTACTGGTGGTAAATGAAAATGAGTATGTTCAGCATAACCCTCATACCCGTGAAGGCAATGTCGGCTTAGCAGAGCTATTCAAACAAATAGCGAAAACTGAGCCGAAAGTGAAAATGGTACGGGCTTTTGAAGATAAAGACTTTGTTTTTGCTCATATGGAATATAACTTTTCGAGTGTTAAAGCGGCGTTTGAAATATTCCGCTTCGAGGATGGTTATGCCGTAGAGCATTGGGATAACATGCAACCCTTACAAGCGCTCAATGAGTCAGGTCGAAGTATGTTAGACGGCCCAACAACTTCTGAGGAGCATGAACTAACAGAGATTAATCGTGAAAAAATATCATTATTTGTCAACGACATATTAATTAACCG
>Ga0209395_1008186_pt1 | contig 10728 bp, 10 predicted proteins | sample GOMGulsemesocosm_3_FD_184635 | JGI IMG/M metagenome (GOLD analysis project Ga0209395, IMG submission 184635) | Methane-oxidizing microbial communities from mesocosms in the Gulf of Mexico - GOM9D Gulf of Mexico (SPAdes) (version 2) | ecosystem: Environmental > Aquatic > Marine > Cold seeps... | reverse complement strand
GCTTTTAAAGGTAATGATAACTTGTTGCCAGAAGAAGCTGAAACTTACGCTTTATCGGTAAAGTATCATGACACTATCTCTTTAATGTCCTTCGATGTTTCTTCATCTGTTTACCAACAATCGATAGAGAATTCTATTGTCGCCATCTTTAACTCAAGCGGCACCGGTAGTTATACCAACGTTAGTAGTGCTGAGCTTTTGGGTTTAGAGCTACAAATGGGCAGTAAAATCACCTCTGCACTCTCTGTCTCCCTACAAGCGCATTGGATTGATAGTGATACCCAATCTGAATACGTTGCTTTTAACAATAAAAAATTACCCGGAATTTATCACCAACAATATAGTGCTGCGCTGAGTTATCAGCTAAGCGATGCCTTAGCCATCAAAGTAAACACCAATATTGATAAAGAGCTGTATTTCAACCGCAGTAATCAGTTTGAAACGAATGATGAACAAAATAAAACCGGTAACCCGGCCAATCGAATGGTTACCGACTTGTCATTACATTGGCGTATTAAAAATTACAGCATCAATTTCACCTGCGCCAACCTATTTGATGAACACTATCAAGATCTCGCTAACCGCCCTGCTCAAGGGCGAAGCATCCAATTAAAATTTTCTATAGAGGATATATAAATGTTACCTAAGTTAAAAAACAAGCTGCTACCGCTAAGCTTAGCAATTAGCGCAACACTACTTACGGCTTGTGGTTCTGATGATAAAAACACAGCCCCTGAATTAACTGGTGATTTAATGCCAGTAGTCGCTGAAAATACTTTAGCGGTTGGTCAATACACAGCAACAGATGTTAACAATGACAACATTACGCTTAGTTTAAATGATGCTGCTAATGCCTTATTCACCCTTGAGCAATCTGGTGCTTTAAGCTTTAAAGTAGCGCCAGATTTTGACAATGGTGATACTGGTCCATTTAACGTTACGATTACGGCAACTGATGACGGCAAAGGTGCACTTAGCACTGAGCTAGCAATAAGCATCACTGTCGGTGATGTTAAAGACACACCATCTGTTGCGGTAGTGCAAACAATCGCTCCAGATTACTCTAACTCTGAAGTTGCCTACCTTGATGCAAAAAGCCAGCAAGTTGCTTCTGGTTATTATAGAAAGGACGCTTCTGACTACACCCTGAGTAGCTACAAAGGTGATGTTTTTCATATTGGTCGTTTCTTTATTGATGAAATTACAAAATATGATGCAATCGAAGTAGCTAGCCGTGATAGCGCTATTTGGTCTTACTCAACCAATGATCCACAAGACTCGACGCGTAACCCATATGCCCTGGTATCTTTAAGTGAAACTAAGGCATACTTATTACGTTACGGCTCAAGTAAAGTTTGGATTGTTAATCCTCAAGCAAGCACTAGTGAAGACTTTAAAATTGGCGAGTTAGACTTAACAAGTTACGTACATGCAGATAACAGCAACAGCACACCAAGTCCTGCTGCAGCAGTAATTACTGATGGTAAGTTATATATTGCCATGCAAAGACAAGATGACTCCTATAACGCCGGCACTGCCTATGTTGCCGTATTTGATACAGCAACGGATACTGAAATTGAAACCAATGCCAATGCTGATGATAATGTTAAAGGTATTCCGTTAGTTGGTGTTAACCCGCTTGAACATAGCTTAGTGGCTAATGAAGACAAAGTTTTTGTTACGACGCGAAATGGTTATAGTTCATTTGATTTATCATTAAGCAAAATTGAAGAAATTAACACTGGTGATTACACGGTACGCCAAGTACTTAATGCTGGTGATATTGTCGATAATACTGCAAGCTTTATTAAAGCCAGTGTTGTGGTATCACCTGAAAAAGGATATTTCTATGCGAGCCAAGCAATCTTTACCCCTACATATCATGAAGTGGGATCTTTATATGAATTCAACCCAACAACAGGTGAGATTTTAACCGTAAATGTTGCTGATACAGGTACTGAGAATATCAGTTTTATCGGTTTAGATTCAGCTAACTTTTTATGGGTTAGTATTGCTAACCCTGAATTACCTGGCGTTGATGTGATTGATACCACAACAAACACTATGAGTATCGACCGTTTAATTACCACGTTAAACCCAGGTACTATTCGTTTTATTGAAGAGTAATGAACCTTCATTAAGATATTTCATTTACCCTAATAGAAAGCCTGCGATTGCAGGCTTTTTTATTCGATAAATTTTTGCTGAGGATGAATCACTAAACGACCAGCATATAAGTGTTTTTAAAAAGTGAACTCACTGTGAAGGAGAATATGATTCACGATACCGCTGTGATCATGGAAATAATGCAACTTGGCAAAGGCCTCACCCCACAGAATGATAGCTAATTCATTTCGAATCAATACTCAAAGAATCTAAAAGTTTTAATCACAAAAGTTAGTTCGCACAGCAACTTAGCTTTCTTGTTTTATTCTAGTTCATTGTCTACGCTAATCTATAACACAACTATTTCACTCTAATTTTTAATGGCTATTTCCATTAAGAGATATGGAGTAATACGCGGTCATTTTAGGAGTAACAATGCTTGCTGATATGCAAAAAAAACTGAACATCAGTTTTGTCATTCTCACAATCTCTGTTTTACTTGCGCTGTTTGATACTGGCTTAAGTATGCTGATAGCGATTGTCCTTGGTTTGGTTGTTATTGCGGCCTGTTATGCATGTTTCTTCTTTCAGAGAAAAATCACCTTAGCGTATCAGCAACAACTAATACAGACTGAGCAAACATCTACCAAGCAAAGCCAAGATAATATTCACTTAGAGCAATACCTAAATTTAGCGCATCAAATCATTGACGTTTGGGCTGGTCAGACCGATTTAGCCAGGGGGCAAGGCGATGATAATATTAATCAATTAGCGACAAACTTTGCACAAATTAAAGACCAATTAGCCGAAGCAATTCAAACGTCACAAGAAACCTCTGGCGATATGAGTGGTGAAAGTGGTTTAACACATATTATCAGTCAGTCTGAGCAATCACTTAATGCCATAATCCAATCACTACATGATGCAATGGTTGGTCGTGATCAAATTTTAAGTGAGATAAATAATTTATCGACCATTGCTGAAGAGCTTTCAAAAATGGGCGATGAAGTAGCCGGCATAGCGTCACAGACCAATTTGCTCGCTCTTAACGCTGCTATTGAAGCAGCCCGTGCAGGAGAAGCTGGTCGAGGTTTTGCTGTTGTGGCCGATGAAGTTAGAACCTTATCTACTCGCTCTGGAGAAACAGGCGCCCGTATTACTAAAACAATTATACAAGTAAATGAAACCCTGCAAAACACATTAGAGAAAACCCAAGACTTTACCAAACAAGATGCCTTGATCATTAATGAAGCCGAAGAAACGATAAAACAAGTCATTGAGAACTACAGTAATGCTGGTGAAAAAATAATACTCAGCGCCAATCAACTTGAACAAGAAAATACCACGGTGCAATTAGCAATAGATGATGTTCTGGTCTCTTTACAATTTCAAGATAGGGTGAGTCAAATATTAGGTCATGTTTGTGATGATATGAATAAACTGGCGCCTAATTACCAGCAATGTCAGTACAACTTCAGCCAAGGAGAGCCGATACTTCCGGTAGATATTGACCAATGGCTTAATAATATTAAACAGACTTATACCACATTAGAGCAAGTTGCCGTTCATGATGGTAGCGACCAAGTTAAAGATAATAAAAATGATGAAATAACCTTTTTCTAAAAGATTATTTACTTCGCGGTTAATGAAATAAATGGTAGGTAAATAATGAGTAAAACAATTTTAATTGTTGATGATTCAGCGAGTATTAGACAAGTGGTATCGATTACCTTAAAAGGCGCCGGTTATGACGTTATTGAAGCTGTTGATGGTAAAGATGGCTTAACTAAACTCGATGGTAAAAAAATTCATTTGATAATCTCGGATGTAAATATGCCAAATATGGGCGGCATAGATATGGTTAAAGCGATTAAACAAATGGCCGCTTATAAATTTACTCCCATAATTATGCTTACTACTGAAGCCTCTGATGATATGAAACAGCAAGGTAAAGCGATAGGTGCTAAAGCTTGGATGGTAAAGCCTTTTAAACCAGAGCAAATGCTGCAAGCCGTGACTATGCTTACTTAATCCTTGGTAAATGTCGCGTCTAAATACATAGCAGGGCTGGCGAAAAATAACACAAGTTGAGAAATAATGGCTGATGTAAAGATTACCCAAAAGCGCAATAACAGTACTGAGATCATCATTAGTGGTGAACTCACCATTTATTGCGCAATGGAAGTCTACCAACAGCACTTTCAGCAATTGAAAGTAAAAGAAATAACGCTACTCCAACTTGGAAGTATTACAGAAATTGATACTGCAGGTGTACAACTACTTATCATGCTGATGAAAATAGTCAGTGAGCAAAATAGCAGCTACCAAATCACAAGCTTAGGAGAGGCCGTCACTGACTACAGTAACTTATTTCAACTTAATCGCTACTTTATCGACTTTGAAAATATTAATGAAATGATCTCAAATAAAAAAGAGGATCAACAATGAGCTTAGATGCCGTATTACAAACTTTCTATGTCGAGGCTCAAGAACATCTAGAGTCAATGGAAAATGTGCTGTTAAAAATGGATGAGGGCGAATGTGATGATGAAATGCTTAATGAAATATTTCGCTCTGCACACACTATTAAAGGCTCTGCAGGTATTTTTGGATTGGACCATATAGTTAATTTTACCCATGTAGTTGAAAATGTACTAGATCGTGCTAGGGACAATGAAATAACAATCGAAAAATCTTTAGTTGACGTTATTTTTAAGTGCCGCGATCATATTCAAAGTCTAGTTGGGGTTACTTTAGATGAGTTTAATGCACAAACTGACCTACAAAAAACAGACAGTGATTTACTCAAAGCATTAAAACCTTGGGCCAGTGAAAGTGAAAATCAAGCAGCACCAGACAATGATGCCCTAACTGATACCTCGATAGATAATACACAAAAAGATGAAGACACTGGTGATAACCTTTGGCATATATCGCTTCGCTTATCTATAGATTGTCTTAAAAATGGCATGGATCCTCTATCCTTCATTAAATTTCTGAGCAGTCTCGGCGAAATTAAACATATAGAAACGATTATTGATAACTTCCCTACCGCAAACAATTATGATGCAGAAACCCTTTATTTCGCTTATGAGATTTCATTAAAATCAGATGCAGACTTAGAAGCAATAGAAAATACTTTTATGTTTGTACAAGATGATTCTGACATCAGCATTTTACCCCCAAGTGCTAAAGTTGATGATTACCTAGCATTAATAGACAAATTGCCAGAGGAAAATCAAAGACTTGGTGACATATTGGTAAACTGTGGTTCACTAACTAAACATTCTTTAGAACTTGCCTTAACATCACAAAGTAAAGAAAACTCGAGCGCTGGAGACGAAGATGTCAATCATAAACTCGGAGAGCTATTAACTAAACAACATAAAGTGCCTGAAACCGTGGTTAATGCGGCCTTAAGCAAACAACAGAAAATTAAAGGCCAGAGTCAAGAAGGTAAACAAATTAGAATTGACTCAAACCGATTAGATCATCTAATCAATCTTATTGGTGAATTGGTAATCAACCAGCAACGTATTGACTTACTCTCCAAAAAGAGTAATAACCCGCCATTAATTGAAGCCGTGGATGACTTTGAGAATTTTACTAATCAAATTCGTGATGCTGCTTTAAGTTTAAGAATGGTGCCTATTGGTGGCACTTTTCAACGTTTCAAACGACTTGTTAGAGATACAGCTCAAGAGCTAGGTAAAGAAGTGGAGCTGACTATTGATGGCGCTGACACAGAGCTTGATCGTTTAATGGTGGAAAAGTTAGGTGATCCACTAACTCACATTGTTCGAAATGCTATGGACCATGGCTTAGAGTCTATTGAAGAACGAAAAGCTGTTGGAAAAGATAGCAAAGGGCAACTTAAACTTGCCGCCTACCATGAAGCTAGTCACATAGTTATCGCCATTAGTGATGATGGTAATGGCATTGATAAAGATCGAGTTCGAGAAAAAGCAATCGAGAAAGGCATTATTAATACCGATTCTCAATTGAGCGATAATGAACTCTTCCACCTTATATTCCATCCGGGATTCTCAACCGCTGCAGCAGTTACAAATCTGTCGGGTCGTGGTGTAGGAATGGATGTTGTTAAGCGAAATGTTGAGGCGTTGCAAGGCAGTATTGATATTAAATCAGAAGCCGGTGTCGGCTCAGAGTTCAAAATACGATTACCACTAACATTGGCAATAATTGATGGATTTCATGTTGAAGCTAAAGGTACACATTTCATTATTCCACAAGCCACCATCATTGAATGTATAGATCTGGCTAACCATCAGGACATTAAGGGAAGGCACTGTATTAACTTACGTGGCGAGATGATTCCCTATTTGAACATGGCTGAAATATTTAACCTTACATCAAACAGTGAAGAGCCATTAGAAGAGACCATGCTACAAGCAGCCCAAAAACGAGAGCTCGTTATCGTTCAATTTGGCAGTGATGTTGCGGGCATTGCTGTAGATACTTTAAATGGCGAAATTCAAACCGTTGTAAAACCATTAGGGCCAATATTTAATGCACTAAAAGGCATAGGTGGTTCAAGTCTATTAGGAAATGGAGAAATAGCCTTTATTTTAGATGTTCCACAATTAATTGAATTAGCTATAGGCCATGAGATAACAAACAAAGTTACTAACGATGAAAAGATAAATGAGTAAGCATTATTAATAATGCTTATTTATACATTAACAGGCACTGAAAAACATATAAATATTAGCAACATACCTATAATCACATACCAACCAACACAGAATAAGATGATAACTCGGAGAATACAATGGTGGAAAAATCCAGCCAGTTCTTAACCTTTACTATTGCTGATGAGCATTTTGGTATGGACTTGCATCAAACAAGAGAGATTATTGAATATGCAGGCATTACTCAGGTGCCCTTAATGCCACAATTTATATCAGGTGTCATAAATCTGCGTGGGGAAGTTGTGCCTGTAATCGATTTAAGTGTTCGTTTAGGGCGCCAACCAATCACCATTCACAAAAGAACCTGTGTCATTGTCATTGAGTTACACACAAGTGAACAGCATTGTGTCCTAGGACTGCTCGCAGATGCTGTTAATGAAGTAATCGACATTTCATCGACTAATATTGAGGATGCCCCTGCATTTGGCGCAAAAATAAGAGCTGAATTCATTCAAGGTATTGCAAAGAAAGGTGATGAATTCATTGTGCTATTAGATGCTGAAAAAACACTGTCACCCAGAGAGTTAGCTCACTTAGTTGAAGCTGAACTGCAATAAGCCCGTTAATTAAATATAATTTTGAGAACAGAGGAAAACAACATGTTAGAAAAATTAAGCTTAAAAGCCAAACTTCTCTTTTTGGGCCTACTAGTCGCATTATCGCTGGTGTTATTGAGCTGGGAAGCTGTTAATGAACTATCACTGTTTCATGATTCAACGAAAAAAAGTTTTATACTAGTTGAACAAAAGGTAGAGATATTAACTGATATTACTAATGCCCACGTAATATTCAAGACTCAAGTCCAAGAATGGAAAAATGTCCTTATTCGAGGTAATGACAAAAAGCAATTCGATAAGTACAGTGCCCGTTTTCAAAGCAGCTCAGATAAAGTACAAGCACTATTATCTCATGCAATTAATAAATCTAAAGAGTTATCCCTTAACCCCCAAACAATTGTTGATGTAAGAACTGCTCATGCAGAGCTTAAAGTTGCCTATTTGACTGCCCTGAAAGAATTCGACAGCAAAGACTCTTTAACAGGAAAAAAAGTGGATAAGAGTGTTAGTGGCGTTGATAGACCTGCTAGTAAAGGTATGACGGCATTAGCTGAAAATGCGGATAAAAACTTCAAAGAGGTTATTTCTACTAATCAAATAACAATGGAGGAAGAGTTTGAAAAGAATAGATCGTCGTTAATTATGTTCTCATTCGTTGAGGGATTTGTAATTATAGGTTTAATGCTTTTTATCTTTTATGATTTATTTAAAACCTTAGGTGGTGATCCTCGCTACGCTGCAGAAGTTTGTAATCAAGTAGCAAACGGTGATTTAAGTATTGAAATTGATCTAAACCACAATGATAAGAGCTCACTACTCTCTAGTATCACTAATATGAAAAACCAATTAGCGACAATTATCCATGATGTTAGGTCTTCCTCCGAAGCTTTATCCTCAGCATCCACTGAAGTTAACTCTACCGCACAAACTATTGCTAAAGGCGCTTCAGTTCAAGCAGCTAGTGTTGAAGAAACCTCCGCCTCAATGGAGCAAATGTCGGCTTCTATCTCACAAAACAATGAAAATGCAGGCATCACAAATGGCATGGCACAACAAGCCTCAAAAGAAGCATCAGTAGGAGGAGAAGCGGTATCAGAAACCGTCGAAGCGATGCAAAAAATAGCAGAAAAAATTAGCGTTATTGATGATATTGCTTACCAAACCAACTTGTTGGCACTAAACGCCGCTATAGAAGCAGGACGTGCAGGAGATCACGGCAAAGGTTTTGCAGTGGTAGCCTCTGAAGTAAGAAAGCTTGCTGAGCGCAGTCAAGTAGCTGCTCAAGAAATCGGAGAGCTTGCAAAAGATAGCGTAAAACGTGCTGATTTGGCCGGGCAATCGCTTAAAGAAATGGTACCTTCAATTAATAAAACAGCTGACTTAGTACAAGAAATTGCTGCGGCATCTTCCGAGCAAGCATCTGGGGTACATCAAATTAATGAAGCTATAGCTCAAGTTAATCAAACTATGCAGCATAATGCCGCAGCTTCTGAAGAGCTCAGTGCAACTTCAGAAGAGATGAACGTGCAGGCATTGCAGTTACAAGAGTCGGTGAATTATTTTACCTTAGAAAGTTCACCACTAACAAAGGCCATACAGTCAAGTAATAACCCAATTAATAAAAGCACAAATGTCAGCTCAAAACCTAAAAAATCATCGAGCAGGTTAGTAGAAGATGGTAAAAACAGGGATGAAGATGATGATAAGTTTATAAGCTATTAATTTATTTAAATAACATAGCCACATTCCTCTACTTTCCTTGAGGAGCTATATAAATGGTTAAGGTTCGATAATGCAAAGGTTGTCGTAATGAGTCACTTGGAAACATTACCTTCAGAGGAGGTATTTACCCTTTTTCAAAAATTAGTTTACGACAAGCTAGGCATACACTTAGCTAAACAAAAGCGAATGATGTTAGGCCATCGTTTATTGAAACGCGTAAAACATATCAAGGCCAATGGTTTTTCTGATTATTTTAGGTTTATTACCAACCCCAATAACAGTCATGAATTAGAAGTGGCTTTAGAGTTAATGACCACTAATGAAACGTTCTTTTTTCGAGAAGAAAAACACTTTGAATATATGGCTCAACATATTCTGCCCAAGATAAACCCTAACCGAGAGTATAAAGTTTGGAGCGCGGCTAGCTCCTCTGGTGAAGAGCCCTATAGCATTGCAATGCTGCTTAATGAGCATTGCAATGCTCCATGGTCTGTTGTCGCTTCTGATGTGAATAAATCCGTATTAGCCCATGCCCGTAAAGGCATCTACATTGACGATAGAACCAAATTGCTCCCTCAAAAATATAGAGAAGCTTATTGTGCTAAAGGTACCGGCGAATTTGAAGGTTACATGAGGGTAAAACCAGAATTGAGAAAACGGATTAATTTCTTTGCTTTCAACTTACTCGATAATATGTCAAGTCTAGGCAATTTTGATCTAATATTTATTCGTAATGTTATGATTTATTTTGACGATAAAACGCGACAAAAAATTATTAGTGGTTTGCAGCAATGTTTAAATGAAGAAGGCCATCTGTTTATAAGTCACTCAGAAACATTACATGGCTTAGAGCATTCTTTTGAATTAATAAAACCTGCAATTTATAGACACGTACGTTAAGGAGAACCAATAAAAACAACCTAATTTATTGGAGAAAAGTCAATGCCCTTAGGTAAAACACATATTAACTTGCAACCCGGTGAAGTGTACTTTTCACCATCACAGGGCAATAATACAACTAAAGAATTAAAAACAATTTTGGGCTCTTGTGTGGCAGTAACAATTTGGCATTCAGAGAGTAGAGTCGCCGGCATGTGCCATTATTTATTGGCGCATGAAGCAAGTAACTCAGCAGTTACGCAAGTCATACAAAAATATCGTTACGGTGAGGAAGCACTCGATTACTTATTAAAAAAAATGGCACTACTTCACCCTTTAGATGAGTATGAATTAGCCTTATACGGGGGCAGTAACATGTACCCAAGTTTAACAACTCCTTCTATTGGCGAAGTAAACGTTAAATTCGCCCATGAGTGGGCGAGTAAAAATAAGTTAGTGTTTAGTCAGGAGGATATTTTAGGTATTAACGGACGCAGCGTAACATTGGATTTGAACACAGGTACTGTTCGACTAATCAAGTATGAACATAATTAAGGAGCTTTGAGTGACGATTAAAGTAATGATAGTTGATGACTCGGCTGTAGTAAGGCAAGTCATATCACAAATATTAAACGACTCAACAGATATTGAAGTTTATGCTGTAGCCAATGACCCTATATTTGCCTATAGCAAAATGCAAAAACAGTGGCCTGAAGTTATCGTACTTGATATTGAAATGCCACGTATGGATG
>Ga0209395_1008179_pt1 | contig 10738 bp, 8 predicted proteins | sample GOMGulsemesocosm_3_FD_184635 | JGI IMG/M metagenome (GOLD analysis project Ga0209395, IMG submission 184635) | Methane-oxidizing microbial communities from mesocosms in the Gulf of Mexico - GOM9D Gulf of Mexico (SPAdes) (version 2) | ecosystem: Environmental > Aquatic > Marine > Cold seeps... | reverse complement strand
GGCGTCCAGATCCAAAGCGCCGATTTCTTCGCGAATATGCAGCTCTTGGTTAATAAGCGCCTCAAGATCCAGCTCCAGAGATTGGATGCGCTGTGCATAGCGATCGCGTATCTGATCCTTGGCCGTTGCATTCTGTTCAATCAGAACAACTTGGAGCGCGTTAACGAGAGAATTTGCTAGGGCCACCGAAGTTTCGGGGTTGTCCAGAGTGACGTTCAACCGGATTACAAACGAGCCGGTGATGCTCTGGATGGTTATGGCGTCTCGGTACACAGTGGTAGGATCTGGGTCTCCTTCAACGATATCTCCGTAGTTCAGGTATTCTATGGCTTGCTTAGTGCGCTTGATGAGAGATTTCAGTTTTTGAACGTATGGGTTTGGGTGCGCATCTGAAGACCCTCCGCCCTCGTCGTTAGGCAACTGAGAAATCGCCCTGTTCACGACAGCATCGCTTTTCATCGTTTCGATAAAAGTACGCACTAGAGCTATTGATTGGGAATCCCGGCTGCCGCCAAGTGCGGAGCGTGCATAAGACAATTCAGCGCCGGTGGGGATGATTTTGATCTCAGCAGAACTCGTGTAAGTCGGTGAGGGGAAGCCTCCAAACCTTGCTGCAACAAATACCGCGACCGCTGCTGCGCAGGCAAGAACGACAATCCGCCATCGCCAACGTTTCAGTCGCGCCCCGATATCCCGAGGGTCAAGCAGCAAAACTTCATCCTGAACTGACAATGTTTAGCTACCCTTTCAAAACACTTGGGATGTTGTCTCATAATATTTTGGCACGAAAACACCTTCTGGTCATTATTTAAGGTGTTGTTAATTATGGTGTTATTGTTTTGCTTCCGGAGACAATCACCTCAAACTCCGGACTTTGCCACCTGGAATGGATACGAACCGGAATATCGGCTTCCACAAAATTGTCGATTATTCTGAAGTGCCGGACTAGATCCTTGTCCAAAAAGGTATCCGTTGCTGATTCTGCATGCAGATCGATACCCACTGCAGCATCCATGATTTGGTTGTTTCTTATTTCCAGCATCCGAGACGGGCCTGTTTTGTGATCTGGGTAGTAGCGGATGCCAGGCTTTTTCCCTTTTGAAATTCCGTCTACGAAATTGCAGGTCACGACCCCTGAACTGCGGATTGAAATGCCATTGCCCGCTCTCGTTCCTGTGACGATGTTGCCAGTGATCCTGACGTCGCTGACTTGGCTGTAGATGCCGTGTTGTCGACCACGTTCTCCGCTTAGGCCAGAGTCCTTGATTGTGTTACCCAACAACAATACCTCGGTATGGTCGATTGCCTTTTCCCAACGTTTTGCAGCACTGATACCATTCTTGCCGACCTGCACGATTGTGTTGTTGATGATGTGAACACCGTCGGTTGATCCAGACGAACGCAACCGGATGCCGTTCCCGGAAATATTCCGGATGTTGCACCCGAGGATGGTTAAGTTCTTCACGTTTCGGATCGTAATTCCGTCCCCGTCAACATCGTGAATAAGACAGTTCGAAATAAGAACATCATCCCACTCTGGGCCATCTATCACCAGGGTTTCCGACTGTACCAAATGATCGATAACTTTGCGAAATGCACGCTCAGGAATAATCTGATCAGCACAGAATGGATCAGTTACACGCTCTTCTGAAATTGCGGCAGAACTGGCTCCTAGCATAGCGAGCAATGCCCATGAGCCGAGTATTGAAATCAGAGAGTTCTGCTGAGCCATGTAAACTTCCCTATCAACACGGACGCCTTCAAAGTCGAAGATACAAACCGCAAAACGTCTATAATTACCAACCGCTCTTGGCGAATTACTGCATGCTGTGGTTTACTTAACAACAAGAATCAAAACTAAATATCACGGCATCAACTGAGACGTTCCTCAAAAGACATGTTTCGTGATAATGTGGGAACCATAATTGAGCATCTTTTCTGCTACCTTCTGGCTCCTTCTCCTTCGCTGGTTTTCTCGCGGTCTTGGAATAATTCGAACAATCGTTCTAGCTGCCGTTTTGAGCCCGGAAGAGTATGGTATTGGTGTATTTGCCCTTACTATCGTTCTTTTTCTCGAGTCCGCCTCGCAAGTGAGCGGAAATTATCTGCTCATTCGCACAAGTGAAACCGCTAAGGAATTTTACGACGCTGCATGGACGCTCGAAGTTCTGAGAGGTGCCGGAATAGCGGCCATTATCGTGTTTGGTGCTGGTGCTATAAGTCACTTTTTTGAAGAGGATCGACTGTCGGATCTCCTCTATCTGCTAGGTGCATCAATGTTCATTGGAAGCCTTTCAAATATTGGTATGGCCGAGTTCATGAGGGACCTATCCTTTTCGCAGAACTTCGTGCTGGGCGCAGGAAGTCGCGTAATTGGTTTTCTCTGTTCTGTTACTGTCGCAGTGATCTACCAAACTTACTGGGCCATCGCAGTAGGGTACTCGGTGCAGCAAGTAAGCCGACTGGTCATCAGCTATCGGATGCACCCTTATCGGCCACGGCTGCGACTATCGGGTATAGGTGCGCACTTTGAGCATTCAAAATGGTTACTTGTGCAATCGGTGTTGTTTCAGGTCATTCTGCGTGCAGACATAATAGTGATTGGGAAAATACTGGGGCCCATCGCATTGGCACCTTACCATATAGCGAAAATGGTCACCGAATTATTCGGTGCAGAGATCGCGACAGCTGTTAAATCTTCCTTGTTCCCTGCGTTTTCTCACAGAAACGAAGGTAATGTCAGCGTTTCTCAGTTTGTCAGTGCACAGCTGAGTGTCGTTTGCATTGGTGCTCCACTTTGCATTTTTCTCGGCGCGTTTTCGGAAGATATCGTCATTCTGTTTTTAACCGATAAGTGGCATTCCGTAGCCCCCTTAGTGACAATCTTGGTGTGGTCCGCAATTGGTACTCTGGTTGCATCCGCTCCTGGTGCTTTGCTGCTGGCTCGCGGTCTTACACGTCTGGTTGCCCTTCGCCAATTGCTTGGTGTCTTGGTGTTCGTACCGGGCCTACTTCTTTTCATTGGGCCATATGGATCAGTTGGTGCGGCAGCCGTTGTCTCAGTTACCTCGTGGATCAGCGCATTTGCGGTGACTTACTTCGCTCTTCGAGAGATTGAAGGGACATGGCGCGATGTAATTTTACCCAGCATGAGGCTGACCCTTTTGCTTGTGCTATTTTTGTTCGTATTGCTCGGGCTTGATGCCATGTTGCCAGAAGTAAAGGCTCAGGGAATGAGTCCATTGCTCTTCATCCGACTTGGGTGCCTCTTCTTCCTTAGTATGCTGTCACTACTGCCCATGGGGTATATTCTTTGGCTTCGAAGTAACCGCCCTGCGAGCTATGAGGTCAAAATTTGGGGATTGGTCGCAGTGGTAAGGAAATTGGTTCAGTCAAAACGCTAATTGCCAAGAGAAACCGATACTGCGCAGTACCAAATAGCGCTCGAATCCCTCCGTCTGATCATAAAGTAATTTAATCCAGTAGCGCGCCTTCTGTCCGACGTGTTTGTGTCAACGTCATGGTGTATTTAGAAAGTTGGCATCCGGTTCGAAATCTAATTCTCGACACAGTAATTCCACCGTCATCATCCGCTCAAGTAGGGGGGGATTTTCATATATTTCATGAGAGGAATCCTGCGCCATCGCGTGAAGGGATGCAGGCGCGTAGAGAGCAGCACTCAGCATTGTATTTGATTGTACAATGTCACGAACATGGGAAACCAGCGTAGCTAGGTCGCGACCATGGTTAGATTCAACAACCGGAGCCTTGCCACCGAGGCGGCCCCCAAAAGCAGCATTGTCAACCGCGCTGAACAATTTGTGGAAGCGATTGCGAACTTGTTTCAACTCTGAGGTGAACGTCTTAATGCTGATAGGAGAGCCAAGCCCACCATACGACGTTTCAACTGCCGCCATTTGAGAGTTCATTTGGTCAATAAGCTGACGTTGTAACCGGCTTGTCAGGCGTAACTTCCAGTCCATAGACATTGCCTTTTCAACGACCCCAGCACAGAGCAAAGGGCATACACTTGGTAGTAGGTCGTGCAAGGATGTCAGATAGGCTGACGGCCGTACCGTTCTGCGCCATAAGAACGCAGTATCCAATTGTTCTGTCGAATGAGCATTTGGTATTTCGGCAAATAATCCTGCGATTCTGTGCCGCAGTCGATTTTCGAATGCCGAGTGCCAATCATGGGAAAAGATGCCGAACGGTGGAAGCTTCTTTGGCAGGTACCGATAACGCAAAGCCCTTTCAAGGTTTGCCGGTTTATTTGAGGGCAGCGCAAAGAACTCTTGGCTCCATGGGTAGTAACGCAACAGTTCCCCACCCGAACCGTTGAAATGAATATCAAAGTCTTCAGCCAGACGAGGCCGTGTCTCGAAATGACGCGCAATTTCGTTAGGTGGCAGTTCGCCATTGCTCGCATACAGTATAGTTTGACGCGATTGGTCATCGATCGTTGACCACTGGTTAGGTGCGACATCAAAATTAAGTAGCTCGAGACTACAAGCCTCCGACACTTTCTTGGCAATTTTCACATCGACGAACTCAGACGGACCATTAACCGTCAGCGCGAACTTTGAACTAAGAGTGGAGCACGATGCCGCAATTACCCGACTGTCGTATCCGCCAGTTATGTCGCAGACCAGTCGCGTTTCGTCACTCACCTCGATGTACCGTCGGCATCGATCAGTGATGACATCGCACAACGCGTCGACGGCTTCGCTCCGCTTTCGAATTTTCGGGTTTCGACCAATTGGATGCCATACTCGGGTTATGTCAATCTGCCCGCCTTGGTAACTTAGCATTTCGCCGAACTGCAAACGATGTAGGCCGTTGAATACAGTATCCGGGCTGTAACAACTTCCCATGGCTAGGAAATCCTGAACACCGGTCGGGTTCAATCCCATCCCTAGGCCACGTGCCAAGCAAAGCGCATTGGAAGCAGCGTACAAGCCTTCAGGCTGCTGAGCATAATACACGTTCAGTTGTGATGCCTGATCGTGAAACACCATTGCGCGGCGGCTATTTCCATCCCAAGCAGCGCAAGCAAAAGTACCTTCGTAGCGCAACAGTTCTTGGGCATCGTTTTGTTCAACCGCAGCCGAGAATTCTTGCCAATCTACTCTAGGTCGCGGGTTCCGGGTGTCAAAAATAACTCCCTTAGTAACAACCAATACTCTCCGTTCAGCGTCAATTGAGACATGAGGTTTTTTACCATGGCTGGAAGACGTCAACAGGTGGGCGCCGGCAACTTCTTGATATTCTATGCTCAAATCGTTCGACGCTTTCGCGGTGGCTTTTTCTATCTCATGAAATGCTTCGGGCCGAGCAGTATCGCGGGCCGACGGAAAGAACACAAAAAAGTCTGCCATTGGATGAAATTCCGATCTGGTAGCTTGGTAAAGACAAAGTAGGACGGATTGAGAGTGAATATGAACACCAAATTTAAATACCGGCAAACTGCTGAGGCAAGTGGGGTAAAATAGCTTCCCTTCGAGTGCGTCTTAAGGCCGTGACCTTTCCTTCTGTGTGCCACTAAACATGTCCAATAAATCGAGCAGGGTGATGTTCGGTTGGAGAGTAACGTTCCATGATAGGGCAACCTACATGTTCTCGACAGGTTTCCTGCCAGTTGGATCTATGATGAAACTGGGAATGCGGCACGTCACAGTATCCGTCCTTGACCCTTTGGACCTTTAAATTGCAAAATCGATTTTTAGAGGAACAAGTGGGGCCCAATTTTGATTTCACACGATCTGAAAGTCATTTTTATCCACATACCCAAATGTGCTGGCACCAGCGTTGAAACCGCGTTCGGACACTACAACGGTTTTTCTGGTCGGGGCGGGCAAGACCACAGACCAATCCGAAGAATTGAAAAACCTGTCCTTTCACATAACATATTTCGTAGCCGCGAAAATTTCATAGAATTTGCAAGCCGTGGACGTACATCTCTGATTTGGCGTGCACGGAACATGGGTCTGCTTCCCCCAGAGGCCAATAAAAAGAACCAACTCGTCGTGACGAACAAGCAATACAATGAATATGTGAAGTTGGCGCTGGTACGAAATCCGTGGGCGCGCGCTTTCTCTTGGTACAAGAACGTTATGCGTGACAAACAGCATCAAGCCCGTTTGAAAATACCAAATGAAATTAGCTTTCCTGAATTTGTCAGACGCCATAATGGGCTCGGTGCTTTAAGACCGCAAACTTACTGGTTAAAAGATTCTTCCGGGCAGTTGCCGTTCGATTTCATTGGAAAAATGGAGACCTTGGAGACTGACTTTGAGACCATGTGCGATCTGGTAGGTTTGGATCACACCATTTTACCACACAAAATTGTCGGGGATGGGACTAGCTATATGGATGCATATGACCAAAAATCCAGGCGCGAGGTTGAAATGCTGTGTGCCGAAGAAATCGATCTATTTAAATATCGTTTTGGGCATCCATAACCCAGCTATTCTTGGGGTTCGAACGAGCTGCAACCTGAATTTCGGACACTGATGTAAGATGCGATTTGTTGTCTACTGGTCTGCAATAAGAAGGAGAACAGAGATATCTAAACCGGAGGCCCTAAGGCTTTGATTTGCCCACAAAACAAATTTGTTCGCTTGGATCAACATAGGGCTTTGAAGTGCCCCTTGGGCAATTCTCGCTTAGATCCCGTCGGATCCTTTCAGCTTGATCCAGAACGTCAAATCCTACTGTTGGGATGTCCTCGCAGAGTTCCATTGCCATACCCAAATGGACGACACCGCGATACATACCCCAGATTTCTTGAAGTGTGGAGGTATCTCTTGCGCCGTATATTTTCTTATCTATCGCATAGTCTCGTGTCTGTTGGATGATCCCGAGTTCCGTTTGCACTCCCTCGAACTTTTCTTCCAAAATGGACAGTCTGACCCTCATTCCAATATGTTCGGCAATGCTTAGCTGTCGGTCATTCTTTTCATCAAAACACTTTACCAATTGCGAGATTTCATAGACAGCTTTGTGTCGCGTTGCGCCTGTCTTCGCCACCCACGCCAATAAATCGGCATTGTTTTGGGCTGAAAACCAATCGGCGTCCCGGTCTTTCAGCAGAAGATCAAGCTGTTCAGCCACCACGTCGTGCTTTACGTTTTTGATCGCTTGCATGCGTTGCGCATTATCCGCCTCGCTCACAGCAACTCGAATAAGCTCAATATATTGAAGTTGAGAGCCGTTGAGAAATACCGTTTCCATTAGCCGGCCACCGGATTGCATGCGGATACGACGAATTGAGACCATTTGTTCATCAGCGCGCGCCGTTTCTCTAGCAGATCTGAACGTGCGTAAGCTCTCTCGACGTCCGACCCCACTGAATGAGCCAAACTTTTCTCAGCGACTTCTCGCGGCGCGTTCGCCACCTCAGAAGCCCAGTCCCGAAATGTCGATCGAAAGCCGTGAACCGTAACACCCTCAATATTCATCCGACGTAACAACATTAGCATCGACATATTTGATAGTGGCTTGTGCCGTTTTTGTCCTTCAAACACGTAACCGGACCTCATCTCTTTCAAAGGTTCAATAATTGCAAGCATTTCATCTGTCAGTGGAACGCGGTGCACCTCGCCAGTCTTCATACGTTCAGATGGGCACGTCCACAGGCGTTCTTTGAAGTCAACTTCTTCCCAGCGTAGACCAAGGGCTTCGCCAGTTCGCGATCCAGTTAGGCAGGTAAACATCAGCGCTTTTGCAGCCATTGCTTTTCGTGAGCTCAGATCCTCATAGAAAGCAGGAATTTCCTGCCAGCCCATCGCCTTGTGGTGCTTCACCTTTGCTTTGACCTTTGGCAGCGCACCTGCGTCTTTGATCGAGGTTACAGGGTTTTCGCCGGACCGAAAGCCTTTTGAGCGAGCAACGTCCAAAACTGTCTTGATCCGTTGCGCGAGACGTTTGGCCGTTTCGTGTTTTTCTGTCCAGATAGGAGAGAGGCACATCATCACTTCCGGCTGATCAATGCTGTCAATAGGCATCTGGCCAATCTTGGGGAAGGCATAGTCACGCAGGGTGTTGATCCATTGCTGACCGTGCTTGGCATTTTTCCATGTGGGCATCCGGTCAATATGCACCTGCCGTGCCACTTCTTCGAAAGTGGGCACTTTTTGCTGAACGTTGAAACGCGGGTTCAGCCCTTGCTTGGCCATGCGGCGATATTCCAGCGCCCGGTCCCGTGCTTGGTAGAGCGTAACAATATTCGCGCCGCCCAAACCAAAGTCAGTGCGAAGCGGAGCGCCTTTCTTGTTCTTCTGGCCTTTGACCACGACACGGACAATCCAACGCCGCGCGCCCGACGGGTCAACAACTAGATAAAGACCGTTGCCATCGCCGTGGCGCCCAGCGCTTAGGTTTTCGACGAGCTTCTTGGTCAGCTTTCCAGATAATGCCATTCTGAAACACACCACATTCCGTATTACTCAAGGACCGAATATAGGCAAAACCGAATGAAACACAAAGAAATCGAAGACGTCAGTTAAGCTCAGCTATATAAATAGAAAAGTTCACTAAACGACCATAGTTGCACCGATCCCATTTCAATGCAGGGCGCGGAGTGAATGAATTCCGACGCCGACTTTCCATGCGAAAGGTCACAAGGTCATTTCAGTTCCAGGTATTTCAGAAACGAGCGGACCGTCGGCGTTCCTGCTCGTGCATTTGGGAAGACGCAAATGTAGTCTTTTTTCATCGGCAAGCTCACCTCGGAGGGTGAAATCAATGAACCTGAATCGATATCAGCCTTTACGAGAAGTGAAGGTACAAGAGCGATACCAGCCTCTTGTTTTGCAGCCGAAATCGCCAGAGACATGTCACTGAGGACTAGCCCCGGATTAGAGAGAGCGGCTCCCCCCGTTCCCGCTTTGCTACGCCAGTCTGACCAAACCGGTTCGCTGGCATAGCTTGGGCCCCATTTGCTGTGAATAAGCTTGGTATCGGGAACGTTCGTCAGGGCCCCCTCAGGGTCAGCGTATTGCGCCCAAAATGACGGCGCACAGACCGGGATAGCAACGTCAGAAAATAGCGGGATTTGGCGGTACTCAGGGTAGAACGCAGCGCCAAAGGTCAACCGAATGTCAATCGCTTCGCGTTCAAAATCAATAGGGTCTTCCTGAACACGAATATCCAGAGATATGCCGGTTTCCTCTCTGAAACCCAACGCTTTTGGAAGAAACCAACGCTCGGACAAGGCCGGGAGCACACTGACAACCAATTGGCGGGTGCGTTTGTTGCTGCGCACAATCTGTGCGGCATCGGAAAGCTCTCCGAAAGCCCGCGCAAGTTTTGGGTACATCTCTTCTCCGGCGTCGGTTAGGGAAATTCGGTTCCCTTTGCGCACGAAAAGCCTTTTCCCCAAGTGATCTTCAAGGCTTTTGACCTGCAAGCTAACTGCCGCAGAGCTGACGCCAAGTTCATTGCCCGCGAGCACGAAACTTCCGCATCTTGCAGCAACTTCAAATGCTCGCAGTCCGTTCAAAGAAGGTAGGTTATGCATCTACACCCTAATTTTTCTTATGATACCCAATAATTGATCTAGTTGTGATCGTCTAGCCCGTGAGTTCAATGTGGACAACGGAGGACGTGATATGAACCGGTTTCTTGATCTTGAAAAATACCCGCTGGACCGCCCGGACAGCGCCGCATACGCCGAGCTTGTTGAAAAATGTCAGGCTGACTTAGTCAGTGATGGCATGTTCAACTTGCCGGGGTTTTTTAAACCTGGTGTAGCGCAAGCCGCTGCGGACGCGGCCAAACCGGCGATGGACAGCATTTCATATCGGCATGCCCGACGTCATAATGTCTATTTCAAAGATACGATGCCCGGCATCAGCGATGACCACCCGGCAATGGTAAAGGTTGAAACCGTGAACCACACCCTGTGTGCCGACCAGTTGACCGGCAACCCAGTGATTGATGTCTATGAATGGGCGCCATTTGCTGCGTTTCTGGCGGCAACTATGGGTAAAGAGAACCTATACCAGATGGACGACAAAATGGCCTGTGTGAATGTGCAGGCTACCCGTGATGGCGAGGGATTGAACTGGCATTTTGATCGGTCCGAGTTCACCACGACCATCCTGCTACAAGCTCCGCAAACCGGTGGGCAGCTTGAGTACCGAAAAGACCTGCGTTCAGCAGAGGATCAGAACTATAGCGGTGTTGCGGCAGTGCTGGCTGGAGAAGACCCAGAAACCAAACAGATCATGCCTGAACCGGGGGGGCTGAATGTTTTCCGCGGCGTAAATACACCACATCGCGTGGTTCCGGTTGAAGGTCCAGTTGATCGGGTGATTGCGATCTTTTCCTATTACGAACGGCCTGGCGTGGCTTTTTCAGCAAAGGAGCTGCAGGGTTTTTATGGCCGTACAGTGAGCTGATACAAATGTACTCTGACCAGGCTCCCCTGGAAATATCCCTCCAAAAACCGGTGCAAGGCTGCGACTCTCAGGTGGCGGTAAACCCTTGCCTATGGACGTCAAAATGAACCAAACCCAGAATGCCTTTAAAGACGACCGCAAGCTGACCTATCTGAACAGCGAAGGTGCTGACAAGCCGTTGATCAGCCCGGTTAGCGCCACTGTGCTGGACGATGCCCGCTCTTATCGTCTGGGCCGGTTTCGCAAGTTGATTGCCCAGCATGACGTCGCCGGATTGATCCTCTATGATCCGATCAACATTCGCTATGCTTTTGACAGTTCGAATATGCAGGTCT